>Ga0163144_10020915_pt1 | contig 13039 bp, 9 predicted proteins | sample OliLak19BULKMAT1_FD_123175 | JGI IMG/M metagenome (GOLD analysis project Ga0163144, IMG submission 123175) | Freshwater microbial mat bacterial communities from Lake Vanda, McMurdo Dry Valleys, Antarctica - Oligotrophic Lake LV.19.BULKMAT1 | ecosystem: Environmental > Aquatic > Freshwater > Lake...
ACCTTCAAGAATCTCTACAAGTTGTTTATTAATTGCTGGGTTTTCAATAGCACCGACCTCAAATGAGAAAGTATTCTTACTACTTTTTTTATCGAGCTCTACGTGAATAATCTGTTCTGCATCTGCTCCTACTGCAAGGTTAGGGTTGTGAGTAACAATAATTATTTGCCTACGCTTCTTGGCTGTCTTGATGAAATGAGTAAGTACTTGAAATACGCTTTTGTTATCTAAGTTATCTTCAGGCTGATCGATTATTAATGGCGTGTCCTCTTTATCAATCATGAGATAGAAGACCAACAATAAAGTACCTTTTTCACCTGGTGAAAGTTCGTCAAGAATCTTGCCGTCAAGTTTGAGTTCGTAAATTGGCTTGAGATATTCAAGAGAGAATAAATAGTCGTAGAGTTCTTGAACCTTATCAACTTGATCAGAAATCTCTCTAGACTTTTCTTGCGGATCAGACTCCTTCTGATTAATTTCAAGCCACTCTATAACTGTATTTAGGATTTGTGAAATATCTTCGCTACTAAGAAGATCTTTTTCTACAAAGAGTTCCGCAACGTCATTTTCATTAGCACCGCAAAATGTGCCTTTTCTTACTTTATTAATGTATTGTAAAAAGGTTTTCATAAATGATGAATCTAGTTTGAAGTTGGCATCAATAACCATCTTGAACTTCTTCGTGAACTCTTTGTCTTTTGATATCTCTTTATCAATAGATTCTTTGAATACCTCATAGAGATCGACTACTTCCTTTTGCTTCGCAAATATTTCTAAGGTCTTAGTAAGGCGATCCTTCCTCTTCTGGGCTAATATGGGCAATAGCTTATTCTTTACGAAGTCCAATTCATTTTGATAAAACTTCAAACTGTTAAACTGATCCTTATCGCCTTCAATTGAGTTTCTCGTACCTTGCCACTTCCCAAGTTTCTCTTTATATTCCTGAAAATCTTTCTCTGGCTTCGACAGATCTTTTGTAATTTCTGAAATTTGAGATTCGACATTCTCTACTTTCGACTGCAAGCTCGCCTCATTCGCCGCCTTGAGTTCATCGGGCATATTGGCAAAGTCAGGGTCTGCATCAATCGATGCCTTAGTTCTTAACGATACACGTATATCCTCTACCTGCTGTTCTTGTTGTTCAATCTTTGAAATGAGCGATGCGTCTTCAAACGTCAACTCAATGATTGAGTTTACATCCAGGCCATACTTTTCAAAGACTTCGGAATTCTCCACCCTGAAAGTTTCTACCTGACTTTTTACTCGCGATAGAGACTGCTTTAATTGGCTAAGCTCTTCCTGCTCCTGGGCCAGTTTAATTAACGCTGTCCGCTGTTCCGTAATCTTTGAGACTAGTTCTGCACGACTATTGTCCAGCTTCTCTAATTGTTCGTACTTCTCACTCTTTGCTTTATTTGCATTTTCATCACCAGGCTTGGCTGGATCTGGAATTTCTATAGGTTTAATCTTGTCATGCTCTTCGAGTTCGTTTCGCTTTTCTTTAATAGTACTTTCGAGCTGTTTAGCACGACTTGGATGTTTCTTTGTTTCAAGTTTGATAATTTCTTCGGAAATATCATGCACTTCATCACGAAGGACTACCAAATCAGCATCTATGCTCTTTGCCTTTATGTCTTCAAGTTCTTCAAAGCTATGGCTACTCAATCTTTGCTCTTCTTGTATATGGAGGAAGATGACACTCTTGAGTGTTTTATTAAAGCCTTCACCTTCAAGGTCATTTGTCAGATTCTCAAAGTAGTTTTGGGGAAGGTACTTCACCTTTTCTGCTTGATCCGTATCTACATCATGGTCAAGTGAAATTTGATCTCCTTTGCCGGTTTCGTCTTCCCATACCAACTCTGCCTGAAAGTTTTGAGCAAATCCTGTTTTTCTAAACTTTAACTTCTTTGCATTTAGGAATGAGAGGTTTTCGTGTTTAGTACCTGCATTATGAGTATTACCTAGTACTCCGATTATGTCAGAGAGGGCACTCTTTCCGCTTCCCTTATTACCAATAATAGCTACGAGTTCTTTGTTCAAATTAATGTGAATGTCTTTAAACCAAACACCCTGTGCGCCCACATATCCGTCCTTTTGGCCTATGCTCAGCGTATCGATATATTTTGTCTTATTACTCCGAACCCTATCGACTACCGGTGGCTCAATTCCAATAAATACCCTGTCGGCTGGTTCATGTATTATCTGCTTTAGACCTTCAAAAGTAGTATCTGCCTTTATCCAACAAAACCTATCTTCATCCGGTTCAAACAGTTTTGATTCTGTATGTGCATCGCTACCATGGATGCACGGCTTTAGAGATCCGCATTTTTTCTTTACAACTTCCTCGTCATCCTTACTTAGACCAAGAAAATACTTTCTATCTCCTTCATTACTGGAGAAAATTGCTTGAGAAATAGAGTAGATAGCTTTTCTTACTCCCTCAAGACTCCCCGGATCTTTGTCCTCAAAGAAATCAAAATGCTTTTGAAAACCCGATGCACCATCAGCGCTGGAGTTACTCACGACAACGATAGTATTTTCAGCAAACTCTTCATCAGTTAATAGTTTCTGAAGTCGTGCTTGATCTACAACAAAGTTGTCAACACCCTTCTTATATGCGGAGTTTCCATCTAGTTGCGGATCAAGAGATTTACCAAAGTCGGTAAGTCCCCGCCTATTCATTTTGTGAGTAGTGCTACCATCGGAACATTCGATAGATGCGAAAAATTTATTATCAAGTTTGAGGACAATATCAGGATTAAAGATACAGTGAATGTTCACGATTCTACCTTGTTCTGTAACAGGAAGCATACGAAGCTCTACGTTTGGCACAATTAAAATATCTTTTATAAATGACTTCTGGTCAGCATCAAAATCCGAGCGAGCATCGATATTAGAAACAAATTTGACAACTTTCTCATAGTTATCGATACTAAAATAATCAGTAATGCCGATAGCGGCAATCTTCTTATCAAAAGCCTTCTTGAGCATTGTTACGCAGTACGCATCAAAATCAGCACTTTCCCTAAACTGATCATTCTTGTTAGTTCCCTTAGTATGAAGATGTAAATCCCACCTGCGCCACTCAGATCCTCGGTCGCTTTGTATACTCATCGCCTCAAACACCTAACTGTTATTAATTTCACCATTCCGGTCATAATTATAACCCTGTTAGGGAATTTTCACCACGCTATGAGAGGTGTTTCTCAGTTTTGACCTGCTTTTGTTTAATGTAGGTGTCGTGTAGAAACTCAGCAAGTGCCGTAATATCACGCTCAACATCAATCTTTATTCGTTCATAAGCCAAGTTGCTCATCGAAGTAATCTTTCACCTCCTGTTCAGTGAATACATAGTCACCAAAAGCGACCGTCATTCGTGCAAGAGCAGGCGAATACGAGCTAAGGTCTTGTGATGAAGATTGATTCCCTGCTGACCCGAAAAGAAAATTCCACAGGGCATTACTTGATGAGTTAATTTCTTCCTGATAGCTTAATGCTTGATCGTACGACTGCTGATAATCATCAACTGTTTTCTGACACTCTTGTTTAACGGAATCCATGAATGAGCTTTGAATAGTATCAAGACGATCGACCGTTATTGAATCATCGTAAAAGTTCTCGCTTTTGATCTGCAGTCTTACATCACCAATCAACGAAGTGCCATAGTTGATTGAACCGTAGCAACGAGCGTAATTTTCTTGTGATTTATTAAGATATGCAGTCTTAAGCATGAGATCACTGGAGGTCTGTGGATTTGCGCCCCCAGTGACATAGAAGTATAAAGCACCTGCAATAACGACCGTTAAAAGAGTTGATCCAATTATAATTACTATTCGTCTAAACATATACCAACTTTCCGCGGGATATAAAAGGACACCCGCTCTAGGTGTCTAAACCAGCAGAAGAGATTGTGTCCCAACTGTTTTGTCGAACGGATGCCCATTTACGAACACAAGCTCGACACATTCAGAAATGTATCGCTTCAACTGATTTAGACTTTATAATCATACCACATCTTTTAAACAATCACCTCTGTTAATACTTCCAGAACTTGCTTTTTCTCCGTGCCTGCCTGAAATAATACCCCCCTACTGTTTGAAGTTAGAAACTAATCGCACCCTACCTTCCCTTTTGCCCTTCCTATTACTGTACTTAGTGTGCGCGCAAAAAAAATTTAGATAGCCTATAGTAGAGGTCAATGATCCTAAAAGCGTCTTCTGCATACCCATTCCCAGTTTCACCCCACACAATATGGGTCTTAAGGCAGTTACTCGATACGCCCAGGCAATGGAACCTTGATGATCGCGAATACTTTATTCTAAAATCTTTTAATATGCAGTTTGAGCCAAGTATAAAAAATGACTACTACACAAAAGAGATACTATTTTACCTTAAGAATCAAAAAGCTTTAGAAATAATTACGGGCGATACAAAAGGCTTGAAAGAATACGCAATACCCATACCTTCCAAACCCCTACATACGATGGTTGAAGAATGGGAAGTCCTTGTCATAGACAAATATTTGGTTATAAAACTTTTAAAAAATATAGCATACAGGGCGGAAATCATACGCGCGAAAAAGCTTGATAAATGGCATTGTCGTTTCGAGATAGATGAAGATAATACTTTATGGATGAGCACCGAAATAGGCAGTTACCCGTTGCGACAGCTCAATCATGGACTTGTATCCTACAAAGTAATGAGCACACTTTGCGAACATGGATTCGTTGAACTGCATAGTGATGGGCACATAAAGTCCGGTAAGTACGCGGGTACAAAAGTTAAGTCACTACAAGAAGTTCTGCGTGGCATTGGTTTTGATCGAATGCTAAAGAAAAGCTTTTTTGAAGAATCATCCGCTACCCGCATTGCTCTAAAAAATCCTCCCCCAGCGTTCGGGAAATCTTTTCATGAAGCTGTAATTGATATATTCGAAGAATCGTCCAGGCTTAGGGCAACGCTTAATAGTTCAAAACGGAAGATTATAGAATTCCCCAGATACGATTCGTAATCAAAACGTTATTAAATTCGCTATAGCCTATAGAGGTTTACGATGAGTTTGTGCACATAAATTAAAGTGCCAGACGTCTGGTCTTACAGGAGGATGTATGACCATAGCAAAAGAAAAGATTCTTGAATACCAGGATCTATGCAAGTCCTATCTCGGGCTAATTATAGACTTTGAAGAGGCAACGATTGAGGCTAATCGCCTAGTTCGTGTTCTTCGCATAATTAAAAGGAAATCTGTATGAAACATACAATTGACGCAAGCGTTCTTGGAATCAATAAGCATGGTGAAAAAGAGCGATGCAGACTCAAAGTTTCAGTTCACGACCTCGGGATTCATATCATGGGGATCATCGTGCAAGACTCCATTATTGAGGGTGAGAGGTACTACGTCACCACTCCTGCTCATAAGGTAGGTAATAAGTTTTATAAGGACGTTACGTTCGAGACTAGCAAAGAGTTGTGGATTCAAATCCAAGCAGCTTCGATAAAAGCCGTCGAAGCGTATAACAAACAATCAGACACTCCACCAGACCCACTCGAACGCCTATGGAAGTAACTACTAAAGTAAAGACGAAAGGACAAAAGACAAAAGACGGTATAAGTATCGTTCTTCTGTGGGAATAGCTACATAAAGTAGATACTACTGTAGCTATAGGCTGTAGTTATACCACACCTATGTCAGAATCCTACTAATAATAGTAAAATAAGAGTGCACACAACTTACGAAAAGATTTAAATGTATTTCGTCTTCTTAAATGAGGCGGCCTGTACAATTCTTTTCGAGTTGTGTGCAACAGGTCGTCTCTTTTAAGTAGTAGGAGTAATTATGAAAGAACTAAGATACGTTTTATACGCCCGAAAGTCCAGCGAAGGTAACGAACGACAAGTACAGTCTATAGATGATCAGACTCATGAGATGAAGCGTTTAGCTGCCACTTACGGACTTAATATCGTAGCAATTGAGTCAGAATCAAAGTCAGCAAAAGCACCGTATGTCCGCCCTATATTTGAAAGGGTCATGAAGATGATTCAAGCAGGTGAGGCCGATGCGATTCTTTGCTGGAGCGTTGATCGATTATCAAGAAACGCAGTTGATTCGGGGCTGATTAGTCACCTTCTGCAAAATGAAGTTATTAAAGAAATTAGAACCTACAGTCGCCTCTACTTGCCTACTGACAATGCGCTTGTTTTGAGTGTCGACACTGGATCAGCGAATCAATACGTTCGAGATCTTAGCGTTAATACTAAGCGAGGACTAAACAGCAAAGTAGATAAAGGTCATTACCCGGGCACGCCACCTGCAGGATACAAAAATGATCTGCTAACACAAACAATTGTGATCGATGAAGAACGTGCACCGCTTATTCGTGAGGCATTCGATAAGATGCTAGCAGGTGCAACGATCAATGAAACGATGAACTACTTGAATGATGTTCGTGGATATCGATCTATCCAACATAAACATTCAGGCGGTAATCAAATGATCCGCACGACTTTATATAATATCTTGCGCAATCCTTTTTATACTGGCCATTTCATGTGGCACGGCGAACTGAGGCAAGGATCACACCCTCCAATAGTTACATTCAAAGAACAGCAAATCATTGTTAATCGTTTACAAGGTGAGCCAAGCCCACGAGCAAAAGACGAAAAAATCCCTCTCGCTTATCGTGGACTTATGAAGTGTGGTGAATGTGAATGTTTAGTTACAGGTGAGATCAAATACAAAAAGGCTAAAGCCTACACGTATTATCACTGCACGCATCGTAAGAAAAACGTCGTATGTAAGCAACCTGCTCTAACGGAAGCTGAATTAGAAGAACAAGTCATAAATGAACTTGGTCTATACAACATTCACCCAAAGTTTTTGGAATGGGCAGAAGACGCATTAAAAGACCTTGATGAGGTTGAAACATCTCAAAGCAGTAAAGACATAGATTCTCATGCATCGAACCTAGAGCGCATCGATAGAGAGCTCAAGGAGCTATTGGGAATGCGGACAAGGGGTCTAATCGATGACAATGAATATCTAGAGCAAAAGACATTACTTTTAGAGGAGTTAGAATATGGTAAATCTAAATTGGTAAATTTGAAGTCTAACCCGAGTAAGGGTGCAAAGGAAACAATTACCCTGCTTAACTTCATTCGTAAGGCACAAGATAAGTTCAATGGCGGTCAGTTATCAGAGCGGAGAGAGTTGATCTCAATGTTCGGTCAGAAACTTGATTTATTATACAAAGAATTAAGTTTCACCCCTGTAAATTGGTTAATCCCAATTAAAGAAAATTATTCTGCGCTAGAACGTCAATTTCTTGCGTTAGAACCGCCCAAATCTAAAGATTTACAGATTGAAAACAAACAAAAAACCTCCGAAGAGGTCTTAAAATTCACTTGGCTCCGACGGCTGGACTCGAACCAGCAACCTCGAAGTTAACAGCTTCTTGCTCCACCATTGAGCTACGTCGGAATACATGGGTTATTATACCCCTACCCCCGTCGGCTCGTCAATACTACTGTATGCGAAGTGTTTCAATTTCACGCGTGAGTTCGGCAATATTTCCCCACGATGCACCGTCGCTCACAATTACCAGAATATACGTACCCGATGATCCGTACACAATTGCCGCATCATGCAACAACCCATCAAGAAAACCAACCTTGTCAGCCACAGGGGCCGTTGTGCCTTTTGGAATTCCCTGGCGATAAATATTGCGCTTCATAGCGTTTATCAAAGTATCGCGACTAGATTGCTTAGATAATATTTGGCCCGTTTGTAGCTGCGCAAGTAGGAGCGCCAGGTCACCAGCACTCGTTTTAATACCATCATTACCCAAAAAGGACGTCTTTGTCATACCTATTGCTCTCGCTTCGTTCGTAATAGTCGTAAAACCAATACGCTCAAGTAGCGCTCGCCCACACTCGTTGTTTGACACAACTATCATGTCATCAAAGCATTTCGCCACATCTCGCCCACCATGCACTTGGTCTGTCCATTTCCATACACCCGATTCAATACGGCGAAGCGTGCTATAGGCCACAAACAGCTTGTACGTACTTGCCGATGTAAACTGTTCGCTACTCCTAAGCTCAGCCCGACGGTACTTGCCAGATAATTCTATAAGCGATACGCCATATGTCCCAGCGTGAGTTTGTGCGTAGTTTTGCATCAGAGCCGACAGTCCAGTATCGGTTGGGCTATACGTACGGCTATATTCTACTGCCGGAGCAACACTCACAGATGCCGCATCAACGACTCGCGACTTACCCTGCGTATAACCCTTTATATTTGCAAGTGTTGCCCCAACATCGAGCGCTACACCCGATGCCCCTTCAACACGTGACGTCTCCACAAAATCAAACGTTGCAACGCGAGTTATACCTGCCGGCACAGCAATATACGACGAAAGTTGTTGCCTCATGTAATCACCCGCGCGGCCAACGTTAAATGCGTAGTCTATCGTATCGGTCGACACCTCAACATCAATCCAACTCAGCAGCTGATCTTTTGGTAATGTCACCAATGTACCGTTAGCATTTACCGCGATACCGTCTTTCAGTGCACCGATTATCTTATTTTGCATATCTGTGGCGTCTTGGTCTGATATGGCAGGTAAAATTTCTTCTACTGGCGCAAGTACTTTTGTGCTTTCCCCCACGCGCGGCTCTACAGTACTAAGCGCTGCGTCGACATCTCTAAGCACACATATGCCCCCCACCTGGCCCTTTACTAGCTCAAGCTGGCCGTCTTTTACTGCAAGCGTGGCGTTTCTTTCGTTCACGCGACAGGTTTCACCAAATGTACTGCGAATATATGACATACGCACCTCGTCGTTACGCTCATACAACGGCGAACCATTAGTGCCGCCGAGCAGATGCACCCACACAAGCGAACCCGGAATAATTCGTAGATACCACGGGTAATCACTATTTTTGATACGCTCTTTATTGCGAGCTGTCAGGCCAATATCGCCTAGCTTTGGTGACACAGATGGCGTATCATTTTCGCTAAAATAAATATCAATCGTTTTGTTGGCGTAGGCTATATCGAGTTTCAGGGTGGCAGCCGGCTTGGTATTACCGCCTACATCAATACCGTCAATAGAAGTAAGTGGCGGCAGCACGCTTTGTGGATACACTATCTGTACCAGTACAAGCAGCGCCAAAATACCCGCTGCTACAAGTATTATTACCCGCTTGCGGTGCAGGCGAGTTCCTACCCGCGTTTTACCTATCCACCCATTCATCATACTTATGCTAGTATACCGCCCCACGCCGTGTCGGTCGACTCCCACCCACACCAACACCCGTTAACACCCTCCGACAACGCCTACCAAATCCTTAACTGATAAATACCTTAAACCCAGCTTACACACGACGGACCGCTGTAATTGGGGTTTTATTGTATAATACTAAAGTTTGTGGAGTATTTGTTGGCTATTTCTTTATAACGACGCTGAGTCGGGCTTTCATGGCCATATGTGCGTCTTCAAGGCCCAGTATCTTGAGGGCGCCAATAAGAACGTACAGTTCGTCGAGCACTCCATCATCGTGTTTTTGATCTAGTACATCAAACCGTTCAGTAACTGCGTTAATAAGCCACTTCTCCTGGGCTGGTGTCACCGCCCTTCGGGCAGGTGCATCGTCCAGATGCGTGGTGACTACTTCTAGCGAACGGGCTGAATTATCACGTTTTCGTAGATAGCCTTTTGAAATCAGTCCATTTATATGTATCGCAATGGTCGATACCGACTTGTAGCCAAGTGCGCGCATAATTTCGCGGTAGCTTGGGCCGTAACCGTGGCCCTGTATAAACCCATCGACAAATGTCAGTAGCTCCCGCTGACGCTTGGTTGACCTGCTTTCCACTACCTACCTCCTGTTTTCATACTATAATCCAACATCCATAATTTATCTCCTACTGGCGATTGCAAGCGCTGCCAGCCCCCACCATATAATTGCTACGGTATCATCAACAAATATCGGCAATAGTACATTGATAAGTAACAGGCCTATACCACTTGCAAACACACCTAGCGCCAGCCAGTCATTGCGCCTATCCCATAGCCTGGTGTGAACGCCTATGATAATCATGACAAACAATAGCAACCCAAGCCACCCTACTTCGTGAGCAACGTAAAAGTATTGGTTTTCGATAATGAGCGGCTTGTCGCCTAGTAACGACGCAGACCCTGTACTACCTACGCCTGCGCCAAATGGCTGACGCACCATCCTATCAAACCCATCCAAAAACGAGTCAAGATGCGCCTCGTTGGACGTTACCTCTGCACCAGTTGTGGGGTTATCGTGCAATATGACATTGGCCACAAACGAAGAGTCTCGCGCTACAAATAGCGCACCGGCGACTACAAGTAACGATACGGCAATGGCAGCCCACACCACTGGCTTAATACGCCTTACGAGCGTCAGGCCACACACAATTGCGACTGCAACACCAGCAGCGATAAGCGCACTGCGCGAATAGCTGGCCCACAGAGCAACTAATCCGCCAGCTATTAATATGGTAACCACCGTGCTTGACTGCCAGGTGAGGCCCTTTTTCTTTAGTATCAACCACGCGGCGGTGCAAGCAAGTACTATCACTATATATGCGCCCAGCGAATTAGGACCCCTAAGCGTACTATTTATACGAATATAGTCATAATTTTGATCTAGGCTCAAATACGGTGCAATCGTACCCGCACCGTACCCAATATATTTCAATGCGTCATATGGCAGCACAAAAACTTGTAGTAGCGCAAATACACTCACAAGTACCGCCCCTGCTATACCTACACCTACAAATGGCCTCCGCAAACGCGGATACAGCCTGACTGCTACATATACCAACACAAAAAACAGGACGTAGCGCAGATCAATCAAAAATCCGGCCAATACACTCTGTAAAGACACCTCCGTGCCAAATCCAATCGCCGTGAGTATATGTAGTAGCGCATATATTGATATTGCAATCAGTAACGGCTCTTTAAATAACTTCAGTTGTCGGTGGCGATACGCCACTGTTACCATCAGCACCCCGGCGACCAGCATCAATATTTCTTTCCACGATTTGATAATCAATTCGTAGGCGGGGAATAATGTCGAAAACCCAACGCTCAGTGGTGCGTGCAACACTATACCGCCAAAAATTACCAACAAGATGCCAATGTATATTTTGTCGATTACCTCTATGCGCTGCGTGGCTGCTTTTTTTATCATCACTACCTCTATTGTAGCGCAGAAAATGATATACTGATGGCACAATATGAAAAGCCGAAATACTCGATTCTACAGTCTTATTCTTATTATCATGGACGCATTCGTGCTGCTTGGTGCGTTTACGCTTGCATACGTTTTGCGCGTGCAATTCGACCCACGACCGCTGCTGTCTACTATTTATGCATATGAATATTTGTACGCGTTCTTGGTCATCCTCCCACTGTGGATTCTTGTATTTGCTGCCTTGGGGTTGTACCAACGGAGTACCTACAACCGCCGGCTCATAGAATGGGCAAAAATTGCTATCGGGTCGTTTATCGGTGTGTTGTTGGTTATTGGCTGGCAGTACGTTAGCAACCAAGATATTTTGCCTGCACGCTTAGTTGCTGTATATGTCCTCGTTGCGGCGTTTGTATTAATCGTTGCCGAGCGCGAAATACTACGCCTAATCCGCGGTCTCATGTTTCGCTACGGCAAGGGTATCCGTCGGCTGCTTATTATTGGATCATCCACAGCCACCAAAGACATCGCGCGCACACTGGCTAATACCAAAAAGAGTGGTTACGCAGTAGTTGCTATCGCCGGGCCAAAAGCCAATTTACCCGCCGGCATCACTGTCCATCATTATTCATTGGTCGAATCGGCCCTACGCGACATCGATATAAACGGTATCACGAGTATTATCCAAACCGACCTATACGACGACGCTGAGCGTAACCAAAAAATATTGAATGCCGCCCAAACACACCACATCGAATACAGCTTTATTCCTGGGGAGGCCGAGTTTTATTCGGGCAAAAACACCGTCGACGTTTTCTTGGGCTATCCCATGATTACCGTCCACCAAACACCATTGGTTGGGTGGGGAGCTATCATAAAGCGTATATTTGATTTTATCGCCAGCTTACTTTTGGTGATTGTATTGTCGCCGCTGTTTATTGTGATTATCGTCATGCAAAAAATACTCAACCCCGGCACGGTTTTTTATATCAATAAACGCCTGTCTCAATTTTCACAGCCAGTCGACTTACTTAAATTTCGCACCATGAAGCATCTGCCAGGATATGACTTCAAAGACGCGTCCGAAGAATTCCGAGCGATGGGCCGCGATGATCTTGTCAAAGAATACAACCAACATCGCAAAGTAAACAATGACCCACGTATTACACGATTTGGTGCCTTCCTACGTGCCACATCTATCGACGAGCTGCCAGGTATTTTTAACGTACTCAAAGGTGACCTTAGTTTGGTGGGGCCACGCCCAATCCTGCCGCAAGAAGTTAAGTTTTCACCAACACGTGCTGCACTGCTACACAGTGTCAAATCTGGAGTCACTGGGCTATGGCAAGTGTCTGGGCGCAGTGAACTCAGCTTCGACGAGCGTATCGAACTAGAGCTGTTTTATGCCCAAAACTGGACCTTTTGGCTGGATATTAAAATCCTAATCAAGACCGTTCTGGTCGTCATAAAAAGAAGTGGCGCCAAATGATTACCCGCAAAATACCTGATGTGTATGCATTCATAGATAGCCAAAACCTTAATATGGGCGTCAAAAGTATGGGCTGGAAGATTGATTATCGTCGATTCCGCCAATATTTACGTAATAAATATAATGTATCAAAAGCATATATTTTTATCGGATACATAGCTGGCAACGAATCATTGTACACAAATCTTCAAAAAATGGGCTTCATCCTTATTTTCAAACCAACCATGGAATTGCCCGACGGGAAAATCAAAGGCAACGTAGATGCAGAGTTGGTGTTACACGCAATGATCGAATTGCCGCACTATGATAAAGCGATAATCGTGA
>Ga0163144_10020917_pt1 | contig 13039 bp, 10 predicted proteins | sample OliLak19BULKMAT1_FD_123175 | JGI IMG/M metagenome (GOLD analysis project Ga0163144, IMG submission 123175) | Freshwater microbial mat bacterial communities from Lake Vanda, McMurdo Dry Valleys, Antarctica - Oligotrophic Lake LV.19.BULKMAT1 | ecosystem: Environmental > Aquatic > Freshwater >...
AGTTCGGCTGCTTGCAGGACTCGGGGCTGTCGGATCTGACGGGAGGCGGACTGACCGGCGGGCTCATGTGCTCGTCGGATCCCGCATGCCCCGCCGCGCATCGCAACGACATGGACGACATCGGCACGGGCTGCGATCTGCCCGATGCGCGCCGCTCGGTGTGTCCGTGCGCCGGCGAGTTCTGCGGCAACGGTATCGTCGAGGGCCTCGAGGTCTGCGACGACGGCAACCTGATCCAAAACGACGGCTGCACGACGAGCTGCCTGACGACACCACCGACGTGCGTGATGGTCGGGAACCAGCAGTGGTGCTTCGACAACGCCGCGTGCGGCGAGGCGTGCGAGGACGTGTGCAGCGCGCTCGGCCTGTCGCTCGACATCACCAACGACGCGTGGTCCGCCGCGCAGGACAGTGTCGAGGAATGCCAGGCGATCTCGAATGCGTTCGGCATCGTCGAGCCCGTGCAGTTCGCTGGATTCACGTACGCGTGCATGGAGGACTCGGGGCTGAACGATCAGGTGAACGGCGGGCTCACGGGATCGCTCTTTTGCTCGTCGATCCCGAACTGTCCGAGCGACCACCGCACGAACATGGATCAGCTCGGCATCGGGTGTGGCCAGGGCGGCGCGCGGCGATCGATCTGCCCGTGCAACTGAGGGGATAGGGTAGTGTCCCCGCATGACCGGCGGGCCGCGCTTCGACGATCGCTTCACGCGCGAGCTGCCCGCTGATCCGTCGAGCGAGCTGCGTCGCCGACAGGTGCTCGGTGCCGCGTGGTCATCGGTGATGCCGACAGAGGTGCCCGCACCGACGCTCGTCGCTTGCTCGGCCGACGTCGCGCGGATGCTCGGGCTGTCGGACGAGCTCGTCACGTCCGCGGAGTTCGTGCAGGTGATGGCCGGCAATCGCACGTGGCCGGGCATGAAGCCATACGCCGCATGCTATGGCGGGCATCAGTTCGGCAACTGGGCGGGGCAGCTCGGTGATGGTCGCGCGATCACGCTCGGCGAGCTCGTGACGCCCGACGGGTCACGCCAGGAGCTGCAGCTCAAGGGCGCAGGGCCGACGCCGTACTCGCGATCGGGTGATGGTCGTGCGGTGCTGCGCTCGTCGCTGCGCGAGTATGCGTGCAGCGAGGCGATGCACTGGCTCGGTGTACCGACGACGCGCGCGCTGTCGCTGGTCACCACCGGCGAAAACGTGATCCGCGACATGCTCTACGACGGTCATCCCGCAGCAGAGAAGGGCGCGATCGTGTGTCGCGTCGCACCGACGTTCCTGCGCTTCGGCAACTACGAGATCTTCACGTCGCGCGGTGACAAAGCCGTGCTCGTGCAGCTCATCGAGCACACGATCCGCCATCACTTCGGCGGCCTGGGAGAGCCGGGCCCGGACGTGTACGCCGCGTGGTACCGCGAGGTGTGCGAGCGCACCGCGACGATGATCGTCGGCTGGATGCGCGTCGGCTTCGTGCACGGCGTGATGAACACCGACAACATGTCGATCCTCGGGCTCACGATCGATTACGGGCCGTACGGCTGGATCGACGACTTCGATCCGAACTGGACGCCGAACACGACCGATGCCGGCACCAAGCGCTATCGCTTCGGTCAGCAGCCGCAGATCGCCGCATGGAACCTCGCGCAGCTCGCCCGCGCGATCCTGCCGGTGATGCCCGGCGAGAAAGCGGACGCTGCGCGTGCGCTCGAGGCCGGGCTCGATGCGTATGTCGCCGCGTTCGAGCGCGAGCAGGGGGCGATGCTCGCGGCGAAGATCGGCCTCGTGCAGATGCGCGAGGGCGACGGACCCGGATCCGATGCGACGCTCGTCAACGATCTGCTCGGTCTGCTCGCGAGCACGCCCACCGACATGACGATCTTCCATCGCCGTCTCGCAGACGTACCGACCGCGACGCCGACGCCGGACGCTGCCTTGCTCGACATCGTGCGACCGGCCTACTACGACGACGCGATCGACGGGCGCATCGCATCGACGATGCTCGAGTGGCTGCGGCGCTGGATCGATCGCGCGCGCGAGGACGGCGAGCCGGACGAGGTTCGTCGCGCCCGGATGAACGCGACTAACCCGAAGTACGTGCTGCGCAACTACCTCGCGCAGCTCGCGATCGACGACGCGGACCAGGGCGACACGTCGACCCTCGATGCGTTGCTCGACACGTTGACTCATCCGTACGACGAGCAGCCCGACCGCGAGCGCTTCGCGGGCAAGCGGCCGGAGTGGGCGCGCAATCGCGTCGGCTGCTCGATGCTCTCGTGCAGCTCGTGATCGCGCGCCAGGTGCGTCACACGCAGACGTTCTGCATGTTGCCGAAGCCGTCGACGTCGACTTCTTGGCACGACTCGAGGATCGGACAGTCGCCGTCGGACGAGCAGTTGTACGTGCAGTAGCCGTTGACGGCGACGTCCTTCACGCACAGGCCGCTCTGGCACTCCTCGTTGCTGCCGCACTCGCTCTTGTGATCGGGCGGCGGCTCGCCGGTCGGATCCTCGGTCGGATCCTCGGTCGGATCCACAGTCGGATCGGCGGTCGGATCCGCAGTCGGATCGGCGGTCGGATCCGCGGTCGGATCCGCGGTCGGGTCCGTGGTGAACCCCGTCGGATCCGCGGTCGGATCCTCGGTTGGATTGCCGGTTGGGTTCGTCGACGGATTGCCGCTCGGATCCGATGCGCTGCCGGTATCGTCACCGCCCTCGTCATCGTCGTCGTCATCATCCGCGCAGGCCGAAAGCCCGAGCGCCAAACCCAGAATCCAAAGTGTTCGCTTCATCGTCGCTCTTCTCCGTGCGGGGCTCCCCGCGGGTGGGTGGGCCAGGAAGCTCCTGGCGTCTTCATCCCGGCCGTCGGAGCCGCGACGGTTTTGATTGCGACGAGGGCGACGATGCCGCCAAAGGCGTGATCAGGGCGTTCCGGCCGCGTCGAAGCCCGCGCCGCCGGCGTCCACGACCTCGGTCACGTGGAGCTCGACGCGACGATTCCGCTCGCGGCGGTCGGACGAGTCGTTGTCCGCGATTGTGCGGTTCTCGCCCAAGCCCTCGGCGACGAGCAGGTCGCCGGCGACGCCGTGCTCGACCAAGACGCCGTTGCTCGACTTGGGCGCGCGGTTGCCCGAGCTGCGCAGCTCAGCACGCCGCGTTTGGTGGCGCGTGGCCCATGTCCGGAGGCACGATGATGTCGTTTCTAAGGACTATTCCCCGTTGCGTCGGTAAACGTGCGCGCCGCGAGCATGCCGCATGCGGCGTGCCGCGCTGCGCCGCCGGAGTAGCGACGCACGAACGGGATCTCCGCGGCGGCCAGCGCATCGAGGAGTCGACCGCGCTCCTCGTCGCTCGCGCGCGCGTAGCCGCCCTCGCGCGCATCGTTGACATCGATGAGGTTGACCCTGATCGGCACGTCGGACAGCAGCGTACGCAGGCGAAGGACCTCGTCGACACCGGTGTTCACGCCGGCGATCAGCACCCACGCGATCGTGATGCGACCACCGCGACTCGCGTGATAGCAACGGATCGCGTCGGCGAGGTCGGTCAGCGCGAAGCGTGACGCGACCGGCAGCAGGCGGCGGCGGACGTCGAGATCGGTCGAGGTGAGCGACACGATGAGGCGATACGGTCGTCGCTCGGCCGCGAGACGCCGGATCTGCGGCACGAGGCCGACCGTCGAGATCGTGATCGCGTCGCCCGAGATCGATCCACCACACGGATCGCGCAGCCGATCCGCCGCGCGGATCACCTCGTCGTAGTTGTGCAGCGGCTCACCCTGGCCCTGGAACACGGCACCGGTGACGCGGCCCGGCGCCTCGTCGCGCACCGCGACGAACGCCGCGAGGATCTCCCAGGCATCGAGGTTGCGCGCGAGCCCGAGCCGACCGGTCGCACAGAAGTCGCAGCGCATCGCGCAGCCGACCTGCGAGGAGAGACACACCGTGAAGCGCCCGGGTCGATGCAGCGGAATCCGCACGGCCTCCGTCATCGCGCCGTCGGGCGAGCGCAGCAGATATTTCACGAAGCCGTCGCTCGGATCGGTCACGCGCTCGACGATCTCGAGCCGGTCGTTGCGAACGATCGCCGCGACACGCTCGCGAGTGATGCGAGCGACGGTCTCGCGCGAGCGCGGCCGATCCGGCGGCGCCCAGGCGTCGACGAGGATCCGGCGCGCCTGCTCGATACGCAGCGATACGCCGGACGCGACCGCGTGAAGGGCGAGCTCGGTCGGCGACAGCGAGAGAATGTGGGGCACCGCCACGATCGGCAACGTATCACGCCAGCCCGAGTCGGCGCCGTAGCGTCGGCAGCTCGCGGCGAGATACCGGTGCAGACCTGCCGTCCTTCAGCTCGACTCTCGCCGCTCCCGCATCGCCGACGATCGAGGTCACCGCCGCGAGGTTCACGAGTGCCGCTCGATGCACGCGCAGGAATCCAGCCGGCGCTGGGACCTACTGCACGTTGAACGAATGCGACGGATCACGCGAAGAGGTCGGCTATCGCAACAACGAGGTCGGGAAACGCGATCGGCGTGATCGACTCGTGCGATCGCACGATGCGGACGCTGCAATAGCCCTCGGCGCTGGGATCGGTCCGCACCTCGATCGTTCGCTCGGCAAGGTTCACGACCCAATACTCACGGACGCCACTCCCCGCGTAGACGTTCGCCTTGCTGCCGCGGTCGCGAATGATCGAGCTGCCCGCGACCTCGACGATCAGCTGCGCGACGTTTGGATGCGCGCGTCGATAGTCCGCGATCGGCACGACCGCTACATCGGGTTCCGGCTCCGATGTATCGCTCGCCGCGAACGAGCTCTGGATCCGCACGCGAGCGCGTCCGCGGAGCGCAACGACGAGAAGCTCGGTGAGCCGTTCGATGGTCGTGTCGTGATCCGGGCCATGCGGGCTCATGCGCACCACCATTCCGTAGAGCAGCTCGACGCGCTCCTCGGCGAACATGCCGAGGTCCACCATGCGATCGTATTCGACCCGCGACAGCGGCCGAAGATCGCGTTCGAACTCGGCGACAGTGCCCACCTGCACCCAGCGTAGCACGCGATCTTCGAGCGCGCGGCTCGCCTGCGGTGCGTTACGCTGGTCGACGATGCCAGCCCTCGCCTTCGTTCTCGTCGAGCGCGCCGTGCCGCCCGATCCGATCGAGCTCGTTCGTCGCGCCGCGAGCTTCGGCTGCAAGCTCGTGCACGAAGGCGGCACCCAGAGCCCGGCGACGTACTCGATCGGCGGCGGCGGCATATTGATGGTGATGCTCATCGATGCACCGCACCCCGATGCGCCGAAGATGACGCCGTCGCTGGTCGCGCCGACCGCAGAGGATCTCCAGCGCGCGAAGGCCCACTACATCGTCGTGCTCATGGACGGACCGACGGCGCAGCGCGAGCAAGACATCCTGCTCGCGCGTCTCACCGCGGCGGTCGTGCGCTCGAGTCCCGACGAGAGGATGTCGATGCTGACCCACGGGCTGGTGCGTTACGGCCGCGAGGAGTTCTTCGTGACGGCGTCGCAGGGTGGCAAAGCAGCGATGGATTTCATCGTCGGCCTCGCGCGCTGGATGCTGATGGATCCGAACAAGCAGCTCCCGACCGGCGACACGGTCGGTCGGACGCCGCACGAGAAAGTCCGGGTGCAGCGGGTGCCGAACCCGACGGGGGAAGGGCCAGAGGTGATCCGGTTGGATCTGGATCTGTGAGGCGCTGCCTGAGCGCCGATCAGTGCCGGATCGTCATCTTCAGCTTTCCGATCGCTGCACCGCTCGGAAACCCACACGAGTAGCACTGCCAGTTCCACGACCCGCCGCCCTCGCCGTCACCGGTGATCACGCGGGTGAGGCCCACCGGCGCTTTCACCACGTCCGTCTCGACCTTCACGAACCCGAGCTCGCCGACATCGAGGTCGAGAAACTTGAACTCGCTGCCCGAGTCGCGGGTCCACCACGAGAACACGCTCACCGTCGTCGAGCCCTGGCGCACGCGGCGGTAGAATTTCAGATCCTCCCAGCTCGCGGCCGAGTGCGCCCACGAGATCTTCTTGGTGACGCAGCTCGGTGTGGCTGGTTGGTCGATGTTCGTGCCCGCGACGCCGTTTTGGGCGATGCACACCCGCACGAAGTAGTTCTTGTCGTTGCCGGCTGCGAGATCGCTCGGCGGCGTCACGACGAGCAGCTCGTTCAGATCGACCTTCACGACGCGTCGCGCCTTGCGACCCGGCGCAGCGGGTACGTCGAAGCGCATCGCGTAGCGGCCAGTGCCGACCTTGGTGGAGATTGCGAGCTTGTAGACGAATCGCGGCGGCGCCGGTGCCTTCGTCACGGCGTGCGGGTCGGGGCTGGCAGTGGCGCGCGAAGCGTCGATCGTCGGGTCGAGGTCCCACAACATGTCCCACTCCGTCGTCTTGATCTTCCGGAAGCCGACGTCGGGTCGCCCGGGATCCGCGCCGAGCATGATGCGACCGAGCTCGATCGTCCCGTGCAGCACGTCGAGCGGGTCGTCGTCCGGCTCGCGCATCACCTTCGCCGCCGCGATCGCCTGATCGAGGAGCACGTCCAGCTCCGCCATCCACTGCGCGCTGTTACCACCGTCGTCCTCGATTGCCGCGCTCACGAGCAACATCGGCGATCGATCGCCGGCGAAGAGCGTGGTCGCGCCATCGACCGCGCCCGGGTGCTCGGCGGACAGCACCATCGGCGTGCCGACACGATGCACGGACTTGGTGTAGCCGCTCGCCGTCGGACGCACGACGGCGATCCACACCGCGACTTCGTCGGCCTTGTCGGCATCGTCGTACGCAGTCGCCTTTATGCCGCGGTACTCGAGCTTGAAACCATTGGTCGTCTTGTCGCCCGGCATCTCGGGGATCTCGTCGCCCTCGAGCGGCTCGAACAACCTCGTGGGCTCGGCGATCTTCGCTTCCGCGATCTTCGCCTTCAGCTGGGTCTTGCTCAACGACCCGAGCTGCAGCGCGGTCGCGGCCGGTGCAGCAGCGGGCTTTGCCTTCGGGACCGCGGCGGTGGCCGGCGCGGATCCGGCGAGGAGGGCAACGAACAACGAGGCGACGAACAGGGGAAGGCGGCGCATTGCCGCCGGATGATGCAGCAGCCGTGGGGTTTGTGACGCATCGGCCTCGGATCGCCGGAACTTCCTCCGCTGCGGCCGTGTAACGCCCGCGTCACCACCCCGCCGTGGGGCAAGACCGAACCGTGCACCCCGGCGTTTCCACCCAATCGTCATGCCCCGCACCCGACGCTTCGTTCCCCATGTCCTCGCCCTCGTGCTCGTCGGCGGCTGGCTGTCGATCTTCGGCGGTGCGGACGACCCGAAGGCCGATCCCGAGCTCGTCACGCTGACCGCCACGCCGGATCGCAGCGCGCTCGAGGCCGACATCGCCGCGACGATCGTGGTGCGCGTCGGCCTCGCCGCGGACGCTCGTCCGCAAGACGCGACGATCGGCGTGAACCTCGGCCTGTTGCTCGACACCTCCGGCTCGATGGCCGGCGATCCGATCGAGCAGGCGCGTGCCGCGGTACACGCCTTGGTGGAGGAATTGCGCCCGATCGATCGGCTCACGATCGTCACGTTCGACTCGCGCGCACAGCTCGTGCAGCCGATGACGCTGATCGACGATGCTGATCTCGACGACCTGCACGATCGCATCGATGCGATCGAAGCCCGCGGCACCACCGACATGGCCGCGGGCCTGGGTACGCTGCTGCAGCAGCTCCATGCGAATCCCACCGTCGGCGATCTCGATCGCATCGTGCTCGTCAGTGACGGTGTGCCGAACGATCCGTCGACGATCCCGAGTCAGGTCGAGAGCGCTCGCATGGCCGGCTTCGCGATCACGACGCTCGGCGTCGGTCTCGAGTACGACGAGCTGCTGCTCGGCACGGTCGCCCGAGATTCCGGGGGAAAATTCCATCACGTCGAGCACGGCGAGTCGCTCGGCGAGACCGTGATCGCCGAGCTCGTCGGTGCGCAGCGGCAGATCGCCGGCAACGTGCGGCTCGATCTCTCGACGGGGCCGGGCGTCACGCTGCGCCGCATCGTCGGTCACTCACCCCCAAACCTGGGGATGGCGAGTGGAGGCCACAGCTACACGATTGTGCTCGCCGAGCTCGCCGAAGGCGAGGCACAGGAGGTGTTCGTCGAGGTCGACGTCGCGCCCGCGAAGGCCGGGACGACGCTCGAGCTGCTCGACGCGATCGTGTCGTTCGATGACCGCGCCGCGGGCAGCGGGCGGCTCGAGCGTCGCGGGTTCGTGGCGATGCCAGTCAGCCGCGACCGCGAGGTCCTCGCCATGCGCAGCACCGACGTCGAGCTCGGTGCGGTCGGGGCCCGGGCCGCCGCGGCGACGATCGACGCGATCGCGCTCAGCCGCCAAGGCGACATCGACGCCGCCGACGTGTTGCTGAACGAGAACGAGATCGCGCTGAAGTACAGCCTTGCGAACAACGCCGAAGACGTCACCAAAGCGCCGACGCTCATGCGCCAGAACGACCAGATCGGCCGACAGATCGGCCAAATGCGCGAAGAGTTGAGGAACTACCGCGCGGTTCCGCAACCGAAGGCGGGCGGCGAGCCCAGTGGCGCTGGCGGCAGCGAGCAGTGGTATCGGGTGACCAAAGAGGCGAACGCGGCATCGATCGAGATGCTGCAGGCGCACAAGTAGCGAGGGGCACAGACACACACAGACAGGTCGAACCGCCGCGGATTCGCGACCGCGCGCGGCTTTGCTGTAGACTGCCAAGCTCCATGAGCCTGCGTACCGTCTCGTCATTTCGCGTGTGTGCTGGTGTTCTCGTCGGTCTGTCCGGTGCGATCGGCGGGTGCGCCGACCCGTGCCTCGACGACGGCCTCGGCCAGGACGTCAACGATGGCGACTGCCCCGCGATCACCGGCGGCGGCACCGACAGCGACAGCGAGTCGATCACCGAGACCGTGACCGACACCGACGATCCCGACGCCTGCAACAACGGCGTGCAGGACGGTGACGAGACCGACATCGACTGCGGCGGATCGTGTGGCATGGACTGTGGCGACGGCGAGGGCTGCAGCGATGACGACGACTGCGAGTCCGGCCGCTGCGACGCCGGCACGTGCGAGCCCCCGGCGACGTGCGACGACGGTGTGCAAAACGGCGACGAGACCGACGTCGACTGCGGCGGCTCGTGCCCGGCCGGCTGCGACGACGGCGAGGGCTGCATCGAGGACGGCGATTGCGACTCGATGTCCTGCGATCCCATGACGATGACGTGCGGGCCGGGTGGCTCGTGTCGCGACGGCATGCAGAACGGCGACGAGACCGACGTCGACTGCGGCGGCTCGTGTCCCGACGACTGCGATGTCGGCGAGGGCTGCGAGGGCGACGACGACTGCACGACGATGCTGTGCGACGCCAAGACGATGACGTGCATCGACGAGCCGAGCTGCACGAACGGCATGGTCGACGGCGAGGAGTCCGACGTCGATTGCGGCGGCAGCACGTGCCCGCAGTGCGACGACGGTGCGAGCTGCGACAGCGATGGCGACTGCGAGTCCGGCGTGTGTGACGAGGATCTCGGCGTGTGCGTGCCTCCGACGTGCGATGACTCGACGCAGAACGGCGACGAGACCGACGTCGACTGCGGCGGCTCGTGCCCCGACGATTGCGACGATGGCGAAGGCTGCGACAACGACGACGACTGCATCTCCGGTGCGTGCGACGAGGGCGCAAACATCTGCAGCTCGCGCGCCTGTGACGACGGTGTGCAAAACGGCGACGAGACCGACGTCGACTGTGGCGGCTCGTGCCCGCTCGATTGCGACGACGGCCTCGGCTGTATCGAAGGCGACGACTGCATCTCGCAGGTCTGCGATCCGCTGCTCATGACGTGCACGCCGCCCGCGTGTGACGACGGTGTGGAGAACGGCGACGAGACCGATCTCGATTGTGGCGGCGCGTGCGGGGCGACCTGCGAGACCGGCGAGGATTGCCTCTCCGGGCTCGACTGCATCGACGAGGTCTGCGATGCCGTCGACTCGACCTGTGCTGCCCCGTTGACGGTCATCGCGGCGCCGGCGTGCTCGGACTTCGCGGGTGCGCCCGTGCTGCTCGATGCGACCGCCAGCGGCGGCACCGGCATCTACACGTATAGCTGGACGCCGATCGCCGGCCTCGACGATCCGAGCGCCGAGGATCCGAACGCGTCACCCGACGGCTTCGTCACGTACACGGTCACCGTCGACGACGGCGTGAACCAAGCCCAGGACAGCGTGACGGTCGTCGACAACGCACCGTTCGATCTGCAGAACAACTGCACGCTGTACCAAGGCGATTTCCTCGGCGGTACCCCGAACGCGACGATCTCGTACAGCCAGGGCGGCACCGTCGCGTGCGAGAACGGCAACAATGACTTCGGCCTGCACCTGTGCGAGACGGTCGTGTTCCAGGACGTGCAGCTGCAAGGCGTGCTCGAGGTGACCAACGACGAAAATGACGACGACATCATCGGTATGGTCTGGGGCGCGCAGGACAACTCGAATTTCTACTCGCTCTCGTGGAAGCGCATTCAGCAGAACTTCTTCGGATGCGCTGTGCCCGCGGGCATCACGGTCAAGCGCGTGCAGGCGCTCGACTTCTTGCTCCTCACCGGCGCCGACGTGTACTGCCCCAACGACACGCTCGGCTCGACGCTCTTGCTCGATCCAACGATGACGACGACCTCGGGCTGGGCCGAGGGCGAGAGCTACACCGTGACGATCGACTACGCGACCACCGGCAGCGACGTCTCGGTCGTGCGCGACAGCGACGGCGTCGTCATGGCGGCGTTCGCGATCGGCGATGCGACGTTCCCGAGCGGCGCATTCGGCTCGACGACGATCTCGCAGGCGAACGCATGCGTCGGCCCGCTCGGCGCGTCGTGCTTGTAGCGCGCGTCGGCGGGTCGAAGGTTCGCGCTCGTGAGATCTCTTCGCAGCGGTGGCGCCCTCGTCAGCGCAGCAGCGACTTGCCGCTCGGATCGAGGACACCGCGGTAGATCTCGGCCACCGCGATCGGCGTCGCGGTGCTCGGCAGCGCGAAGGCTTCGCCGTCGGCGTAGACCTCTGGATCCGGCGCCCAGCTCCGATCCTCCGCACGGCGGTAGACTTCGACGCGTCGACGATCCTGACACGCGACGACGTACGCCTGTAGCGTCGTCAGTGACTGGAAGTCGATGCGCTTGTCACCTTGATCGTCGCCCTCGCTGCTCGGCGAGAGCACCTCGAGCACGACCATCGGATTCGTCGTCGCCTGACCGTCGTGTGGCGGATGCTCGGGCTTGCCGCAGATGATCGAGCCATCGCTGTATCGACCACGCGCCGTGGCCGCGATCCAGAAGCGTTGATCGGGCGTGAAGTAGCGGCAGGTGTCGGCCAGGCCGAGCCCGAGCAGCATCGCGAAGCGGCCGGCGATCGCGTTGTGCTCGTCGGATCCACCGGCCATCGCAACGATCACACCGTCGATGAGCTCGTGACGATGCTCGCTCGCGCACTCGACGGCGAGATACTCCTGGTAGCTCGCGCGGTGCGGCAGCCGGAGTGTTGCCTTCATTGCGCCTCATCGTAGCGAGGTTCGTCCGCCGACGCACGCGGCAGGCCGATCAGCCGCGCCGATCAGCGCTCGCGCTGCCACTGCTGCGCCATCTGCCGCACCATCTGCCGCACCATCTGCCGCACTGTCGCCACCTCGTCAGCCGACCCGCCTGCCTCGTACGCCGCGATCGCGTCGATCGCCGCCTCGTCCGCAGCACCGCGCTCGCCGATCGCCCACCTCGCCTGCGCCAACGCGAAGCACGTATCCCCGACCAACCCCGGATCGGTCTCGATCCCCCGCTGCAGCTCGCGCGCCCGTTCGAGCACCGTGATCGCCTCGTGCTCGCGATCGAGTTCGATCAACACCTCGCCCTTGCGCGTCAGCGCGTTCGGCAACGACGTCGGTCCCGCCTGCACCACCGCGCGATCGAACAGCGCGAGCGCCTCGATCGTCCGCCCTTGATCGCGCCGCGTCAGCCCGAGTGACACCAGCACGAATCCGACGTTCGGATGCTCCGCACCGAGCGTCTTTTCCAGGATCTCCAGCGACCGCGCTTGGTGCACCGCCGCTTCCTCGAATTGATCCAACGCGTAGTACGCACCGCCGAGGTTCGACTCGATGATCGCGACGCTCGGGTGCTCTACGCCGAGCGTCCGCATCTCGAGGTCGAGCGCGACCGTCAGATCCTCGATCGCCTCGCGCGGGCGATCGAGCTGGATCCGTGCATCCGCACGGATCGTCAGCGCCTTCGCGACCAACGGATGCTCGGCACCGTGCGCCGCAGTGAACACGTCCTTCGCACGCTTCGCGTGGCGCTCCGCGCTCTCGTCATCGCCGAGATCGATCTCCGCGACCGCGAGGTTCACCAACGTCTGCCCGATCACCGGATGCTCTGGCCCATGCGCCGCCTCGAACACGACGAGGTTCTGCTCGAACAGCGCGCGCGCCTGCTCGACCTTGCCGGCGTCGCGCATCACCGAGGCGAGGTTGTTGCGCACGCGCGCGACATCCGGATGATCCGGACCGAGCCGCGCCTCGAGCTGCGCTGCGGCCTCAGTGAAGCTCGCCGCCGCGCGCTCGTTGTCGCCGGCGACATGCGCCGCAGCGCCGATGCCGTTCATCACGAGCGCGACCTCCTGCGCCGCGAACGGATCGCCCGCGGGTAGGGTCTTCGCGACCGCGAGCGCCGCATCGAAGCGCTCGAGCGCGACCGCAGGCACACCCGCGTCCTGCTCGATCCACCCGAGCGCGCGCAGCCGTGCGAGCTCGTGATACGGCGCGCGACCGAGCCGCTCGCTCCATGCCGCAGCATGCGCGGCGAGCTCACGACCTTCGTCGTGCCGCGCGAGCTTGTAGCCGACGACCCATGCGAGGCGGTGAAACGCGATCGCGACCGCCTCGTCGTGATGCCCGGCCTGGGCAGCATCGAGCGCGGCACGCAGCTCCCGCTGGGCACCTTCGTGATCGCCGCGATC
>Ga0163144_10020918_pt1 | contig 13039 bp, 14 predicted proteins | sample OliLak19BULKMAT1_FD_123175 | JGI IMG/M metagenome (GOLD analysis project Ga0163144, IMG submission 123175) | Freshwater microbial mat bacterial communities from Lake Vanda, McMurdo Dry Valleys, Antarctica - Oligotrophic Lake LV.19.BULKMAT1 | ecosystem: Environmental > Aquatic > Freshwater >...
AACTCGATATTCTTCAACCCGCGAGCCGCCGCCTTCTCGCGCGCGAAGGTCACCATCTCCTCGACCAGGTCGGTTGCCGCGACGTACCCGGTGGGCCCGACGCGCTCCGCGGCAGGTATCGCCGGCTCGCCCGTGCCGCAGGCCAGGTCGAGTACCTTGTGACCGGGCTGCAACTGCGCGAGATCGAGCATGCGCGAGGTCATGTTCGCGGTGTTCTCACGCAAAGATGCGTCGTGCTTGCGCCAGCCCGAGGCTACCGATGTCCATGTCTTGAACTCGCGGGCCTTCATCTCGTCGGTCGTGTCCATCGCCGCGCTCCGTGATTGTCGCCGGCGGGGGCGGACGCCGAATTCGTCGTCCCGGCCGCGTGGCCGCCGGCCGGACTATACGCGGGTCGACCTGCACCCCCGATATCGATCGCTCAGGAACGTTTCGTGGATCGCCAATGATCCCGGCCGACCGGCTCGCCGTTCCAGAAGCGTTCCATCGCGATGAACGTGTACGACGCCGACCAGCCGATCAGCAGCAGGCCGTTCAGCGCCTCGGCACCCGCGAGCAACCGCAGCGCGCCGGTCGGGACCACGTCGCCGTAGCCGAGCGACGTGTACGTCTCGGCGGAGAAATACAGGGCGATGTCGAGCGAGAAATGGCTGCCGGTGCCCAGAGTGCCGAGCCCGACGAAACGAACCAGCATGAAGATCGCGAGTGCGTAGAGCAGGATCTCGGCGCTGTGGGCGAGGAAGGTGCCGAAGATCACGACGATGAGCTTGGCACGGGCAGGAATGCCGATCCCCGGGAGCCCCGTGGCCAACGCCCGCAGCACTTCATAGTGGATGATCGTCGTAAGGATGAGCAGAACGGCGCAGACCACGGCAACGAGGGGCATTGGTTCATCCGGCTGGAGGGTCACGTGCGCCGGACTAACGCACGGTCAGGCATTCCGTCGTACACGAAGCCGATGGCAATGCAGCCGCACCGGCGCGCCACGCCCGATTGGACCAGATCGAGCATCGCTCACTATGATCGCGGCGATACACCGTTCCCCGGACAAGGACGATTCATGAACGCCCCGATCGCGGCACCGCCCAAGTGGCAGGAAGAGATCTTTTCCATCTTCAAGGCGGAGGACGTTCGCCAGGTCGCCTATGTGCCGGACGCCGGCCATTCCCACCTGATTCGCAGCGTGATCGCCGATCCGGGCATCCAGGACATCGTCCTCACGACGGAAGAAGAAGGCGTCGGGTTGGTGTGCGGCGCCTGGCTGGGCGGTCAACGGGCCGTACTGCTGATGCAGAGCAGCGGCGTGGGCAACTGCGTCAATATGTTCTCGCTGCTGCAGAGCTGCCGTTTTCCCTTTTTCACCCTCGTGACCATGCGCGGCGAGTACGCGGAGTTCAATCCCTGGCAGTGCCCGATGGGCCGGGCGACGCAGGGAGCGTTCGAACTGATGGGCGTCACCGTACTCCGTGCGGACCGGGCGGAGGAGGTGGGCGAGATCGTGAGCGCGGGCCTCGACGCCGCATTCCAGGCCGGTCAACAGGTTGCCGTCCTGCTTTCGCAGCGACTGATCGGGCGCAAGAAATGGGGGAGCAAGTGATGGGAACGCACGGTAAAGAGGCGGCCATCGATCGCCGGGAGTTCGTGTCTGCATTGCTCGGTCGTTGCCCCGAGGCGCTCGTGGTTACCGGCCTCGGCTCATCCGCCTACGATGTTTTCGCCGCCGGCGACCGGCCAACCAATTTCTACCTGTGGGGCGCCATGGGCGGCGCCGCATCCATCGGTCTCGGCCTGGCGCTCGCCCAGCCTGACAAGTCGGTCATCGTAGTCACCGGCGACGGCGAGCAGCTCATGGGCATCGGCAGTCTGGCCACGATCGGCGCGAAGCGGCCCGCCAACCTCACTATCGTCGTGCTCGACAACGGGCACTACGGCGAGACGGGCATGCAGCGCAGCCACACCAGCCTGGGCATCAGTCTGGTTGCGATCGCGAAGGGCGCCGGTATCGCTGATGCAATGGCAATCAATGGATTGGAAGGCGTCTCCGGCCTGGCCGAGAAGATCGCAGCGCGCACCGGCGCGGCGTTTGCGCAGGTTTTCATCAAACCGGACGAGCCGCCCCGCGCGCTGCCGCCGCGCGACGGGGCGTACGTGAAGAACCGGTTTAGGGAGGCATTGGGGTTGGATCCGTTCTAACGCGACGGCCTGCTGTTCGGTCCCTGTCCGCCTTGGATGTTGCGGCGGCGCGACTTTTTTTTCAAAAACCTCTTGGTTTTGAGATTCGGCTTGTGCCAAAATCTCCCAAAGAACTTGCGGGTGTCTCGGAGGACAACCGTGGGGGCGCCCCCCGCTTGATATACCTGAATCGGACTAGGAGAACTGCATGAAAATCAATACTTACCTCCGGCTGGGCCTGGCTGCCATGGTAGCTTCATTTGCGCTGTCCCAGAGCGCCGGAGCCGCTACGTATCCGGTCACCTTCAACTACCTGACGTCCTCCGCAACCGTGGCGAGCCCGTTGGCCAGCGGCGACACGCTATTCCTCGATACCCTGGTGACGACGGAAACGGGTCCAATGAGTCAGTCGGTCACATTCACGCTCGGACCTTCAGTGGGGACGTTCTCAGGCATAGCGGCTTGGGCTGTCAGCACAGCCGCAGGTGCCGGGCCTCGCTTGACAGGGGTCAATATCGATGTGCTCGACTCCAGCAACTCAGTGATTTTCAGTGACACATTCATAGGTCTGCTAGGTGGATTCGCTCACTCCACCCTGGGAGGTGCCATCGGTCCTGGTACCTACACCATGGTCGCCACGGGGACCGGTATTCGGACCTCCTCGCTGGACGTAGCCCTGACATTCGCCCCGGTGCCTGAACCGGAAACCTACGCCATGATGCTCGCTGGTCTCGCCCTCCTCGGTGTGGCGATTCGCAGAAAGCAGGCGTAGGCATCAGCACCAGCCGCGTCACTCAGTAAAAAGGCCCCGCTCAGCGGGGCCTTTTCTTTGCGGCGGCCCCCATCGAGGTCACCGATTCTGGGCATCAGCCCGCCCAATTCCCGATCTGGAACCTTAGAACTCAAGAAGAATCATCGCGGATCACAACGCCATCACGGGTTCTCAACTAAGCAGCTTCGTGAGCCATTTGTATCACGACGTCGCCGCCAACCCGCGAGGCACCTGCGCCGGAGTACGCAGCGAACAGGCCGCTGCGGCGGGTTCACCCTCGACTCGGTAGCGCGACTCTTCGCCACGGGGAGAGAATCGCTCCATCGTCCGTGGTACCTTCTGCGGGATGCAACCCGCCGCTTCCCCTGGCCTGGGCATGCATCCCGGCCTGTTGCTCCCGCAATCCGCACGACACGCCACGGACGCGCCGACACCGGTCTTCACCCGATGACGACCGCCACCCCAATGTCGCGCGGCGACTATTTCCGCGCGCTCGGTGTCGTCGCAATCTGGGGCATGAACTTCGTCGTGATGAAGCTCGGACTCCAGGGGCTGAGCCCGATGATGCTAGGGGCATTGCGCTTTGCCGTCGCTTCGCTGCCATTCCTGGCTTTCGTGCCGCGACCGCGCGTACCCTGGCGTTTTGTCGCGATCTACGGACTGGTCCAGGGTGTCGGACAGTTCCGCCTGTTGTTCGTCGCCTTGCGACTCGGGATGACCTGGGAAATGGCAGCGGTCGTGATGCAGTCGCAGGCTTTCTTCACGCTCGTGCTCGCCGCACCCCTGCTCGGAGAACGCGCACGCAGCCATCAGTGGGCGGGCCTCGGCGTCGCCGCCATCGGGCTCGTGGTCATTGCGACGGCGCACGGCGAAGGACCGGGACAGATGACGCTGATCGGGTTCGTATTGACGCTCGGCGCATCGTTCATGTGGGCTTCATCCAATCTGGTCGTGCGCTTCGCCGGTCGAGCGGCACCGGACTACGATCCGTTCGCCTTCATCGTATGGAGCAGCGCGATACCGATCGTGCCGTTCCTCGTCCTCGCGATGTTGACCGAGGGCGCGGCACACAGTTGGACCAGCGTGAGCGCCATCGGAATTCGCGAGGGCCTCGCGGTACTCTATCTCGCGCTGCTCGCCACGTTGCTTGGTTACACGATGTGGACGCGGCTGCTGAAACGCCATCCCGCCGGCCGGGTGGCGCCGTTCTCGTTGTTGGTACCGATCGTCGGTTTGTGGGCAGGATCGGTGGTATTCGGCGAACAACTGCCGGTGGCGCAACGGCTCGGCACCGCAGCCGTGTTCATGGGGTTGTTGATCAATCAGTTCGGGCTGCGCCTGGTGGGCAGGGGTCGGCAGTGAACTGAACAAAGGCGTATCGTTCCCTGAGAGCTTTCCCGAGGAGCCTCGATGAGCGCAGAGCAGGAACTGATCGGCCCGGATCTATCTGCCGGCGTCGCGCTGGCGGAACTGACCGACGGCAGGATCGTGCTCGGGCATGCCGGTGGCGAGGCGGTGATGCTGGTGCGCCGCAGCGAGGAAGTGTTCGCGGTGGGTGCGACCTGCACGCACTATTCGGGGCCTCTGGCCGAGGGTTTGCTCGTGGGCGCGACGGTGCGCTGTCCGTGGCACCACGCGTGTTTCGATCTACGCACCGGCGCGCCGGTGCGAGCGCCCGCGTTGAGTGCGATCCCGTGCTACGAGGTGCTGTACGAGGGCGACCAGGTGCGAGTGGGCGCGTGTATGCCGGTGCGCACGCGGCCGCCGCGGGCCGCCGAGGAGCCGGATCGGATCGTTGTCGTGGGCGCGGGCGCAGCGGGCCACGCCGCTTGCGAGACCCTGCGACGCGAAGGCTTTTACGGTGGCTTGCTCATGATCGGCGCGGACTCCGCACTGCCGGTCGACCGTCCCAACCTGTCGAAGGACTACCTCGCCGGTGCTGCGCCCGAAGATTGGCTGCCGCTGCGCCCGAGGGAATTCTTCGCAGAGCAACAGATCAAGCTGGCCCTCGGCGACCGGGTGATCGAGATCGACATCGCGCGCAAACAGGTGCGCCTCGCGAACGGCGACATTCACGGCTACGACAAACTTCTGCTCGCCACCGGCGCGGATCCGGTCAGGCTCGAAATCCCCGGCGCCGATCTGCCGCACGTGCGCTACCTGCGCAGTCTGGGAGACAGTCGCGCCATCATCGCCGCCGCGCAGGCGGCCCGTCGTGTGGTCGTGATCGGCTCCAGCTTCATCGGGCTGGAGGTCGCGGCGTCACTGCGCGCTCGCAAGCTCGAAGTGCACGTGGTCGGCCCCGATGCAGTCCCGCTGGCGCGAGTCATGGGACCGGAGCTCGGTGCTTTCATCCGCAAGGTGCACGAGACCGAAGGCGTGGTGTTCCATCTGGGCACCCGGCCGCGCGCCATCGATGCTGCTTCGGTTACGCTCGAATCCGGGGAGCGGTTGCCGGCGGATCTCGTGGTGATCGGTGTCGGTGTACGGCCTGAGAGTGCCCTGGCAGAGAAGGCCGGACTGGCCGTCGATCGAGGCGTCGTCGTCGACGAGTACCTTCAGACCAGCGCTCCCGAGGTATTCGCAGCCGGCGACATCGCCCGTTGGCCGGACCGCAGATCGGGCGAGCGCATTCGCGTGGAACACTGGGTCGTGGCGCAGCGGCAGGGACAGACCGCGGCGCGCAACATGCTCGGCCTGCGGGAGAAATTCGACGCCGTGCCGTTCTTCTGGAGCACGCACTACGACGTGGGCATCAACTACGTCGGACACGCCACCACCTGGGATCGGATCGAAATCGACGGCAATCTCGATAATCGCGATGCCGCGGTCCGCTACTTTGTCGATGACACCGCCATCGCGCTCGCAACGGTTTTCCGCGACCGGCAGAGCCTCACGTTCGAGCGGCAGCTGGAGCTTCTCGAAGGTTCGGGTTAGGTTTCCGCCGAGCCGATGCTGGCGTACGCATCGAAGTTGCCAATCGGTTATTTCCCGACGTTCATGAATGGAATCGGTGCGCCAGCGTCCATCGAAGTCGGCAGCGCCCCGTTCCATTTCTCTGCTTTGATCTTCTCGACTTCGATTCGGCGCAACCCGAGGACGTCCTTGTTCTGCGCCAGTCGCGTGCATGTACGAATCGGAAAACGCGAAATTCCGCATATCGATGTTGATGACCTGGGCGTCGTAGAGCGCGAGCTTCTCTCGCAGCGCCGCGTTGATATCGGCGGAAACCCTGGCCCGTTGTGCGATCGGATCGGGAGCGTTGTACTTCGCGGTCACGGCCTTGAAGATCTCCTGCGGGGCGGTCTGAACGTAGGACGAAAGGTCGCCGTCGTGGGAATACTTCTCGAACACCTCCGCCACGCGGTCGGTACCGATGCTGTACCGAACCGTCATGCTTAAGGCATGTTCGCTTCCTTTCAGAACTCGTTGCCTTCGCAGGCTTGCGGGGCTGCTCCACTATCGGTACGGAAACGCGGAACGTGAACGCCGCCACGAAGGCGTCCGCGGGGGCATCGACTGCTGCGCTGCAGGTCCCGAGCCAGGAGCGGCGACGAAAGCGAAAAGAGAACATCGCCATCCAGACAAGGACGCCCGCTGAGTACGCCACCAGGGCGGGAACGAACAAGCTGGAATCCAGGCGTGGCGGTTGAACAGTGTTTCCTCTCACGACCAGCCAGTGAACGACGCAGAGGAATACGGCGAGCAGCGCCGCAAACCGCATCGCCTGCGCGTTGAGGAATGCCAATGTGGCCTCACGCTGCCCGGGCGCCAGCCAGTATTCGCGGTTCGGCAGGTTGATCCTGGTGCTGCTGCGAAGTACCAGCGCATGGAGCAGCACGATCGCCGACGGAATGACCGTTGCGACGAGGATCATGACGATGAGATACCCGCTGCGCGACATGTATCCGTCGGCTTTGCCCGAAGCCGAGAAGTGCGACGCCGTCGGATCCGGCAGCGTGTGTCCGGTGAGCGCGATAAACACGGCGGCTCCCACGAGCAGCAGGACGAACCGGATCGACTGGCGGGTTGGCTTCATGGAACTGCGTACCGGTCGTCGTGGGACTGGTCACAAACCCGGGTGTTGCGGCACTCTCGGCGTACTGGTTCGGTCCTGTGCCGAAGCAGATCAGTATCGCGCGTCCTTCGGCTTGCCGCCCTTCGGCCAGTCGTCATCCTTGCGAGCGAAGTCCGGCCGCGGTTGAGTGGTGAAGAACGCCGCGACATCGAACGCCTCTTCGTCGGACAGCGAGCCGCCCTGGCCGAACGGCATGTTCGCTTTGACGAACGCCGCAGCCGTGGTGAGCCGTGCCATGCCCGCTCCGATGTTGAACGACCTCTCGCCCCACAGGGGCGGATACAGCGTCTCTCCCGCGGCACCGAACATCCCCTGTCCTTCGGTACCGTGACAAAGGGCACATTGGTCCGCATAGACCTGCTTGCCCTTGACGGGGTCTGGTGGGCGCCTGCTCTCGATGCGTGCGAAGCCGCGGCCGTTCACGTTCTTCCCTGTGGGAACCTCGCGCGACAGCCACTGCATGTAGGCGAGGATACCGATCATTTCGTTACTGTCTTGCGGGGGTCGCCTGCCGTTCAGGGATCGCTCGAAACAATCGGCGATGCGATCCTGCAACGCGTTCACGCGTGCATTGCGACTGCGATACTCGGGGAAAACGCCCCAGATTCCAACCCACGGTGCAGCCCACGGCGTGCGCCCGCCGTCGAGATGGCAACTGGTGCAGTTCAGCGCGCTGTCCGAGTAGGCCGGCGCGTTTTCCGGCGTCTTGGTAACGACACGTTTCCCCAGCGCGATGGCTTCACCGAACGGACCTGCGGGACTCGCCTCATCGCCCCAGCCGGGATAGTCGTCTTTGGCGGCGTGCACTCGTGCCCCGAACGCGCAAAGCACCGCGAGCAACACGGCGGCGAGGCGGGCGATGCATCGCCCCCGCCGCTGCGTTGCCGGACTCCGCCGAAGAGCCGCCATCCGTGCGATCTCAACCCGCGAAGCAGTAAGTGCATCCCCTCGTCTGGGCGCCGTTGATCGCCAGTACGCCGGAGGGCACGACCTGGACGCCCGGGATGACAGCCGCGAGGAAATCACGCTTCACCGCGTCGTGCTCCAGACCTGCTGCTTTTGCAATGCGCATGGTCTGGAAATGGATGGCCGTGTTGCACACCGCGATGCGCACGCCGCGGGCGACCAGCTTTTCGAGAGCGGCCTCGGGTAGCGGCATGTCCCCTGGCTTGATGTTGTGGAACGGGTTGCGCGTGGCAGGCGCCTTGGTGACGGGGTCGTTGATCTTGGAGAATTCGCCGAGTTTGTACTTTTCCCAGAGGCTGTCCTCGAAGGCGATCGGAATCGCGGAGTGCCGAAGCACCACCACCACCCCCAGGTCGCTCTCCTGAACGTTGTAGCCCTCGGCGCCGGTCATCAGGTAGACGTGCGACCAGACCAGCGCGAAGCCGTTGTTGGGCGATGGCGCGTCGTAGACCTGGCGATACCGGCCCGGAATGCTGTCGAGCCACGCTTGAAAGCCCGTGCCTCCGCCCGCTTCCGCCGCGGCGGCGCTGGGGATCTCCTTGCCCAGGCCCACGGCAGCCGCAGCGGCGACGAGACTGGCGATGAAGCCGCGGCGCGGCGTGGAACCAATGAGTCCGGACATGTCGGTTATCCCTCTGTGAGCGTTTGGATGTGAGGCGACCGGGGTTCCGGTCACGATGGGCGTTTCGGAGAATGATGGTGTACGGTAACCCCGGATATCCATCCCATTTCATCAGAGGTGGAGGTGTTTGGGCAAGATGGTTATCGACGACATGCAAACGGTTGGTTGCCGGCCGTCAGCATGCATGATGGCCGCGACCGGACTGTCATCCGTCGACATCAAGCATCAAGGGAGGGCGGAAACTGCCGACACCACACTCGAGCGCTGCTGTGCACGCGCGCACCAAGCAAAGGATCGATCCATGAACGTAGGTTCCACCAGCACCAGTGCCACTACCTCGGCCCAAGCCTTCCAGCCCAGACCCGAGGTATAGAAAGTCAAGAAGGTTGCCCGGGGCCAACGACGGCGACGCGGACGATGACGGTGGCAATGCCGTGAAGTCGTTACCCGCCCCGACCGTGAATACGAGCGGTCAGAAAATCGGCCAGGTCACCAACACGGTCGCTTGATGTCCCTTCGGGGGACGCTGCAGCATGCGCCCATCCGCTGCAGCGCTCGAACCACCGTATCGAGAATTTATGAAATGGTTGACAGACCATGTCGTGGACGAATCTCCCCTCGCCCTCCGGGAGAGGCGACGGGGGGCGAGGCGGGGGTTTCGAGCCGCATGTGGCGAGCCCGAACGAACGGCGGGCGGCATGCAGGCCGGAGCGCGCTCCGCAGGGCGAGGCGGGGGTTTCGAAGCCGCATGCGGCGAGCCCGAACGAGCGGCGGTCGGCATGCAGGCCGGAGCGCGCTCCGCAGGAGAGGGAAATCGAGCGTTCCACTTGTCATTCAGTTCATGAACGCTCGATAGCCGTCGACGAACCGTGTTCGGTCGCAGCGCGTTCGAAAGCAGCGGGTCAGCGTGAAGTTCGGCTGGCCGGTTCAGGCCCCGATTCTCGGCTTGTCCTGGGCCTCCATGAAAGCTTTTCGAAACCCCATGGGATTCGAGATCCCCGGGATCGGCGCTTGTGGGTTACCGGCCCCGGAGATGACCAACGTACCGAAGTCGAGGATGCGGCCGACGATGCCCTGATCGACCTGGATGCTTTCGACCTTGTTGATGTTGATCTCGATCGTCCGCCGGCTGATGAAGCCGAATTTGGCGATGACACGCTTGTTCGTGATCGCGAGTTCGGTGGACTTGTACTTGATGTAGGCGACAAGCCATAAGACCAGACCCAGCCCGAACACGATGAGCAGGGCGAAGCCCAGCAATATGAGTAACCACAGCGACCACAGGCTCACGTGGCCGACATAGACTATCCGCTCGTCCTTGACCAAGGCGCCTTCGACGTAACTGGTCATGTGCTCTCCCGATTGATGCGGCGAACGGTTCGGGTCAGTTGCTCCCGGACCACAAGATTACGCTCGGAATCGGTATCGGGCAGCTAAACCATGAGGGGCGGTTCGCCGCGCACGAACTGCCGCGACGATGGCCTCGCGGAGATTCCGCCTCCGATGTTGTGAGTCGAGCGCGCCATGGCCGCGCGGTTCTTCCCATCATTGAGGTAAATGACGAGACCTGCGATCTCGTGACGGTGGATGGTGCTGTTTCAGAGCGCACTCTTCCGGCGAGCAAAGTATGAGGCCATGCTCGCTAGCGCCAAGGGCAGCCAGATCCACACGAGTTCGGAGGTGATAACCCGGATGCCGGCAGGCCCGAAGAACCGCTCGAGATTCAGTGGCGACGCCTCGATCACTCGAACTGGAAAGAAGAACCGAGCATCCGTACGCGGCCACAACAGGGCAACGCCCAGCCCCCCATTGGTAAGCATATCCAGCAGACCGTGTGATATCGCTGCTGCGAACACGAATAGTAAGGCAACCCCCCGTGAAGCTCGCAACCGAGCGGCAAGCGCGAACGCGAGCAACGCCGGCAACAGGGCGAAAGCTACCGAGTGCGAGGCTCCGCGATGGCCAAACTCATGCGAGTAGTCGATCCCGAACCGGAACGCGAGAACGTCCAGATCGGGGAGAATTGAAGCAACGACACCGGCTATCAACAGGCGCGGGGGGACGAACTTCGACCCTAGTGCCACGCCGAGCGCGAGCGGGACGGCTGCATGCGACAGGACTGTGGGGATGTCCGCCTCTTCCTTGAGCCGTGGTTCAGGAATCAGGTTTGACGTGTTGTCAGTGCCCGACCATCCACGGCCTCACCTGGGTCCGTTTCATTCGAGATCCGGCAGATGCGCTTGCTCCACTCGAAGCTCGATCGAGCGGGCCTGTCCGGGTATTCGCGAAATGAAGCCGAGCCTTTCGAGCGTCACGACCATCTGGTGTACCAAAGGGGCCGTAACCTCGAAATGCCTCTGCATATCTGTCTCGGCAGGCGCGCGCCCATTGATCTTTGTGTAGCAGTGGATGAACGCGAGATATTGTCCTTGCTTCTGGGTGAATCCCATTGTTGGGTCATGGCGCCGCAGCTTGTTCAGTGTTCAGGATAATGTCCTTGTCAAAGACCTCTGGCCAATGCTTATAAGCACGGAGAGGTGGAGACGCACACGCGCTCCGGGTAGGCCTCGAGCGTCACCCGCACCACCTGCGTGCCGTGGGTGGTGGTTGTGGGAGGAGCGGGTTGGAAGCCCGCTCCGACCCGATTGGCGGCATCTGCGACGGTCTCCCCGTTGAAACTCGATGCATCAGCTAGTTGCCTCCAACTCTTCGCGCACTATCTTTCGTACCACATCCGCAGTAAGCGTCTTTTGCTTGTTTCCCAGGTACATCTTCAGGGCTTCGTTTATCAAAGTCTGATAGCCCTTGCCGGTCTTCTCAGCCTGCTTCTTGAACTCCTGAACGATCTCATTGTCCAGATAGATAGTGATTCGCGTCTTTCCGGCAAGGCCTACCACTGCGCCGCGCCGAGCCTTCGAAAATTCATACTCCTTCTTCATGGTTTCGCCATTCCTTCGGCTCAGCCTTCGGCACGGAGATGAGGCGGATGTCTTCTCCGCGGCCAGTCCAGACCACAACCATCAATGAGCCCAAAATATTGGTACCGATTGTCACGAAGCGCTGTTCGCCGGCAGCGTAGGGATCTTCGACCGTCAGGGCGAACGGGTCACTGAGCACGCCCCCACCTTCCGAAAGCCCCACGCCATGCTTTCGAAGAGTGATGGCGTTCTTTTTCGGATCAAAATCGATAGCCACGTGACAAGTATATGCACAGCGTACATATCGCGCAACGTGCCCTGTGAACCCAAACCGGGGATCGGCTATCCCTGGCAAACGCCCGAACGGGGCCCGGTTACATGCACAAGTACGCTTCTAAAACGCAGGTCAGCAGGCCTGACCCCCAGGTCACAGGTCAGCAGGCCTGACCCCCAGGTCAGCAGGCCTGACCCCATGGCCTGAGAACAGCGGCTGCGATCAACAGGGCCAGGAAAGGCGAGGGGGTCGTTCGTGCGAACTGTCGTCGATGGGAATGTGGCCACACTATGTTTGCTCATCCCGGTGGGTGTCATCCGGGGGAACGTGTGGATGAAAGACAACTATTCCCGCGTGACACCTGTTCCCGAATGGGCGTAGCCTCTTCCCCGGCACTCTCATGCATGATGTTTCTGTCAGGAGGTTGAAATGACAAAGCCGATCAAGGACTCCAACCCGCAGCAACAGCCGTCGAAAACGCTTCGTGTGGACGAGGCCGCCAAGCAAAAGCAGAAGGCCGAGGAGCAGGAAGTCGCCGGAAGGCACAAAAACGACGGCCAGAATGATCACAAGGGCAATACGCGACAACCTGGAACCACTCGCGGAAACGGCTGATTGCGGAGTCTGCGCGAGCCGGGACCGACGAAGACATCCGGCGCCCTCTGGAGGACGTCCGCTCGAAGATTGCATTGCGCGTCATTTCGGGCGGCCCCTCCAATAGTCTGGTCGCCGGGAATGATGTGCTACTGCGACTACCAGCAGTTCATCGTCGCCCGCCCGGTCGATAAACAAGCGAAAGTGGAAAGCCGCTGATGGGCAGGCGTTTGGTCGAACGTGTGCCGGGCGCGCCCAGCATGGGATTCTCGACCGCCAGCGCGACGGTCATTTCGACCGCCAGCTGAAAGCGAATCCCGTAGCCTTTGCGCGCAGCTGCGTAGAAGGCAACTAGAGCCAGAAACTCGCCTTCCGCCTCCGGCAGGAAGCGCGCAGCACTCACTGAGTGTAGACGGTGTTGAGAAAGCGCCCGATCGTGGGGTTGGACGCGGCCGTGAGTGTTTAGCTCCTTGAGCGCACGTTGGGCGGGGTGATCTTGTTCGGGTTAGATTGTTCGCTATCGGACGTCGAAGAGCGCGGTATTCTCTGCGCAGACGCCGGATAGACGAAGGCCCGGGCGAATTCTTGGCAGAACCCCGGGCCTTCCATTGCGCGCGCGCATGGGGCGCGGTTGCCTCGCCTT
>Ga0163144_10020920_pt1 | contig 13038 bp, 12 predicted proteins | sample OliLak19BULKMAT1_FD_123175 | JGI IMG/M metagenome (GOLD analysis project Ga0163144, IMG submission 123175) | Freshwater microbial mat bacterial communities from Lake Vanda, McMurdo Dry Valleys, Antarctica - Oligotrophic Lake LV.19.BULKMAT1 | ecosystem: Environmental > Aquatic > Freshwater >...
AAACCTCAGAGTCTCCTCTGGTATTTTTAATTTGCACGATCGGACCTTTTTCAATAAAAAGTCCTGACATAATGCGCGCGTCTTCAAGAGCACCACCGCCATTATTTCTTAAATCTAAAATAACGGCTTGTACCTTTTTCGTTTTTAAACTTTCTAACTCGCGTCTCACATCATCAGAACAATTGCGCTCTGTCTTACCATTAAAATCGCGGTAAAATTTTGGCAACTGGATATAACCCACTTTAAAAGTTGAGTCTTTAAAACTAATCACTGAAGATTTTGCATACGACTCTCCCACTTGCACTTTGTCTCTAATAATGGAAAAAACTTTTCTTGAACCATCAGCTTTTTTTATTGTAAGCCTGACTTCAGTACCTTTTTTTCCTCTAATGTACCTAACGGCATCGTCAACTTTCATATCAGTTAAACTCACCGGTTCATCTTTTCCTTGTGCCACCATTAAAATAACATCATCAACTTGTAAATCTTTTTGCTTCCAAGCTGCGCCGCCTGGAACGATGCTCATCACTTTAATATTTGATCCATCTTCAGATAAAACCGCACCAATTCCTTCCAGAGAACCTGAAATATCAATATCAAAATCTTCTTTTTTCTTCGGCATAAAATAATTTGTATGTGGATCATAAACAGTCGTAATCGCATTGTAGAAACCATCCACATATTCTTCGTAATCTTCTTTTAACATGCGTGAAAAATTGCGTTGATATTTCTCAGAGATAGCGGCTATCGCTTTTTGACGAAGTTGTTCATCAGTTAAGATTTCATTTTTTGCCAAAGGTTTTTTCTTATTTTTTTTATTCTTATCTTGATCTTTCTTAGGGTGTAAAATGGCCTCTTGATCTTCTGCCAAACTTAAATAACGACTCATCACAGAGTATTTAAAAGCTTTTCGCCACCACTCTTTTAATTCCGCTTCAGTTGCTACAAATTTTCTTTTTTCTGGGTCTGCTTGATATTTCTCACCAGTCGAGAAATCAAAACCTTGTTTGAAAATTTCTTTTCTAAAATCTTCAATTTGAGCAATTCTTTTGTGCAGAATTCTTCTAGCATCATCAACTATTTGATACTCCCCACTTAATAACTCATCATCCATTTGTAATTTGTATTTTTCTAATTCCACCACATCTGATTGCAAATAAAATTGTTTAAATGAATCCATTCTCTCTAAAAATAATTTAAAAGCTTTTTCTGAAACACTGTCATCAAGTTTTGAACCTTTATAGTGAAGTGTCTCAAGTCCCGTCTTTAAAATTTGACCCACAATTTTACTTTGTTCAGAATTAAACTGACTACCGCGTGGAGATGAAATTGCACCAAGAGGCATTGTCTTTGTTTTTTTATCCTCAATTGCAAAACTTGAAAATGAGAGAAGGGCCAATAGAAAAAATAATATGCTTGTTGATTTCATTATAAATAACTCCAATAAGGTCGCTTAAATTTAATTATGCCGAGAAAATTATGATTTGGCATGGGGGAATCTTTGCCCCAAACAATCAAAATGCCAGACTTCTGCGCAATCAAGAGCGAGCCTCATTTCGGCTTGAAAAATATTTTCATTCAAAAACTGATCAAAATACTCCGGATTGGGGCGCAGTACAGGATGCTTAGGCGCAAAAAGTGCACACGCATCGTCATGAGGAATGATAGAAATATCATGAGTATCAATAGTTTTGGCCAAGGCCATAATTTCATATTTATTAAAACCAATCAGTGGCCGAAAAATTGGGGATCTCGAATGTTTTTCTATTGCCGCAATATTATGAATGGTCTGCGAAGAAACTTGACCTAAACTATCACCCGTTAAAATTCCCTGCGCTTTAACTCGCTTTGCCAGGTATTGCGAAGTTCTCATCATATAAGCACGAAAGAGTATGGTGCGATAATCATCGCGGCACATATCTGAAATCTGTTTTTGAATAGGACCAAAAGGCACAATATAAAGCCGAGCAAATTTTAAATAAGGCATTAACTTTGCCGTCAGCTGGTAAATTTTATCTTTTACTTCGTCTCCCACATAAGGATAAGCGTGAAAAAAAACAAAAGTTAAGCGGCAACCACGCTTGGCCATTAAATACGAGGCCACCACTGAATCAAATCCGCCAGAGAGCATTGACACCAAATGCCCATTGCAATCAAAAGGCAAACCACCAATACCTAAAATTTTTCGTACAGAAACATAGGCCGCATCATCTAGAATGCGCACGTGAACACTTAATTCAGGATGATGAATATCTACTTTTAACTGTGGAAACTTAATTAAAAGTGCGTGCCCCACTTCTTGGCAAATCACCATGCTATTGTCTTTAAAATTTTTATTGGGACGACTGGTCACGACTTTAAACGTTTTAGGCAGAGTCATCTGTTTTAACTCTAGAATGGCCCCTTCTATTATCGCTTCACGAGAGAGCTCCACTTTACGCGCCGGCGCTACCGAATGGATACCAGGAATTTTAGTGAAAATTAAAATTTGTGTTTCAGTTAAATCTTCCTCGGTGTGCAATATATAACGATGATTTTCGTGAGTGATTTTGGCGATTTTATGACCAATATGCATGCCAATAACTTCTAGCAAATGTTGTTTCATCAGCTTGTAATACCAAGCGCGATTATTGCCCTTAAGCCACATTTCATCTACATTTATAATTAGTTCGCGGTACATATTTTATCTTTTCTTTTTCATGAGAGGATTCAGATCAGTCAGAATATATTGTAAATTGGTAATAAAACTTCCTACTTCAGCTTGGGAGGTTTCACTCGAAAAACTAATGCGTAAAACATTTTTATGCCAAGCCTTAGGGACTTTGTGCGCATTAAAAACAATATTCTCCCCTTTTACTTTGGAGGAGCAAGCCGAAGTACTCGACAGATAAATTTCTTTTTCCTCTAAAAGGCGTAATAAAATATCAGAGGAGATTTCTGGAATAATCATCATTAAAATATAAGGTGAAGCCGTTTTCGCAAAAGGAAAATGAAATTGCGAAAATTCTTGCTGAATTTTAAGATTAATTTTTTTAGTGTGATCAAAATTGATATCCAGTTTTGTTGTTTTAAGTTTGAGTGCAGCATAAAAAGCCGCAATCAAAGGATAAGAAAGTGTGGATGGGCGAAGCCCCTCTTGTTGTCCGCCGCCGTAAAAAAGAGGATTAATTTTTTTAAAAGAATCAAAAACCACTGCGCCAATTCCAACCGGGCCGCCAATTTTATGTGCCGAAAGCGCAATCGAATCAACTTTCCATTTTTTTAAATTAATTTCAATTTTGCCTAAGCTTTGCGCGCAATCCACGTGAATATGAATTTTAGGATTTTTCTTTTTGATCTCACTGGTCAGACTGCCAATATCTAAAATAATTCCCGATTGATTATTAACGTGAGTTAAAACAATCACACCAATATCATCAGTCACACTCTCAATAATTTGATCGTGATTATAAAAAGCTATTTCCGATTCCGGCCAAATTTTAGCTATTTCGGTGATGCTGGCGTGATCACCCTCAAAAATGAGCAACTTTTTTTTGCCCAAGTAATTATACAGCACTTGATTATTGGCCTCAGTAGCACTGCTAGTAAAAAAAAATTTAAAACCAGCGGGTGCTTTAAGCGCAGTTAAAAATTCTTCTTTAATTTTTTCAATTTTTTTGGTCACACCTTTAGCAAAACGGTGCGGTGAAGAGGGGTTGGCAAAATCGTTTTTAGCGGCATCAGTGAAGGCCTTTAAGACTTCTGTTGGCATGGGCGATGTGGCGGCGTGATCAAGATAAATCATAGTTAGTGCTATGTATCATAGGGCCTCACTTTTGGAAAGAAAAGATCACTCACTTTAGAGAAATAAATTCAGAAAAATAACAAATTCTCAAGCGGCATCCGATAAACCCGCTCTTTAATTTTTTCTGCCGTTTTTTCTCCCTGATGAACAAAAATCATTTTTGCATTTGGATAGCGGCTTAAAAAACTTTGGGCACTGGAGAGCTGTGATCGACTTGGTATAACGTCAGGACAATAATCAAAACCTAAAACCCGAGTTTGGCAGCGCATCGCCAAAGGCACAAAGGCCGCTCCGCGCGTTTGGTATTGAAAAAATTCTCCACTCATTCCAGATAAATAAAAAAATACCCATGGATTACGAAATGACTCTTCACCACTGGCAATTGTGCCATTTCTGTCAAAGTTAAAGGCAAGAGCTCCATATTGGCAATTCGACCAGTTAAAGATTCTCTAATTTCTTTGCGGCTATAAAATCGGATTATGATTCGCGTAAGAATTAAAAATTAAGTTTAGATGTCGATTGCGCAAATGAGGCCATGACTTTTTTAACACTTAACCTACGGTAAGCTTGGATCTAATCCCGCAAAAAAATCATTGCCTTTGTCATCCACAATGATAAAGGCCGGAAAATCCTTAACCACAATCTCAAAAATCGCTTCCATGCCTAGTTCCGAATACTCCAGCACTTTCACATCAGTGATGCAATCGCGGCCTAATTGGGCCGCCGGACCGCCAATTGAACCTAGATAAAATCCGCCATATTTCTGACAAGATTTTGTCACTTGCGGCGATCTATTTCCCTTAGCGAGCATAACTAAAGAGCCGCCGAGACTTTGGAATAATTCTACATAGGGATCCATTCTTTGCGCCGTGGTTGGACCAAAAGCGCCCGATGCATAACCCTTGGGTGTTTTTGCCGGCCCCGCGTAATAAACAATATGATCTTTTAAATATTGCGGCAGACCCTCACCTTTATCCACGCGCTCTTTTAGTTTCGCGTGAGCAATATCCCGTGCCACGATAATTTTTCCATTTAACATCACGCGCGTTTTAATGGGATATTGACGCAATTCTTGGCGCACATAATTCATGCCTTGATTTAAATCAATATTCACGACTTGAGTTTTAGAATTTGATTTTGAATCAACTGGTAAAAAACGTGCCGGATTTTTTTCAAGTTCTTCTAAAAAAATTCCATCTTTAGTAATTTTTCCTTTCACATTTCTATCCGCCGAACAGCTCACGCCAATCCCCACCGGACAAGAAGCTCCGTGACGCGGCAAACGCACCACGCGTACATCGTGGCAAAAATATTTCCCTCCAAACTGGGCGCCGATACCAATGCTTTGAGAGAGTTTAAAAATTTCTTCTTCTAATTGTAAATCGCGAAACGCGCGGCCACCTTCATTTCCCGTGGTCGGAAGTTCATCATAATATCCAGTCGACGCCATCTTTACTGTCTTTAAAGTTTGCTCCGCCGAACATCCACCAATCACAATCGCCAAATGATAAGGAGGGCAAGCTGCCGTCCCTAGCGTCTTAATTTTTTCCGCGAAAAACTTTTTTATGCTCTCAGGATTTAATAGCGATTTAGTTTGTTGATACAAATAAGTTTTATTGGCCGAGCCGCCGCCTTTAGCGACAAATAAAAAACGATACTCGTTACCTTTGGTTGTATATAAATCAATCTGCGCCGGTAAATTACTGCCCGTATTTTTTTCTTTATACATATCAAGAGGCGCCATTTGCGAGTAACGAAAATTATTATCTTGATAACTTCTAAACACGCCTTCGCTAATGCTCTCTTCATCATCTTCGCCATCAGTCCAAACATTCTCACCTTTTTTTCCCATCACAATCGCCGTCCCAGTATCTTGGCAACCAGGAAAAACTCCTTCAGCGGCAATGATGGCATTTTCTAAAAGTGTGGTAGCAACATAACGATCGTTATCTGAGGCCTCAGAATCTTTTAAAATTTTAGTTAATTGTTCTAAGTGTTTGGCGCGCAAGAGATGTCCCACATCGCGAAAGCCTTCCTTCGTTAATAATTTTAAAGCTTCATCTTGAACTTTTAAAATTTCGCGGCCAGCAATTTTTTCGACTGATACAAAATCTTTTGTCAGCAAACGGTAGGTGGTTTTATCGTCACCCAATTCAAAAGGTTCTTGATAGTTAAATGTGCTCATGAAAAATCCTTATTAATTTATTTTTTCATTATACAAAGTTTTTATAAATTGTACTAGGCACTTCTAAGCAACGTTTTTTTCATATAGGCCACTAATGCAAACTGTACAATAATAAAATAAACAACAAAGAACCATCAACAATTCGCGCGCGACAGGAATATCATTTTTCTTTATTCCATAAGCATTTATGACACCCAAAATCCATTAAAGAATTCTGGGTGTCATAATATAATTATTGCAGTAAAGCAGAATCAGATAAGCTGGCCTTAGTTAACAGCAATAAAACGCCAGAATTTTTTCCTTGGCGATCAGGTCCCACCACAGAAATATTTCCCACTCTTTTATTACCCATATAATATTTGTAAGTCACAATATTAGAACCAATATTTAAGTGTGCCGGAATAAAAAACCCGAGGACTTTTGGACCTATATAAACGGTGACGTCATGAAAGTTAGATAAGTTAAAGGCCACCGCTGGTAGACTGCCATTTATCACTCCAGGAATCGGTCTGCCGCCGGGAAGTTTGGCGGGAGTAAAATCTCCTGGATTGCGATTAGTGAAATCTTCTTTCGCGACATTCATGGCAAAAATAGTTCCGGTTGATTCTAAATCAGGAGAAATTTCTACGTAAGAATTAGGATATTTAGGAATGGAAATTCTGGCGCCGCCATCAAAAGATATATTTTTTGCCACCATCGAAAGTAACACTTGGCCATTTTCTACTGTCACTACTGGGCCATTAACTCCCGGAATAGTAATGTTGCGTGCCAGTGATTCTTCACTGCCCGCTAATTGTGAAAAACATAAAATAAGTGCTCCTAATAATACTTTCATTCTCTCTCCTTTATCATACAGTTTTACTAACTCTCAAATTATCGAGGGCGCAATGATTTAAAGCAATCACAAAAATTTTCATACATCGAAGTTTGTCGGATATTCAAGTATACTTTTTCAGTAAAATTTTTAATAATCTGATACTTATGAAAATAGTACTGCTTATTCTAGTTCTCGCATTAACCAATCTTTATGCTCAGGAAAATAACTTCTTGCCCCTTTGCTCTATGTCTAAAGCTAAAAAACTTTTACAAAAAATTCCCGCTGAAGAAAAACGCGACAAGGTCAAACATTGTCATATGTCTTGTATGCTAACACTTAGATGCCCGGCCATCGACGTCTATACCTTTGGTCTGATGAAAGAGTTTTATGATCTTTTTGGCCCTGGCGACGCTGACCAAAGAGATATAAAGGCCAACCGCATCGGTATTTCTTTTGTCACTCGTGACAATGTAAAATCTGATGATCAATGTTATGAGGCCTGTGCCAATTTCAATTGGCAATAACCAAGCCTTTTGGTCCACCAGAATAAGTGTAAAGCGAGCTCATCAATCTTCCGATAAAGAAGTGCTATGGAAGCCATCTATCATTTTTATTTAACTTTTAATCCCACACTAAATGAACATAGTGAAACCAACTATACCCAGGCCCATGAATTTTACGATCAACTAAAGGCGATAAAAGCTAAAGACGCTAGCGGCACATTATTTTGGGGCAAGATGATTAACAAAGATCGCACCTCAACACTCGATGTAAATGCCTTTAATAATATTCTATCCCAAAATTCAGCGGCACATTTTAGCACCCATTTATTTATCACTGACTTTGGACATTTGTGGGCGGGAAAAATTAAATCGATGGTTAAAACTCTGCCCAAAGACGCGCATACTTTAAGTTTTTACCAGGGTAAAAATGTCGAAGTGTGGTTTGAGATTGATGATTTCATTTTACTAGAGCACTCACATCACGAAACGGCCAAAAAATTATTAGATTTTCATCACAATCACGCCTACTCTGAAATTAAAATTAATGGCCTCTCGCCTTTTACCACTTCGATTCGTTATCCGTGCATTATCGAAGATAAAAATATGCAGCAATACTTTGATGAATACGATCAAAGTGAGTGCTCCCATTTAATTTTAAAAGATAATCCGGCCATCACAAAAAATAATGCCAAAGAAGTTTTGCGCAATATTTATTTATACGCTTTTCCAGAAGAATTGTATGCAAAATTTCCTCAAGCCGCAAAACTAGAAATTGAGACGGCAGAAATGGATATGATGGAGCAAAAACATCACAACATTCAAAAAATTGCCTCGTGCTACTTGCGCGCATTAGAAGTGATTTTAAATGATTTAGTGATTCATCATATTAAAAGAAAGGGTCTGGCGGAAGAATTTTTTGTTGACGCCACTAGCGCTCCGGCCAAACTTTATTTTAATCAAACTAAAGATTATTTTATTTCTTTAAAAGAATATAATAAAAACTTTTCCTTAAATAATATTTTACATTTTGTAGACTGGGGCGATTCCCACAGTCACGCTGGTTTTAAAAAGGCCTTCAGCGAACAAAAAGAATTTATTCGTTTCGTCAGTAAAGAACTAACTGATGTGGTTAAAAATAACTATTTAATTGAAATCAGAAATGCTCTGGCCCACGGAGAAAGTGAAAAAGTTTCCATGAAAGATGCCATGAGTGTGCGCAATATTTTGCTCGGGTCTGGCGGAATGGGAATCATCGCCAAATGTTATCTGCTTTTTTATAAAGAAAAATTCAAACATCTTTATCACGTCTGTGATTTTGATCCGGCCAATGCTAATAATAATGAAAAGAAAGCGCGGCTTAAATTAGTCGCTTAAAAATGTGATCGCCGCTTTACCACTCCACCTTTAATGTCATTAATGCTTTGATAAATGACGAAGGCCTTGCCATCGATCATATCGACTTCTTCTTGCAAATGTCCCACTTCAAGTCTTGTCATAACAGTATACAAAATTTCTAAGTCTTGATTGCCCTCACCACTTTGTCCTCGATAAACCGTCACGCCGCGATCTAATTTTTCAATAATCATGCGTTTAATGTCAGTGCTCTTGTTGGATATAATGGTCACGCCAGTATATTCTTCGATACCATTGACGACAAAATCAATCATCTTGGCGGCAGTAAAATAAGTCACGATGGAATAAAGTGCAGGCTCCACTCCAAGAACAAAAACCGCCACAGTAAAAATCATCACATTCATTAACAAAATGGCATCTCCAACTTTAATCACCGGAGTGTTCTTACTAATTAATAAAGCGACAATCTCTGACCCATCAAGAACCGCTCCGCCTCGCATGACAAATCCAATTCCTACACCGATAAAAAAACCGCCAAATAAGGCAGTTAAAAGTTTATCTGGAGTCACATCAGGAAAAGGAATAAAAACTAAACATAGTGATAGCACTAAAATAGAAAAGATACTTTTAATGGCAAAGGCGCGCCCCAATTGAAAGTGTCCAACGATGATAAATGGAAGATTAATCACCGCGATTAAAATCCAAATTGGAAAATGAAAAATATTATTTAGCAACATGGAAATTCCCGTCACTCCACCATCAATAAAATGACTAGAAACAAGAAACCCATTAATGCCAAAAGCAGTAAAAAAGGCCCCGAAAATAATAAATAAAATATCTTTCATCGTCACTATGCTATTTTAATAATAGTAGAATGTCCATCTACTAAGAAATTTAAAAAATCAAATCGAAAGTAAAAAAACTTAAATATTAAGATGATCTAAAACACTGGTGATATCTTGAAACATCATGCCGCGGTATTTTGTTTTAACCACAGCTAAGGCCTGCACTTCAGTTAGCGGACGTCCTAATTTTTCAGAATTTAAAAGGGTGCTGACCCAAGCGTCGCTAATCATATAAACCAATGCCAATGGCGATACACTAGAAGGGCTTTGGGCAAACCCCACGCCATAGCGATTGCCATGATGCTGCTTCACAATGGTGTCGATACCAAAAGGCAAGTTGATATAATATTTGGCCAGTAGCTTGGCGGCATTAATGGCGTGATTATTAATTTGTGTCTTTTCCACTTCCGAACAATCTAGCGCCTCTAAATCTTTTTCACTGTGAACTAAAAGATGATTATCATCCTCTAAATAAATATTGCTAAAAAAACAAACGAAGGCCATTTTAACTTTTTGCTCAGAAGTTCCCCACTCCATTTTATCAATAATATGTCCCCCGACAAAACAGGTCAGCAGTGAATGCCTAAACATGGAAGTCACATTTTCATTGCTGGTGGTAAGTTTGATAAATTCATTTAGCTTGGGAATTTTTGAAGCGATGGAGATCATGGTGTTGATATTAGTTTCTGTGGCATGAATAACCGCGGTAGTAATTTGCATGCGGCGGGCGGCGTCTCGAATAATATTATAAGAGCGATTTCCAAATAAAATATTGTCTTCAAGACTCAATTTATCATCGGATAAAATTTCCGCCAAAAATATCATTAAACTGTTCACAAATTTTAAGCGGTGGGCAGACTCCACATAAATATATTCTTCGCCAGCATTTTTAAGGATGGTGATAATTTCTGTATGCAACTTGCTATCTTTGTCTAAAAATAAATTAAAACTCATATCTTTGTCTCTGCGGTAAACAGGACAAACTAGTGCTAAGTTGGGAATGACCACCGAGAGTCTAATGGGATAAAAATCCCCTACATCTTTTTCCGCCATCTCTCTAGCATTAATGCCTAATAGTGCGGCACATTTTTTTATCAGGATGCGAACATCAACGGCTTCATCCATAAAAGTCGCTTGGTAATTATTGACCTTGGATTTTCCTAAAACAATTAAGTGCGGCCTTAAATTTAATTCCTGAATTTTCTGCACCAATACGGCCGCAGCGTCTCGCTCCTCGATGGGAGATCTGGTAATAATAATTGAGGGTGCATTAGAAGATAAATAATCAATGGCATCTTCAATCGTTTGCATCGCCACCACTTCGGTACCCACATAGGCCTCCAGACCCACTGAGTAGAGTTGACTGGTTTTGAGCATATTATCGAGCAGTAAAATCTGTTCATTAGGTTTCTTATTCATTCACCTATTCTAATTTAATAAGGATTTAAAGCAAGATGTTACAGGACAGAAAAGAAATAAACATTCTTAGAAATTTTTTCTACCCGCAGGGAGAACTTGTTGGCGATCCAATCAAATGTTTTAGTCTGGTAAAAACAAATATGAGTGGGATCTTGGATATAGTACCAATCAAAAAAGGCAGGAAGGTAGTCGTCACTCATTCCCGTCATGATACACAACCGACCAAAGGGCGCTAAGCGCTCAATCATTTCCTGCCACATAAAAAGGGGCCGGCGAAAATGCTCCACTACTTCTGTGGCGATCACCACATCATATTTTTTAAAATTGAGTTGATTTAAAGCAAAAATTGGATCGTAGGAATCAACCGCTTTCACATCATCTTTTAGATAATACTGCATCGGTTTTCCCGCGCCACTGCCCCAATCCACCACCGTCATTTCTTTATTTAAAAAAGGTTTTAACGGACTCACCACCTGAGATAAAAAGTCACTATAACCTTTATCGCTGGGATCGTTTTCATGAGTATGATAACGCTGACTCTCAGCTGCTCCATCAATATGATCAGCAGGATGAACAAAAATGAGACCACAATGATGGCATTGATAATAATTTTGCAAGAGATATTTTTTTAAAAAAATTATCTCTGAACTTTGACATAACAAACAAGGCATGTGCTATTTGAAACATGTCAAAGTTAATGTGTCTATTTCTTTTATTAGCCTCTAAAAAAGAACAACCAAGCAAAGAAGACTAAAGTAAACGGTACACCTAACATATACATTAAAATAGGAACCGCAACTCGGCCGCTTTCATTTTCTTTTAACTGAATTTTTTTTAGCTTCATCATAACAGACACTCCTTAATAATTTAATTTCCCATCAGATTACCAAAGCAAAAAAAGCAAAGATCTTGCCAACATGAAATTCTGAGCAATTCAAACTAATTAGATTTTCGCGAAGATGTGAGTGAGGTAAATTTCCTCATCGTATGGGACTAAAAGTCTCATCATGATATATTTTATTATTAAAGAACGCCGGCCAATGCTCTTAATATTGGAAACTAATCAGCACTTGATGTTCTCTTACTTCTCAAGCGATTTCGATTTTTCAAACTCAATTGGCACTGATGGCCTTTTAAAATCTCTTTAATGAGTTAAACTACTACTTTTTGTTTACAGCTTAAGATACGCATGACGTCATTAAGACGCGGTGTGGAATTTTTGTAAATGAAACAAATTTACAGAATTTGCTTTAAGCGTTAGCTTGTGCAGAATGAATTACTACCAAGCAAGAATTCAATATGACGGCACCAATTATTTTGGTTTTCAGTGGCAAAAAGATATCCCCACCATTCAAAATGATTTTAATCTGGTGCTAAAAAAAATCATCCCAGAAAAAGTCACCACCATGGGCGCTTCTAGAACCGACACTGGAGTTCATGCGCTTGATCAGATAATAAAAATCACTACTGAATTTCCCATTGAATGCGGCACCTTTTTAACTACGCTTAATCAAAATCTTCCGGCACAAATTAAATGCCTGGATATTATCCCTTGCGACGGCGCTTTCAAACCAACCATTACTGCTGTCTCGAAAGAATATCGCTATTTTTTTACCAACCAAAAGATTGTGTCACTTCCTGAGCTACGATTTATCGCCAATCATTCTAAAAAACTAGATCTAAATTCCATGATGATTTGTGTAAAAGAAATTCTGGGCACTCATGATTTCAAAAATTATTGTTCTACTGGCAGTAATGTCAAAAGCACGGTGCGCACCATTACGATTTGTGAGCTGGGCGAAGTCAATCCTCACACTACGCTTCCTAACCTGAATCTTTTTTCTCTCCCGCCAAATCTGACCAGCTGTTATCAACTTAAAATTGTGGGCAATGGATTTTTAAAACAGATGATTAGGCATCTAGTTGGTGCGCTGTGGATGGTGGGCAGTGGAAAACTAGACCCAGATGATTTTTCAAATCTCCTGCATGGTGCAAAAATAGATCAAAGAAAATGGAAAGTAGCGCCGCCTAATGGACTTTTTCTCTATCAAATTAATTTTTAGCAAAAAAACCTCATTACAAATATCGAAGGCCCCCCCAAAAAGCGCCCATAATTCAAGGCGCATTAAACT
>Ga0163144_10020921_pt1 | contig 13038 bp, 11 predicted proteins | sample OliLak19BULKMAT1_FD_123175 | JGI IMG/M metagenome (GOLD analysis project Ga0163144, IMG submission 123175) | Freshwater microbial mat bacterial communities from Lake Vanda, McMurdo Dry Valleys, Antarctica - Oligotrophic Lake LV.19.BULKMAT1 | ecosystem: Environmental > Aquatic > Freshwater >...
CTGACGGTGGCGGAGAATCTAGAAACAGCCACGAGTCTTCGCCTGCCTCGCTCAGTCGCGCCGGATCGCCGCACGGCGTGGACGCAACATATCACGGAGCTAGCCCGGATTGCTCCTTTGCTTCCTCAGGAATACCGAACGCTCTCAGGCGGACAAATGCGGCGAATGGCGCTGGCTGAGGAACTCATCGGCGATCCGGCATTTCTTCTCCTCGATGAGCTTACGAGTGGGCTGGATCCCTTTTCGGATTTGGAAATGATGGCCTGGTTGCGAGATCTGGCGCACAACATGTCCAAGACGGTAGTGCTCGTGACTCATGCGACCAACAACCTCCACTATTGCGACGCGATTCTCTTTCTGCACAAAGGGCGGTTGATCCATTTTGGTGATTATCAGTCGTTGCTTGATTCTCATGAGGTGGGTTCCGTCGCGGAACTTTTTGGCATTTACCAGACTCAGGATTTTCCCGCTGAAGGCTCGCCCGCGTGCGAAGTGCCCGATGATGCAGAGAGCGAATCGCTGACGATTAAGTCCATGCCGCCCCCGGGGGGCTGGGTGCAGTTTCCAACCCTTCTCATCCGGCAGGCCAAGTTGTTTTGGCGAGATCGCAGCCAGCTCATTCTTCACATCGCTCTGATTCTCACGTTTCCGTTTTTGGTGGCGGTCTTCGCCACAAGCGGGTTGCCCCAAGTGCGGAGCCAGACGCTATCCTTGGAGACAAATGTCCTGCGGACGCTTCAGGAGCAACTCTTCTACCTGAAAGAGTCGTTCCAGGCGGCGTCGCTCATTTCCGGGCTGGCGATGTTTCAGGTCATTCTTTTGACTCTAATTGGTGCCAACAACGGAGCACGCGAGATCGCTAAAGAACGCGCAATCCTCGCGAAGGAACTTCGCGCCGGGCTCTCACCTAGTGCCTACGTTGGCGTGAAATTTTTGCAAATCGCACTCCTCTGTGCCGTGCAGGCGTTCTGGATGGCTTGGTTTGTTAGAACCCTCTGTGGCTTCCCCGGCGACCTCTGGGATCAATTTGCGATTCTGTTTGCGACGACGCTTGCGATGAGCACGACTTGCCTCGCGATTTCGGCGGCTTCCCCCACCCCGGAACGTGCGTCGTTGTTGGCGATCTACCTTGTGGGATTTCAGCTTCCGCTTTCCGGTGCTGCCCTTGCCTTGCCCGAATGGCTCAGCACGATTTGCCGCCCGTTCATCGCAGCGTATTGGGGCTGGAGCGGGTATCTACAAACATTCCAAGATACGCGCTATTTCGATATTGTCCGGCAGTCCAGCGCGACATGGGTTGCTCCCTACCCACTGGGCATGGCCGTTCTGGCAGCGCACGTAGCGGTTGCGTTGGTGGCCAGTGTATATCTCACCTCAACGATCAAACGGAAAAATCTCGAATGAGACCGCAGATGACACGGATGGGGCGGATGAAATAACCTTTTTGCACTGAGCTAATGATCTCTATCTGTTATATCCGGGTGATCGGTTTTAACTGCTTTTGTCGTCCATGCTAATCCACGGAGAGCTCAGCAAGAACATTCTCGGGGCGTCGATGCGAGTTCTGAACGAACTCAAACCTGGGCTTGATGAAAAAATCTACGAGAATGCCTTGGTCGTAGAACTCGAAGCGGCCGGCCATCGGGTTGAGCAACAGCGGCAGTTTCCGGTAGATTACCGGGGTGTTCGAGTGGGCGTCCTGATTCCAGACTCGATCGTGGACGGGAAAGCGATTGTTGATCCCAAAGTTGTGATATCGTTCACCGAAACCCATTTGGCTCAAATGGCGGGCTACCTCGCGATTACTGGCTTGGAGTTGGCAATCCTGATCAATTTTAAACAGGCGAAGTTGGAATGGAAACGTGTCGTGAGACAAGTGGGGAGAGTGACCGCGGATGAAACGGATAGGGCGGATTGTTTATGAATATGGTTTTCTCGCGTCCTCCTCTTCATCCGCCTTATCCGCGTCATCAGCGGTTCCTTTTTGCTCTCCTCTGGTGCCTTTTCGTGGCCATCGTTTCGTCTCTTTCATCTCAGCAAAAGCAGATCACCAAACCAACGGCGGATTTCACGGATATAGCGGATAACTCATGACTGCCGTGTCTTCTCCTCCTCTTCATCCGCGTTATCCGCGTCATCAGCGGTTCTTTTTGGTCTCCTCTGGTGCCTTTTTGTGGCGATCTCTTTGTGGCGTCCTGCTCAGCTGGTGAAAACCCTTCGCTTGGATACTGCTGAGATTGTGAGACAGGAGGGGAGATTTACCGCGGATAACACGGATAGGGCGGATATTTTATGAGGAGTTTTCATTCCGGGCCTTTTCTCCAGCCGCCTTATCCGCGCCATCAGCGGTTCCTTTTTCGTGTCTTCTCGTGCCTTTTTGTGGCCATTGTTTCTTCTCGGGTTCAGTTTCATGAGTCGTGGTTTTGCAAAGAAAGTCTTTGACGAATGGCGTCAGATCAGTGAACCATAGTTCATCCTTCGATGATTTGGATTTAACGGGTGTGTAAGATCGCCGGTAGCATTAGCTTTCTTGCCCGCCATATCTGATTAATCGGCGGGTCCTCCCTGGGACGGTATAGTTTGCGGTCATTCGTATGAACATTTTTATCCAGATCGACGGGGAAGAGTCCGGCCCATATTCGTGGGTGGAGATTTTTGTGCTCCTGAGGACGGACACGATTTCTCCAGACGTGCTCGCTCAGCTTGAGCCAGATGGCGAGTTCAAGAGCTTGGATAGTTGGGATCTCTGGCGCGAAGGCCATGAAGTCGGGCCGTTCACTTGGGAGGAAGTCACCACCATGCTCAATTCCGGCGTATTGGACGTGACGGTTCCCGCGCGTTTTGAGGGTGAAGACGCACTCAGTCCGCTTGGCGATGTGATCGACCGGAGTTCGGAAGTCGAGATCGTTTCCTTGGGACGTCAATCTCGATTTAAACGATGTCTAGAGGCCGTTGGCCGGTTGCGGGAGTTAGTGTTCCGCTCGGAGCCTCGCTGGATCATCGCTGGGGCGACCGGGCTTGCTGTTCTCCTTGGAATCGCGTTGCTGTTGATGCCTACCCGCCAAAAGCGGGACGCGAACGCGTCCTCGCCGGTTGCGCTGAGTGCGACATTGCCGCAGAATCCAAGGACAGAGGCGGTGGTATCGGAGGAAAAGCCGCCCGCCCCACCCGCAAGCACTACGACTCTCGTAGAAGAGGAGTCGCAGGCTGAACCTTCGCCCGTGCTCGCAGCTACACCTGTGGAGCCGGTGCAAGGCATGGAAGGAGCCGTTTCGCCAGAAAATGAATCTGTTGCGGTCACGCAGGTTGCGCCGCCACCGCCTACCACCGCCCCTGTTGGGCCTTCAAAGGCGGCTTCTGTAACGACAGTGGCACCTCACGCGTTACCGGATTCGCAAACCGGAAAGCCAGCAATTTCCACGCCCGTCGCGGCCTCAACTCCCCAACCCACTGTTTCGGTCTCGGATTTCTTCAAAATTGAGTCCATCAAACTCATGCGAAAAGCTCCGAAGGATGGGATCGCTGTGTGGCGTATTCTCCCGAAGGTTAATGACAAATCTGTCCCTGACGAGTTTCGCCCGTCTCTAGAAGTGAAGGTTTCTGTCGATGAAAATACCCGCTCGGATAAGACTTTCGCTCGCGCCTACTTTTACGGGTCGGACGACAAACTCGTCTCCTCTCCCAAGACCCCCTCGAAAGCTGGAAAGGGAGGCCGGTCCGCGTTTGAAGCCCCAGTTCTCTATTACAAAGATAAACCCGACCGCGTATTTTTCGAAGTTCCCGAAGCACTCGAAGGCAACAATTGGAAAGCCCTCATCGTTTTCGGCGATAAGAATGAAGCACAGGTGGTGGCGTATCCGGCAACTACCTCGGCCTTCCGTTTAGACTACCCGGAAAAAAAACTCGTCGAAGATAGGTCTCGTACCCGCGTCGCGCGCAAGCCCGCCATGGATCCGTTGATCGAACACGTTGTCCGGACGAAAAACCCGCAGATGCCACAGATGACACTCTTTCTCCGGCCCCCAAAAGGCATCACTGATGCCTCCGAGGTGCAAGGGGTTCTTGCCATTTGTATTCTCGCAAATGGGGTTGAGGACATGAAGCGCGAGCTACAGAAGGAAGAGATGCCGGGCGACTACGGTGGCCTCTTCAGTTTTGCCAACAAACATAAACTTGCCATCATCGCATGGGGCTCGCGCGGACTCTGGGACGCAGCTCACAACTACGATGAACTCTCCCGCGACCGCGCCAAGCAACTCGACGAATCTTTCGATCTCGTCTCCACCGCTTGGGCACGCGGAGTCAAAGAACTCGGCGAGAAATACGGGATTCCACAAAAAAACTTTCTGCTCTGGGGAAATTGCGGCTCCGCCCAGTTTGCAGCGCGGCTTTGCTTGCGCAAACCCCAATACTTCCTCGCCGTCCACATCCACATGCCCGGCAGTTACGACAAGCCAACTCCAGAAGCTGCAAAAGTCCTCTGGTGCCTCACCATTGGCGAGTTGGAGGCCGGATACGAACGCTCCAAACGTTGGGTCAAAGCCGCGCGCGCAGCGGGATATCCCATTCTCTACAAAGCATTCCCCGGTCTCGGTCACGCTGGCCATCCCGACGCCACTGCGTTGGGATTTGAGTTCTTCGAATTCGCCATGCGCAAGAAGACCGAACGCGAACAAATGGACGAAACACTAGCCAATACCGTTCCGCTGCCAAGTTCAAAAGATACAACGGAACCTTGGCTCGAAGAATTCCGCAACCCGCCTTATTACGGCGATTTTGTTAACCAAGAGGTCTTTCCCAAAGACGATGTGGACATGATCCCGCTTGGATTCCGAACTGCCATTCCCAATAAGGCCATGGTGGAGATATGGACGCGAAACCAGTAATGCCTAACCGCCACCAATTGGAGCGTTGCCAAACTCACCACGGAGAACGGGCAAAAGAACCGCGCATTCCCGCCATACAGCCCGATGACGGTATGCGTCGTAGAATAACGCTACGACAACGCTAATCCCGTCGTGTCAATATGGTTGTCCGCGTAACCCGTACGATATGAGGCTACCTAGGAGTACTGCTTTGTTGTGCCGCTCACGGATGCCGGAGCGCCTGTCCGCGTCGTGCGCGACGGACGGAGGAAGACAATTGATCGATACCCGCTCGTTGAGGACTAATTATTTACGTAAACAGACATTTCAATTGGAATGACATTTCCTGCTACGGTTTTCACAATTGCGCGAATAAAGTTATAACCCGGATCCGGCTTAACAAGACGGAGCCTTATAGAATCGATATTAAATGGTAAGCCCCCGATTGTGACTTCCTTCGTGCTAATAAGCGTTGCCTCGCCATTCTCTGTATCTCTTGCGATACTTTGAACACTGCTCGAACCTTTGCCTTCTTTCATTTCTCTTAGCAGAAAAAACGTCGACTCAGCTGATTTTTTAGAATTAATGATACCGACTGTCGATCTAGCATTTAGAAAAAAAGGGAGTTTACTGTTTAGCGCGACAAAATCGAGCGAGACGAGAAATGGCTTTCGCTGGTTCGCGTCATTACTAATCAGCAATTGAACCGGGGCATTACGCTGTAATTTCGCAATAGAGAAATTTGCATCAAAACCCAATTCCGAGTCCTGTTTCAATACGAGTGGGAACCTAAGTGACGTCCCAACGAAGCAGCTGCATGAACCTTTGACTCCTTCGATTACAATTGATTTCTCCGATTGATTTTCTAATTTGACTTTTACAGCGGCAACCGTATCGTTCGGATCATAATTATGCACGATTGTTCTAGGTAGTTTGAAATTATCTATCACTTGATAATCGGTGATAGATGCACTATTTGCATTTGATTCATTTGGCGTTTCGTTGTCGCGGGTTAGAAGCCCTGTGAACTTGGGAAACGTGTATCCAATAACACGACCGAGAAGCGTTTCGCGTTTAGCTAACACTATGTGCCCAGAAGCTTTGTCAAGCACGTGCTCTGTTAAATACTTTTTAGTAACAATTTGCGGAGGAACGACGCCGTCCTTCATAATAAATCGGGTAGCGTCACCGTCCTGATATCTAGTTAAGGCTACGAAATGGCCTGAATTTCGCGGATTCAAGTGAATAATCGCGACCGCAGAAGAGTCAATATAATCTAGAGTGCCAGGAGGGTGTTTTGTTATGAACGCATTTATGCTTGCACCACTTTGTTTCAATGATTTGGCAATTTCACCAAGTTGAAGCAGGCCCAAGTTAGCGTCAGATCGAATCAGCAACTCCCGGGAGGCCCTCGGATTTTCGCTCAGTTTCAACTGAGCGATTGAAAATAAGTACGCTTGAACTCCGCAACTTTGTACATGCATTTCCCCGAAAAAATTGCCATCAAATAAAATAGACTTGCTTCTGGCACTGATTAATGAATAAACGACATTTACCAAAATGACCGCACAAACGATACCAGAAAGAACGCTCAGTACTAGCCTCTTGCTTAGTCTCATTTATTGGGACCTCTGTAGACTCTGTAATATTTCTGATGGATCTTCACTAACCTTAAATTCGACCCCTAATCGATTATCCCTAACGTTAGTTCCACTTGGGATTGAGATATTATATTTGTTAATTGCGTCGTCAATAGAGGCGTGATACGTGTAAATAAAAGTTGTTTCTGTTTGATTCCAACCAGACCCGTGCGAGCTGCGTGATTTTAGTACGGATTTCGACTGTTTAGGAAACATAAGCGGCCCGAGCGCGGATTGATCAAACTCGGTCACCGACAACTCATAAGTGCTTTGAATTTTCCCTTCTGTGTCCCTTATCGCATTTTGATAACTTTTCACTCCTACTTTTGGGCGTAGGGATATGGTCAATATTTCTGAAAATTCTTTTGTTTTTAAACTGGGGCTCTTATCCGCAAGGGTGATTGTCAATTCCGAAAGGTTTTTGTTAATTTCGACGCTCATCAGGTCTTTTGGGACAGAGCTCCAGTTTGTGATATCTTTCCAAACGCCTCCAAGTCCTTGAAATGCGGCAATGCCAATAAATCCCTGAAGACCCAACATCTGTTCGAGTTTAACATCCAACAAACCCGTGTCGGAACTGATCTCTGCTTCCAGTCTCTTCACCAAGGATCCGAAAGGACCCACTGCTAGAGTCAGATTGGTCACTTTTTCGCCGTCGTACGATACCTCTGTATCCTGCGCATACAGTTTTCCAACGCCGTTCGTCCATGGAATCGCGTATGGCTTGAACGAAGCGACCAATCTTCCGCCAGGGATCAAGTCGCCGCGGAACTGTGAAGTTGACTTCGCCACAGCATCTTCATTTTCGTCCGGCCAATAGCCAGTGAAACGAGTTTCAGAATCAACTGAAAACTGCACCATTTGCTTGAGTGTCTGCCTTCCCTCGCTAATTACTGCATACGGAAGGTTCAGATTTCCCTCAACTTTCGTTTCCTGAGCTTTGACGGTTTGTATCGGCACAAAGCGTACGCAAAGTATAACTAGCAATATTATCCTGAACATACAATGTAACTTTCTCCTCTCGGCCGCGAAACAAGGGACGCGGGCACGTAGGCTTTTGGGTTCGGTCTGAAATGCTTTTCTCCGGTAAGTGGCGTGATTGATAAGATGAGTGCAATCCTTTGCAGTTTAAAGTCGAAGCTATCTATCGCTAACATCCCTCACCCGATCCAATCTGTCGGTTTCCGTCGGCCTTTTGAAGCCAGTTAGAACGGTTGCACCTGATTGTGTAGGTAGTCGGATTCGAGCCTGAATTGGGTGTGCTTTGATATACGCACTGTCCGTGTGACCATATCATGCACGCCCCACCAACTGTCGTGGCTTGTACCCCAACCTTGTCCTCAAGTATATCATCGGGTTTCGGATTCGTCCCTTGAGCTGTAGCAATAGGCCCTGGTGTGCAGCCTCCCGATTGTTGGCCGGAACTATTCGAATTGACTAGCCCTGCGCAGTCGTTCCAAGTCGACGGCCCAACTGCATGGCAATTGCCACCGCTTCCTGGTTTCCAACATTTCCCTCGGATGCATTGCTGTTGCTGTTTCCCGTACACATTGTAGCTGAGCGGATTATTCAAGAACTCCGTGAATAACATTGAGGAGCTTGCGGTGATTAGAGAGATAATAAACGTGATTGCGTGGATTTTCATGATAAAGCTAAGTTGGGCTAATATTTGTTTGTACTGATTAAATAGTTTGAGGTTTGGTTACCACTAGAAATAGCAATTTGTTTTCCGTCAGAGATAAGACCTATAGATCCCATATTTTCAGGAGTTGTCCACCCCACGTTACCCCCATTGGTTTCAAACACTTTAACCAAGTCAGTGTGCTTGCTTTTTGCACCGGTATCGCTTTCTTCAGACGTGCGTTCATGAATGCGTACTAGTGTTCCTTTATCGTCATAAATGAACCTTTTTTCAAACACCACCGCCGCGCCAATTGTCTGTGTCTCTGCCCTGGGTTGCCCGGCAAGGACTCCGGTGGTAAACCGTGTTCTGACTTTTTCGACGCGATCTATTCCTTGAACGAACGATTTACCGTTGAGCGCGTCATCGTGCCAACATTCGCTCTGGCCTTTCGCGTTCTTCCGTCCGATCTCAGCGTTCGCAAAATAATCTTTCTCACGTTTAATGTCGTAGACCCAACCTTCGTCCGATATAATTGTTTTGGTAGTAGAACTCCAAGTGATTAACCGATTCCCGATTTTTAAGGTAGGATTTATTTTTTGATCGTCGAGGGAAAAATCAAACGTCTCGTTGGTTTCATCCGTTTTTTCGACTTCAGTTAGTGTGCTATCCAAGCGGGTTACTACGCGTGTGGTTCCCACAGTTTCTATCCGCGGATAAAGACGCGCCTGTTTCCAACTAATTGTTTCCCGGCTCCGAGGCAGCTCAATTCCCGTAACTTCGCCAGATTTTGCATCACCCTTCACTTCCAAAATCACCTGCCCATTTTTCCAAATGTTTTCTACAAGATTGTTTTTATAAGCATAATCAAATTTATCCTCCTTGATCTGCATTGAAACGATCCGACCCTTTCTGAACGCTATTTTGTCTCCGCAGGGTGCCCAAACTGTGAATGTGTCGTCCTTGATTAGTCCCTTCCATCCCGCGTTCCCTTCAAGGACATTTGGATCTTTCGTTCTTTGGAACACCCAGAGCCATCCTGATGGGGATTTCATTTGAAAGCGGTTTTCATCAACCTGCCAGATTCGGGACTCCAAAAAGGGCATCTCAAATCCCGACCCAGCGTAAGGAGAAATGCCGTGGCTGGAGTTGAAGATCAAATAGATGGGTAGTTTTTCCACCTCGCCGAGCTTCCGAACAATGTGGACATTTCCCTGATAGTCTACGTTCTCAAAATGCGATACCGGCTCATTCCAGTCCAAACCGCAGGCCATTGCCTTGAGAGGCAAGAGCAAAACGAGAATGGATTTGAAAATTGTCATGGCGAAGGAAGCTGTTTTTATCCCGTTTGTTTGCTTATTCGGGAGGAGTAGGAGTAGGGGTGGGTGTGCAACCTGCGGCTTGCTTCGGCTGAGCATGCACTCCTTTACCTTGAGATGCCGAATTCGCCGCCTGTGACGCATTTGAGGAAAGGAGAGCGAGAATGCCGACTACGGCACAAGCTATCAGAACGACCGTAGATGTTTTTTTCATATGCAGGTCTTCTAAGCAGGTGAACATTCGAGCGTCAATAAGTTTCGATTTAAAAATTTCTTCACAACCGTAAAGCCGCTCGAAAATACAACCACGAAGACGCCGCTAATAATAGGCACGCCCGTCCGAATGACATCCATGTCTTTGCAAGGGACGGTTCGCCTGAGCCGAAACATCCGCAGTCCACAACAATCCCGCGTGCGATCGCTTGGCCGAGCGCGATGACAAAGACGAGCGATAGGCCCGCGGCAGCAATTGATGAGGCGCGTGTTTTCCAGCCGCTGATCAAGATCACGCCAAGGAGGACTTCGAACGGAGGCAGCGCGAGTGCGACAATGTTTGTGAGTTGGTTGGGCAGCAACTGGAACGTGGCGATGCTATCGGCAAAAGCCTGCGGATTGCTGATTTTGGTTGCGCCTGCGTAGATGAAGACTCCGCCGAGGGCGATGCGGAGCGCGAGGAGGAAGAAACGGTGTTTAAAGAAGCTCATAAATGTAAGATTGGACCGCGGATTGCGCGGATGCAGCGGATAAGAAGCAGGGGGAACGGGCCACGAAAAGGCACGAGTGGGCGGATAGGTGAAAATGGGATGGAGGATAGGGGTAAGCACGCGCAGCTCGAAAAAGGAAGCCGGACGCGTTTGTTGGGATCCCTGGACTTCTCCGTGTGAATTGCTGGGGCTCTTTGTAATTGGATTGCTCTGCCTTCATCCGTTGTATCCGCGTCATCAGCGGTTAGTCTCCTCCGGTTTTTTTGCGGTAGTCCATGCGCTCCAGCCCCCTTCAAAGATGGCGATGTTGGTGAAGCCGAGCGCGGTGAGGGACGTTTTAACGAGGCCGGCGTCTTCGCAGGAGGACGATGCACAGTAGAGAACGAGTGGTTGTGAGCGGTTTGCTTCGAGTTGGTTTTTTACAAGGGCGTAGCCGGTTTCAAATTCGTCTCTTGGCAGGCTAATCGCGCCGGGCACATGGCCGAGACGGTGGAAGATCTCGGGGCGGGCGTCGAGGATCAGTCCGCTTTTATCGGAGACATATACGGAAAACTCTTCGAGAGAGAGTTTCTCGGGGAGTTGGACTACCTGTGTGCCAATGGGAGCGGCGGGAGGTTGGGCGGCGATACGCGTTACGGAATCTTGCAAACGTTTCGCTTTGTCTTTGTAAACGAGTGGGACGGGAGTGTCGCGGAACTGGTTGATGATAAGACCGAAACAGAGAGCCGTGGTGGCCAAGAGCCAGATAAAGACGAGGTCGGAGCGGAGAGTTTTCATGAAGATTGACCGCGGATTAAGCGGATAGGGCGGATGGAGAAGGAGTGGAATGGGCACAAAAACGCACTCAGAGACACAAAAAAGGGGAATAAGGAACCGCTGATATTGCGGATGGGGCAGATTGGGGAATAGGTAGCCACGAGAAAACGCGAGACAACATAGAGAGCGAGCGCAACTATTTGAGTCTGGCTTCTGATGATCTGGTTTTTGCGATTTCTTGTGCCTTTTTGCGGCAAACCCGTTTTCCTGTATATCCGTTTCATCCGTTCAATGCGCGGTTGAAGCTCTTCTGTGTTCTCGTGCATTTTTGTGCCTTTTCGTGGTTAAGTTCCGTTTGGTTCCTTTTTGCTGCCGAGCAAGACATCGGGCCAGTTGGGCACGAAGTCGCCGACACCTGGAAGATTTTCGACCTTGGCGATGGATTCCCAATCGGAAGCCGACGCGGACTGAGCGAATTCTCCGATGATGACGCGAAGGGTAGTTTCTTTCGCTAAAGGTAACGAGATTGGGGGAAAGGTCGGGTTGACTAACGTTATGGATTCGAGGGATTTCAGTTTCTCACTTGAGATTGGCTTTCCTTGAATGGTGCCCGCAATAATCAAGTCTGACACTCCAGATGCCGGAAGATCATCGATGTTCGCGACCAGCGCGCAGGAGAGGGCGGAATTTTTAGCCAACGCAGTCCGGAGAGGGCGTGGGAAGGAGTTGCCGAGGACTTTTTTGTCGATCACGATCCAGCGTTTTGGTGGTATCGGGCCGACGACGAGGGAGCTTCCCTCCCTGTGGAAAGCGGATCTCGGCGCAAACGTTGCGATAGCAAGACAGAGCACGAGAGCGGTGGGCAGTGGTAAGAGAAGCCATTTTCTTTCGGGAAAGACCCGCGTGCGGGCTCTCCAAACGAAGACCCAGAGCAGGGCCGCGGTCGGCACGATCCAAAGCCAGGGTGACTCGGCAACCGAGCTGAAGAATGCCCCGACGAAAAACGAGACCCAAATTCCGAATGGAATTGATAGCCAGGGTGCGTTGCGTGAGGGAAAGCAAATCACAAAGACTGCGATCCATGCTGCGAGATAAGCGAATCGCCCGAGCCAGCCGAACTCCACGAGCCAAGTGAGATGGCTGTTGACCAAGGTGCGATAGGATTCGTTTCGGTCGAGCGGTTGATACCAGTCCGTGTAAGCTTTGCCGGATTCGCCGAGTCCCCACCCGCTGGGTGCATCGACCATCATCGTTGGAGCGGCCTTCCAGAGAACGAAGCGGTTCGAGATCGAGCGATCTTCTTGGGCGATGCCCTGTCCAAAGCGTTCGTGGGCTTGAAGGAAGATCGAGGCTCCGATGATCACCCAGACCGCGATAACCACCGCGACGATGCGTGTCCATGCCCAAGGACGGTGAAGCGCGATGAGTAACGGCACAAGGCCGCAAAAGGCCGCGGCCAACCCACCTCGCGAAAATGTATGCACGAGGCAAACACCCAGAACGGAAAATCCCACGAGCGACACCCAAAACAGCCAGCTCCGCACGTAGGCGAGTGACCAAACGGCGACAGCGAGAGTGGCTATGAGGGCGGCGGTTTTGTTGGGATTACCCAGCCCCCAATCCATTCGCCAGAAGCCTTGGAAAAAGATTTCGCTCATACTTTATCGGCCCAGCGCGATCTCCAGCGCGTCGATGGCGGTTTCCTGAACATCTTTGGGGAGTTGGTGAAGTGCGGTGGCGAGTTGGTTTTTGGCGCGTTCCCGGTCGGAGTGGGAGACTTGCTCCCAGCGGTGGAAGCTCTTTGGAAGGCGGGAAAGAGTGGTCTCGATGGCGCGGATGGGAAGAGGTTCGGGAAAGGCGGGTAATTTCCCGTTGGAGCCAGCTTTGTGGAGAGGAAGTTTGCCGGTCAGGATTTGGGGCTCCTGAGCCGCGCGGGCGGAGGGGTTTTTGGCGAAGTAGCAGTGGATGCGCTTGGCTTGGTCGAGAAGCTTTTCGGAGACACCGATCTTCTCCGCGATCTCGGAGATAGAAATCAAAGGGAAATGATTACCCTTTGATTTTCGGTCGCCTCCCCGCTGGCAGGCATAGAGGGCAAAGAGCGGCCACATGCGGTAGGCCAGCGCGCTTTTCGTC
>Ga0163144_10020922_pt1 | contig 13038 bp, 12 predicted proteins | sample OliLak19BULKMAT1_FD_123175 | JGI IMG/M metagenome (GOLD analysis project Ga0163144, IMG submission 123175) | Freshwater microbial mat bacterial communities from Lake Vanda, McMurdo Dry Valleys, Antarctica - Oligotrophic Lake LV.19.BULKMAT1 | ecosystem: Environmental > Aquatic > Freshwater >...
CAGCGCCCTGCGTCGCCGTCGTTCGACCCGGTCGCGGGCCTGACGTTGCAGTTCGAACGCATCACGAATCTCAGCGAGTGGACGGAGTGCACGACGGACCCTGCGCCGCAACTTCTCCATGCGCTCGGGCTTCAGCCGTGAACTCAGTTGGGTCTGTGCCAGCGTTTTCGCCGCTTCGACGTCGTCGGCCACCTGTCCGAGTGCGCGGTGCAATCCGGTCGGGGCAGCAGTCATCGCTCGGCGGACTTCTGCCCCATGCACTTCGTGTTCGCGCGTCTCCCCGGCCCAGCGCCGCATCTGGCGCAGCATGCGCCAAGCGCGACGAAGGGGCTTCTGCGCCAAGGCGTCCTGCCAAGCCTCGAGAGCGGCTTCGAGTCGGCGCAGAGCGACGCGCAGGTCGTGCACCGCTTCGCGATCCTTCCCCTCGCGCAGGCGATCCGCGATCCGTGCGACCCGAGCCGCTCGCTGCACCAATAATCGACGGACCTCGTCGGCCAGCGTCAGCGGCTCATTCGGGGAGCGCGCAGGGCTCACGCGCCGTTCACACCCACCGGCTTCTGTCGCCGGGCGAGCAACTCGGCGACGCGGTCGCACAGGTCACGCGAGATATCGTCGACCTTCCGCGTTGCGTCGATGGTCTGGAATGCATACTCGCGCGAGAGCGTGTCGAGTTCCTCGATGATGCGGCGCTGGTAGTTCATGAACGAATCGTAGAGGTCCTCGCCCATGGGCAGGTCCATGCCCGACTCCCAATAGTCGAAGCCTCCGCCATCGGAAAGCACTCGCGGGACCAACTCATCCACGTCGATGCGCAGGTAGAACGTGGCGTCTGGCTTGAGTGCGAAAGAGTAAACCTGCTTGATCCAGTCCGGTTCCGCGCCGCGCACGATGGCACGCGCGATCAGGGAATACACGTAGCGGTCGGTGAGCATCACGAACCCGCTCCGAAGTGCCGGCACGATCTGCTGCTCCAGCCGATCAGCGAAATCGGTCGCATAGAAGAGATTGAACGCGTTCGAGCCAAGTGTGTTGCCTTGCTTGGCGCGACGGATGCCGCGGCTGGCGAGGTCGGAGCGTGTCAGCCCGGTCTCCGCCACGGCGTAGCCCAATCGTTCCAGATGCGCGCGCAGCTTGTTGATGTGCGTGGTGCGTCCCACGCCGTCGGTGCCTTCGACCACGATCAGCCAACCCGAGAGATCGTCGAGCCGCACGCGCGGGATGCCAGTGCCATACGATTCGAAGCGCTTCATCGCGTCGCCTCCACGCGAGTCGGGTGAGCTGGATGGACGAGCACGGGGGAATCGGGGCCGAGCGGACCCGGCACCTCGCCGCGCAGATACGGCGTGATCAGTTGGCGGAGTGCGCGTTGTTGGATCTCGACTGGACGCGTGGCGTCCATCACGGCGAGCCCGTGCTCACGCACGATGTGCTCATACTCCTCCTGGATGCGGCCCTGGAAGAGCTTGTACGACTCGGTCACATCACTATGGAGTCCCAGATCCATGCCCGCCTCGTACCACTTGAGCTTGGGTCGGCCGGAGAGAATGCGGTACAGGGCAACATCGAGAGGTACGCGGAAGTAGATGGCGAGCGTGGGGAGCGTGGCGAATCGGTACAACGAACGCACCCAGCTGCGATCGACACCACGCGCGACGTCGCGCGCGAACGCGGTGTACACGTAACGATCGGCCAGCACGATCGCGCCGGCCTTGAGTGCAGGAATGATGTCGCGCTCGATGCGGTCTGAGAAATCGGTGGCATGGATCAGCGAGAATGTGAGCGGCGTCAGGAGCTGGCGCTTCTTGCCCCGCGACGTGGTGGTACGGACGATCGGGGATGAGTTCCACTCGCTGAAAACCACGAGATGGCCCTCGCTGCGGAGCCATTGCGAAAGCAGCGTGAGTTGTGTGCTCTTGCCCGAGCCGTCGATCCCTTCGACGATGAACAGCTTGCCCGGGTACGGGTTGGGTCGCTGCCCATAGCTGCGGATCGTGCTCATGTGTTTCTCCCTCTGCGTGCGATGTGCCGCAGGATGCGTGGGGGCAGGAACCAGCGCAGTTCGCCCGCGCCAGCAACCGCGTTGCTCTCGAAATCGATGCTGCAGGCGCCGGCCTTCTTCAGTGGTAGCGCGCGCGGCGCGCCGAAGAGCAGTACCCCCGCGAGCTTGCCAAGGTCGGGTTCGTGCCCGACCAGCGCGACCACGCTCTGCGCGGGCAGCGACTCCAGTGCGATCAGTGTGCGACGCCAGGAGCCTCCCGGTATCAGCGATTCGAGGGACTCTCCGCCGTGCTCCGGGTCGGCTTCCTCGAGCAGCAAGCTGGCGGTCTGCTGCGCACGGGCCAGCGGACTGTGAAGGATGTGAGTGAGGTGGGGCTCGAGTTTCACCATGCCGCGCAGAGCTTCGCGGGTACGCTCAACGCCCTTGTCCGTCAGCGGGCGGTCACGGTCATCGGGCCAACGGAGGGGGTCGCGTTCACCGGCGGGACCATGACGTATCAAGAGCAGGCGCATGCGAGAAGGCTCGCGGGGGTGGTGGTCTGGAGGCGTAATCGGACCACGAGCGTATCACAGCAGCATGCAGAAAAGCCCCGATTGGGGCGGGCTTTCGTTGCTGGAAATCCCCACCGGGTCGCCACAAAGCGAAGCGCGGCGCTGCTTTATCGGCAGCGCCGCGTCGCGGCCGCGGGAATGTCAGGCTTGTGTCGGGACGACGCCCCGAATCAGCGCCGAGGCCGGCCGCTGGGCGAGTCGATCATCGGAGCCGCGCCGGGCAGCGGCACGAGCACGTTCTCGGGCACCGCATGCAGCGCACGCGCGATCGGCATCAGGTCCTGCTCACTGTCGGCCCACAGCGACCGACGATAGAACCAGTCGATGCGCGCCCTGGGACTCTTGGCGAACACCGAGTCGCTGGCGACCTTGGTGCGGAACTCCTCCGCCAGCGCGGGATCGTTCGCCATCATCTGCCGTGCGACCGGCTCCATGACGTAGTCCTCGCCGTACTCCTTGCGCTGGAAGATCGTGTCGAACGTGTTCCATGCCAGCAGGCCATCGGGCGACTGCGCTTCACACAGGGTGGCGATGAGCGCCGAGGAACGCTGCGCGAGTGGCACCCAGACATCGCCCGCCCGGAAGCTGCGCAGTTGTCGCTCGCCGCGCACCTTGGCCACGCTCACCAGACGATGCCCCTCGAACGTCTCGGCGCTCGCGCTCCACTCGACGATGCGCACCATCTCGACCGTGTCGCGCAGCGCCTTGGCGAGTCGGCGATACTCGATGCCGTGCACATCGAGCTTGGCGATCGCGGCCGACCACTCCTGCGGAATCAGATAGCCCGCGGGCAGCGTCACGCTGAGTACGGGCAGTTGCTCGCGGTAGAGCGCGATGACCGTATCCCACGGCGCGCTGGTGTAGCGCGGCACGGCGTTGCCCGTGATCTCGCTCTCCTCCCAGCGCGTGACCACGCCCTTGAACGCGAACGGCACCGACTGGGTGGTGTCGGTGCGCGCGGTGAGCACGAGCGTGCGCTTGGCCGGGTCGCGCTCATTCCCACGCGCGATGGCCTGCGCCTCGGCTGCCGCCACGGCCTGAGTGAGCGCACGAGGACGTGCGCGCAGTTCCTCGAGCACCGCGACCAGCATGTCGTACGTGGCTTTCACGCGCGAGCCGTAGGGCTTGAGCATGTGCGTCTCGACGAGCAATGCGGCGCGGCTCTGCAGCGGTGCGTAGCCGGTGGAGAAACGCGGCTGGTTGGTATTGAAATCGATGCCGCTCGTGGGCTGTGCCCCTCGGCGGAACTGGAGATAGGGCGCCGGCAGGTGGCCCATCTCGGTCAACCGCGGCACGACGCGGCCCTCGAACGCCTCATCGAACCAGCGCTCGATGCTGGGCGGGCAGGCGGGTCCATGCTGATACGCGTAGGTCACATCGTGGCGGTAGTCCGCGCCATCGGTGGTGTGGTCATCGATCAAGAGCTCGGGCCACCACTTGCTGTACACATTCGCCAGCAGCGCACGCATCTCGGGCGACTCGGCTTTCACATAGTCGCGATTGAGATTGAACCCCACCGGCGTGTGCCGCCAGCCCATCTCATCGGGGCCGTTCTGATTGATGCGGTTGTAGCGGCTGCGTCGTTCGTGCGCGTCGACCGAGAAGATCGGCAGGATCAGAACGGTGCACGAATCGAGCAGGTCCGCCTTGCTGCGCAGCACCGCCATGTCGCGCGCCAGCGCGAGCGACGCGTCCTTACCCTCGATCTCGCCCGCGTGGATGCCGTTCTGGATGAGCACGACCGGCTTGCCCAACGCGCGCGCCGCCTCAGGCGTGAACGCGCGGTCCTTGGAGATGATCAGGAGCGGTAGGTCGCGTCCCTGGCCGCTCTTGCCATACGAATCGAGTTTGACCCAGCGCGATCCGGCCTCGAGCTGGCGACAGTAACGCATGGTCTCGTCGTAATCCGCGCTCTGCTTGTATGCGGTGCGTTCGGCGCGCGTCTGCCAGTAGCGTGGCACCTCGGCGCTCACCACGGGCACCGGTGTGACGCCGGCCGAACCGGCGGCGAAGACCGCCCGCACGATGCTGTCCGGAGCGGGCGGGCGATTGAGCCTGGCCGCGGCGGCGGATCGGGTCTGGGCGGGAGCGCTGGTCGCCAGCGCGAGTGCGAGACACCCCGCGGCGAGCGCGGCGGTGAGGCGAAGTGGACGGATCGGGTTCATGGGGCGGGAGGTTAGCATAGGGAGTGCGCGGGCTGCCGTCGTGATGGCACCCATCAAGGGTCAGTAGAGTCTTTACTGCGTCAGGCCACGGTCGAGGTTTCTTTGACCGATCGTCGTGGAGCGCGCCGCGCTCGCGTCGTCACGCCGCCCGCCAGGGCCGCCATCAGCGCCTTCTGCAGATGCAGGCGGTTCTCGGCTTCCTCGATCACCACGCTCTGAGGTCCGTCGATCACCGCGTCGGTCACTTCTTCGCCGCGGTGCGCGGGCAGGCAGTGCATGAACGAGGCATCGGGTTTGGCCATGCCCATCAGGCGCTCATCCACCTGATAGCCCGCGAACGCCACGCGTCGCCATTCCGCCTCGGCTTCCTGGCCCATGCTCGTCCAAGTGTCGGTGTACACCACATCAGCGTCGCGCACGGCTTCCTGCGGATCGCGCACGCGCCGCACGCCGCCCTTGCCGTTCATCTCGGCATGGATGTACAGGCCGGCATCGGGCTCGAATCCATCAGGTACGGCCACGCGCAACTGGAAGTCGAAGAGGGTCGCAGCTTCGAGCCATGAATGCAGCACGTTATTACCATCGCCCACCCACGCGATCTGCAGGTTGTTCAGGTCGCGGCCCGCGCGCCACAGCGTGTACAGGTCGGCGAGGATCTGGCAGGGGTGTGAGTGGTCGGTGAGCGCGTTGATCACCGGGATGCTGCCGTACTGCGCCAACTTCTGCACGAGCGTGTGCGAGAACGTGCGAACGACGATCAGGTCGCACATGCCGCTCAGCACGTGTGCCACGTCGGGCACGCTCTCGCGGCCGTGCTCACTCACTTCGGTCGCGCCCAGATCGATGGCGTCGCCGCCCAACTCGTGCATTCCGACGGTGAACGACACGCGCGTGCGCAGCGACGGCTTGTGGAACACGAGTGCGGCGGTCTTGCCCGCGAGCGGCTTGGGTGCGCGGGCGGTGCCGCGCGCGGCGCGCAGGCGGTCGGCCTCGGCGAACAGCTCGAGCACGAAGGCGCGGTCCAGACCGAGGAGGTCGATGAGATGCGAGGGCGACTGAGCCAAAGGGGACACCTCCTTCTTCACGACAGGATGGGGAGCGAGGGTTCGGTGGTGACCGCGGTGGGCATGGACAGCGTGTAAGCGCGGGTGCGCTGCAACGCGCTCTCGGGCACGTTGGGCACCAGGTCGAGCACCACCGCGATCTCGTCGCAGGCGTGGCGCTTGGGACAGCGCACGCAGTCCGTCCAGACCTTGCGGGGCAACGCCTCGCGCTGCTCCACCTTGAACCCGCAGCGTTCGAAAAACGCGGCTTCGCGCGTCAGTGCGATCAAGCGCGGCACGCCGAGTGCGCGCGCATCGCCGACCACGGCTTCGACCAGCGCGGCACCGAGCCCGCGGCCATGATGGTCGTGGCGCACAGCGAGTGAGCGCACCTCACCCATGTCGCGCCACAGTACGCGTAGCGCAGCCGAGGCGACGATCTCGCCGTCATGCTCGGCGACGAAGAACTCGCGCACGCACTGGAACAGCTCGGACACGGGGCGCGGTAGCAGAATGCCATCGGCCACATAGCTGGCCATCACGCCGGCGATCCCCGGCACGTCGGCGAGCCGCGCGCGACGCACCACGATGCCGCCTTCCAGCACCTTGAGCGTGCCCTCGCGCGGCGTGCTACCGGCCGCGCCGGTCGAAGCCGGGGCGGCCGTCGCGTCACCGCGCTCGGGATTCTCGATCGAGTCACCCGGCCCCATGCCCAGACGCGCCTCGGCATGTGCCAGTTGATCGGCGACCGACTGCGCACCGGCGCCGGGCGCGTGCGACCGCCGGGCGAGTGAGGCCTCCACGGTGAGCAGCGCGAGTTGCGCGTCGGTGAACAACGGGTGCAGTGCGAGGCGCTCGGCTTGCGGCAATGCGCTCGGTACCACGTTGGCGGATTCGGCAGCGGCCCACAGCTGGCCCACCACCTTGTGCGCATCGCGGAAGGGCACGCCGTCGGCGACCAGCGCATCGGCGAGTTCCACGGCGAGCAGTTCAGGGGTGAGCGTCGCGGTGATCCGCTCACGCTCGGGTTCGAGCGCCTCGATCGCGGGCGCGAGCGCTGCGAGTAGTGTGCTCAGTGTGTCGCCGGTGTCGAACACCGCCTCTTTGTCTTCCTGCAGGTCTTTCTGATAGCCAGAGGGCAGACCCTTGAGTAGCACGGCGAGGTGTTGTGCATTGGCGAGCAGGCGCGCGCTCTTGCCACGCGTGAGTTCGAACACATCGGGATTGCGCTTCTGCGGCAGCAGGCTGGAGCCCGTGCTGAACCCATCCGGCGCGCGGAACCAACCGAACGCGGCAGAGCACCCGAGCACCAAATCCTCAGCCAGGCGTGACAAGTGCAATCCCAGGTTGGCGGCGGCCTGCAGGTACTCGAGCGCGAAGTCGCGGTCGCAGGTGGCATCGATGCTGTTCGCCGCGAGTCGGCTGAAGCCGAGCCGCGTGGCCAGCGCATATCGGTCGTGCTGCAGCGGCGTGCCGGCGATGGCGCCGGAGCCGAGCGGCATGCGGTCGGCCGCCTCGCGCGCAGCGGCGAAACGTTCTTCGTCGCGCTCGAATGCCGCCACGTGTGCCAACCACCAATGCGCGAACAGCACCGGCTGGGCTGGCTGCAGATGCGTGTAGGCCGCCCCGGCAAGATCGCCCGAGAGCTGCGCTTGATACACGAGCGCGCGCTCCAACTCACGCACGCCTTCGATGGCCTCTTCGGCCAGCCGCATCACGTGCATGCGGAACAGCGTGGCGACCTGGTCGTTGCGGCTGCGTCCGGTGTGCAGCCGGCGCGCGGGATCGCCGCAGCGCTGCTCGAGCGCCGCTTCGACGGCCGAGTGCACATCTTCGCCGGCCAGCTTGGCAGCGCCCGAGATCAGATCGGCTTCGAGCGAGTCGCACGCGTTCAAGAGCGCGTCGTGCTCGGCGGCCGACAGCACGCCGCATTCGGCGAGAGTCGTGGACCAGCCTCGCGAGAGTGTGATTTCCTCGGGCCACAGCCGCGCATCGACTGGCAGCGAGTCATTGAGTTTCTGCGCACGCGGATCCAGGCCGGCCTTGAGCCGACCGGCCCAGACCGCGCCTTTCTCGCCCGTGCCTTTGTCGTCAGCCGGCATTCGGCACGGTCTCCTCGGCAGGCGTCGCTGCCGCAGCGGGCTGGCCACGACGAGCCGCAGTGGCGAGCGGTAGCCCGAACAGACGGATGAAGCCTTCGGCGTGCTGCGCGTTGTAGCCAGTCATGTCGAACGACGCGAGGTCGGGGCGATAGAGTGTGTAGGGGCTCGTGCGACCGACCGCCGTGGCGCGGCCACGATAGAGTTCGACTGAGACTTCGCCGGTGACCACTTCCATGGCCGTATCCACGAATGACTGCAGTGCGCGCCGCAGCGGCGAGAACCACAGGCCGTTGTAGACCAGGTCCGCATAGCGATGCGACAGCTCGAGCCGCGTGTGCAGCAGGTCGTGCGGCAGCGTCAGGCGGCACAGGTCCTCGAGCGCTTCGTGCAGCACCGTGCCGCCCGGGGTCTCATAGACGCCGCGCGACTTCATGCCCACCAAGCGGCTTTCCACCAGATCGGCGCGGCCCACACCGTGGCGGCCGGCAAGCTGGTTGAGCACTTCGATGAGTTCAACCGGGCCCAGCGTCTTGCCGTTCACGCTCACGGGCCGGCCACGCTCGAATCCTACCGTGATGCGCTCCGGCCACGCCGGGTGCTGCTCAGGCGAGGCGGTGAGCTTGAACATGGGCTCGGGCGGCGCGTTCGCCGGATCCTCGAGCGCACCTCCTTCATGCGAGAGGTGCCACAGATTCGCATCTCGTGAGTACAGGTCTCCGGCCTTCTGCGCCACCGGGATGTGATGCTTCTCGGCGTAGGCCAGCGCATCCTCGCGAGAGACGATGTCCCACTCGCGCCATGGGGCGATCACCGCCAGCTGCGGCGCCAGCGCCATGTAAGTGAGCTCGAAGCGCACCTGATCGTTGCCTTTGCCGGTGCAGCCATGCGCCAGCGCATCGGCGCCGACGCGTTCCGCGCACCAGACTTGGCGCGACGCGATCAACGGGCGGGCGAGCGACGTGCCCAGCAGGTAGCGGCCTTCGTACACCGCTCCCGCTCGCAGCGAGGGGAACACGAAGTCGCGCAGGAACGGCACACGCAGGTCCTCCACGATCACGTCGCTCGCGCCGATCTTCCGTGCCTTGGCTTCGAGGCCGTCGAGTTCCATGCCGCCCTGGCCCACGTCAGAGCAATAGCAGATCACCTCGCAGCCGTAGTGTTCCTTGAGCCACGGCACGATGATGCTGGTGTCGAGTCCGCCCGAGTAGGCGAGCACTGCCTTCTTGATCTTCTTCACTTCGTACCTCCGGTCGCGCTCGTCACTTGCGTCAGCGCGGCGTCGAGCTTCGCCAACGCTTCATCGATCTCATCGTTCGTCACGTTCAGGGGCGGCAGCAGGCGCAGCGCCCGGTCGCCGCCGCGCACCAGCAGCAGACCTCGCTCTCGAGCTGCAGCAATCAGCGCGGGCGCATCGAAGCCCGCATCGGGCGCCAGATCGATCGCACGCAGCAGGCCGAGCCCGCGCGCCTCGTGAATACTCTTGTGCTTCTCCGCCAGCACTTCGAGTCCTTCCGCCAAACGCACCGAAACGGCGCGCACGTGCGTGAGGAAGCCCTCGGCCAGCACTTGATCCAGCGCCCAGAGCGCCGCCGTGGCCGCCACGGGATTGCCGCCGAAGGTGCAGCCATGCATGCCGGGCGCGAGCGTCGCAGCGAGGGGCGGCGTGAGCAGCACGGCGGCGATCGGAAGGCCCGCCCCGAGCGCCTTGCTCAGAACAGTGATGTCACCCGTAAGACCATGGTGTTGCTGAGCCAGCAGGTGACCGCTGCGACCCATGCCGGTTTGGACTTCATCCAGGATGAGCGTGGCGCCGATCGCCGTGGTGCGTGCACGCAGTGCCGCGAGGAACTCCCGCGTGGCGGGCACGGCGCCGCTCTCGCCCTGCACTACTTCAACCACCACCGCGCAGACGTTCTCGTCGAGCACGCTCTCAAGCGCCGCCACGTCGTTGTACGGCGCGAATCGCACGCCGGGGATGAGCGGCATGAACGGCTCGCGATAGGAAGGCGTGTAAGTGGCCGACAGCGCGAAGCCGGTGCGGCCGTGGAAGCCGCCGTGGAACGCGACGATGTCGCGACCCGGCTTCGCCAGTTTGTAGGCGTGCGCTCGTGCGAACTTGATCGCGGCTTCGATTCCCTCGGTGCCGGAGTTGCAGAAGAACGCGTGCGAGTAGTCCGTCGCCTGCGTGAGCTTTCGCGCCAGCTCGATGGCGGGGCGATTCGCGAACAGATTCGAGATGTGGCCGAGCGTTCCCATCTGGGTCGCGATGGCCTGCGCCAAGCCATCGGGCGTGTGGCCGAAGGCGTTGACCGCGATCCCGCTCACGAAGTCCAGATACTCCTTGCCGGCGGCGTCGCGCACGCGCGCGCCGTGGCCCCAGACCAGCTCGAGGCGCGGCAGCGGATAGTTGGGTGCGAGCAGGCCCGGTTCATCCGCGGCGAATCCATCGGGGATCGCCGGTGTCTGCGTTGGGAGTGTGTCAGTGCTGGCCATGAGCGGCCTCCGCGGTGGGTGTGAAGAACGTGGTGCCGCGGTCTTCGTCGGCCAGTAATGCCGCCAAGGTGCCGGTACCGCTCCAGGCGGCGATGTGGACCCGCGTGACTCCGCCCTGCAACGCGGACTGGGCCGCGCGTAGCTTCGGACGCATGCCGCCCTCGACCTCGGGGCGTTCGAGCGTCGCGGGCAGGTCGTGCGCGGAAAGTCTGGGAACGACTTCGCCCGCGAGCTTGAGCCCGGGAGCGTCACTCAACAGCATCAGATCGCTTGCGCCGATTGCGGCTGCCAGTGCTGCCGCTGCGTCATCGGCGTTCACGTTGAGCAGCGCGCCTTCGGCATCGCACGCCAGACTCGCCACCACGGGCGTGCGGCCGGCCGCGAGCAGTTGATCGAGCAGTGTGGCATCGGCACTCACCACCTCACCTACTTCACCGAGTACCGCAGCGTGCGCGTGCCGCTTCACCATGAGCATGCCGCCATCCAGCGCTGCGAGGCCCACGGCATCGATGCCGTGGGTGCGGAGCAATGCGACCAAGCGTTTGTTCGCAAGCCCCGCCAGCACGGCGGCCGCGACCTCGAGCGTGGCGGGATCGGTCACGCGCAGTCCATCGGCGAAACGCGGCGTGAGACCCAGTCGCTCGCACCAGAGCGAGACTTCAGCGCCACCGCCGTGCACGACGAGCGTCGGACGGGAGAGGCGTGCCAGTTCGGCGGCGAACCCTGGAAGCGCTCCCGGCGCTTCCAGGGCACGTCCACCGAGCTTCACGACGACAGGCAGAGCCTGCGCCGCCGGCACGTCCTCCCGTTGGGATGACTGTTCGGCGACCCGAGTCACGCTCGGGTTCCCCCCTTGCAGTTCTCCTCCAGGACCGACCTCAGGTCCTGCGCTCTTCACCAAGGGCTCCCATGCACCGGCACGCCCCAGTGTTCGGGCCAGCCGAGCATGAGATTCAGATTCTGCAGCGCCTGACCCGCAGCGCCCTTCACCAGATTGTCGATGGCAGCGGTGGCGATCAGCGTGCGACCGCCGTGCACCACGGTCACCGCCACATCGCAGCGATTCGAGCCCTTCACAGCGCGGGTCTCGGGCCACGCGCCTGCCTCGAGCATGCGAACGCACGGCTCGTCGGCGTAGCGGTCCGCGTAAGCGGCCGCCACGGTGTCGGGCTCGAGCGGCTGCGCCAGTGGCGCAACAGCGGTGAGCAGGATGCCGCGTGCCATGGGCGCGAGCTGCGGCGCGAACGCCACTTCGACGTCATGGCCCGCCAGCCGGCCCAGATTGCGGGCCATCTCGGGCACATGCTGATGTTCCTCGCCCACCTTGTAGAACGCAGCCCCGCCATCGAGCTCCACGAACGATGTGCGAAGCGCAGGCTTGCGACCCGCGCCCGAAACGCCGGAGAGCGCGGTGATGGTGACCGGCCCGCCGAGCCAGCCCTGCTCCAGCGCCGGCATCAGTGCAAGCGTGGCAGCGGTGGGATAGCAGCCGGGGTTGGCCACGCGTGTCGCACCCGCGAGCGAATCGCGGAACGCTTCAGGCAGGCCGTACACATAGCCCGCTTCGCCGCCTCGATGGTCGCTCGAGAGATCGACGATGAACTCGGTGTTCTTCGCCACGCTCGGGTGCTCGGCGGCGAACGATTTCCATGCGCCGTGCGGCAGACAGACGACGAGCGTGTCGAACACGCCCTCGGCCAGCAGCGCGGGTAGGGCGTCGGGCGCGACCGGATCCGGCAGTTTGGCCTGACGAGCGTCGAGGCCGGGCATGACCTCGCCTGCCGAACGACCGGCATGTTCACGCGAGACCAGCACGCTCACTTCGAGACCGGGGTGACCCAGCGCCAGGCGCACGAACTCCTGCCCGGAATAGCCGCTCGCGCCCAGCACAGCGATGCGTGCGGCACGCCCGGAGGCTCCGGTGGTCTTCGAGGTCGCGGGTGCGATCACAGTGGTCATCGGTTCACTCCCGTCTTACCGGCCAGGTCATCCAGACGCTTCTTGAACTTCTTCGCGTGCTCGAGGTCCTCGAGGATGCAGAGCACCGTGTCGTCGCCCGCCACTGTTCCCATCAAGCCTTCGAATCCCGTCAGGTCCAGCGCTCTTGCCACTGCACTCGCGTGTCCGGGTGGCGTCTTCACCACCGCGAGGTTCTGTGCCAATCGGGTCTCATTCACGAACACTTTGAGATCGAGCAGTTGTCGTTCTCGATCGAGCGTTTCGGTTGCCGGCCCCGGCAGCTCGTACCAGCTGGTGCCGTCACCGCCGGCCCGCTTGGCCACCCCCAGACTTCGCAGGTCTCGGGACAGCGTGGCCTGAGTGACTTCGACCCCCGCACGCGTGAGCGCGGTCGCCAGCTCCTCTTGGTTCGAGAAGCGGCGCCCACTGAGCATCTGCGTGATCAGGGTGACGCGGTGACTCCGGGACATGCGGCCTCCGACGGCTGTGCATAATCATGCAAGGGCATGCATAAAAACATTCGGCCACCCGAGGCGCAAGCATTAATTCTCACTGCGGTGCATTTTTACTCACTCGGGACCTGAAGCGCGGCCCGGCGCAGCGGGTGGCGGGCGCCCCCGCCCGCCCGCAACACGAAGCGGCGCCCCCCAGCTGGGGAGCGCCGCCGAGGTAAATCGATGTGCTGCTTATGCTTACTTCCTCATCACCATGCGCTGAGTGCGGCTC
>Ga0163144_10020923_pt1 | contig 13037 bp, 10 predicted proteins | sample OliLak19BULKMAT1_FD_123175 | JGI IMG/M metagenome (GOLD analysis project Ga0163144, IMG submission 123175) | Freshwater microbial mat bacterial communities from Lake Vanda, McMurdo Dry Valleys, Antarctica - Oligotrophic Lake LV.19.BULKMAT1 | ecosystem: Environmental > Aquatic > Freshwater >...
TAATTTGAAAAATCTTTTAAATCTAGATGTTGAAGAAGTCCAACATCTACAACTGCATCAAAACCACTATCAGTAAAAGGGAGTTCGAGCACATCAGCTTCAACAAAACGAAGTCGATCATTAAGAGCTTGCCCTGATACTTCTTTATTATTATTTTTTACAATATCAGAAACATAGTCCACGCCAATCAATCTAAAACCAAGTTTTACAAGTTCAAAAGGAAGCCTACCTCGCCCACTACCAAGGTCTAAAATAAGTGCATCCTTATTTAGTTTTTCGCTCAAAAGTCTTGCTTTTTCTGGAATAGGGGCGTGCGACCAAATATCAGTGCCCGTACGATAAGCTGTCTCAAAAAATTGTTTATTTTCTTTTTGCATTTATGAGATTATTTTATCACATCTAAAAATTTTTAACACTAAAAATACTGCCTGGTGGCGATTGGAAGCATCCAACCCAAAACTTTACCTAAATTACGCCATGGCGTAATTTAGGTAAAGTTTTGGGTTAAAGTTTTTTTGAAAGTTTAAATGTTTTAAAATTATCTTTTATTCCAACATCTTCAACATATTCTAAAAACTCTTTTGGAAGAGGACTGGGGCCGAGCCAGACACTTTTTTGAATCATTTCAAAGTTAAGTTTTTTTAAATGACAACGAAACCAATCTCGCTCTTTTTTCTGATCTTGGGGGATATCATACATAACTATTAAGTTTTTGGGCAATTTTTCGTTTACAATAAAATTAAGACTTTTTAAAATTGATTTATTTTCTTCGATATAGTAAATACCTTTAGTTGTTATATAGTACTCATTATTTTTACCCTTTTTAACAAGACCTCGCTTTTTAAGTTCTGAACATTTGTTGGCAAGTGTTTGATATTGATAAAAATCAAAATCAGGTAGCATAAAAAATCCTCTTCGAATCCCCCCATATCTTTTAGATGGGTCATTTCTGAAATCATAAAGATATTCTAAAATTTTCCTTTCTGCACTCATACAATATATATTATACAAACATTACCTATTTTACACCATGGCGTAAAATAGGTAATGTTTGTATTCTAAGATTAGATTGTTTAAATAGTTTAAGTTTATAAGTTTATAAGTTTATATAACTTAGTTAAAAAAAATTAAATTAACCTGATAAATAACTATTTTTATTTTGAGTGAAATTTTTTATGAACATCCCGAAGTTGTGAGTCAGTAACATGAGTGTAGACCTGAGTCGTTGCAATATTTGCATGACCTAGCATTATCTGAACACTTCTAATGTCAGCACCATTTGAAAGTAGGTCAGTCGCGAAAGAGTGACGAAGCACATGGGGTGTCACTTTTTTTGATATACCAGATTTTATTGCATATTGTTTTACGATTCGTTCGATCGATCGAGGAGTAAGCCTTGAAGAATTTTTTGAAGACAAGGTGCTTCCTTTTGACATGTTGTGAGAAAATTGAACAAACATCGGCTCATCCATGTCAGAACGTTTTTTTAAATATTTTTTTATAGATTCTTTTGCATCAATGGATAAAAAAACTACACGCACCTTTTCTCCCTTTCCTCGAATGGAAAATTCATCACGAGACAAATCGAGATCGCGATTTAAAGAACAAAGCTCTGACAAACGAAGTCCTGTTGAGAAAAAAAGTGAGAGTAGTGCTTTGTCGCGAAGCGATTTTACATCATCACCTTCTGGAGCATTTAAAAGCCTACCAAGCTCAGCTACTGATATAAGGTCGAGGTGTCGAGCTCCAACTTTTGCAAGCTCAATACGCTCGGGAGAAATAGCATTGATTCCTCTTTTCATTAAATACTTTAAAAATCTACGGAGTGCTATCAGGTGGTAGTTTTGTGTATTTTTTTTCATAGTCGAACTTGCTTGACCACGCACTTTTACGCCTGGCGCACGATTTAAGTGCAAGCGAAATTCACGAAGTATCTCTTCGTTTACATCTAAAATATCTTTTACTTTTCCAAATTCAAAAAAACGATTTAAATATCTTTCGTAATTTAAAACTGTTTTTAAACTCGAGCCACGTTCGATTTCCATATATTCAAGAAATTCACGAAGTAGGATACTGATTTCAGATTTTTTATCCGACATTATTACATTGTCGCACAATATATATAAATTAAAAACAAAAAAACTTTGTCCCGCTAGATTAAAGGCTTGATTGCTTACAAATTGTTCTAAAAAAAACAACAGAAGCGACTCATCAAAAAAAATTATTAGACCACCAAGCTCTTTTTAAAGGGGCTTGCATTTTTAAGCCTTTCATGGTAAGGTAGTCCTATGTTAAAGATAGTGAAAAAGCAGAAAATAATCAAGAAAAGTCAGGTACACGAAAAGGATACTGGCTCGCCTGAAGTGCAGGTAGCAATGCTCTCAGCAAAGATTGAAGAACTTGCAACACACCTAAAGAAGCACAAAAAGGACAACCACTCTCGACGCGGACTTATCAAAATGGTTGCAGATCGAAGGACTCACCTTAAATATCTAGCCAAAAATGACAAACCTCGTCATGATAAGCTAGTAAAAACTCTTAAAACTTAATTAAATCTAAAGTCCGCGTAAGCGGACTTTATGCTAGAATACTTAAAGAGGGAATTTAATAAATTAAAATCCTTATTTCTTGGTCGATTTTTTATATAAATTAATATTAATCTTTTTAATAAATCTATGTCTATAATTAAACATTCAAATCAACGTATTGGTATTTTTATTGATACACAAAATCTCTACCATAGTGCAAAAAATATTCACCGAGCTCGTGTAAACTTTGGAGCCATCATAAAAGATGCGACTGCAGGTCGTCAGCTCATTCGCGCAATCGGCTATGCCATTACAACAGATGGAGGAGAGGAGAACTCATTTCTCGAAGCACTATCAAAAGCTGGTATTGAAACCAAGGTAAAAGATTTACAAATATTCTCGGGTGGTGCAAAAAAAGCCGACTGGGATGTTGGTCTCGCAGTAGATGCTATAACTATGGCACCAAAACTCGACGCTATTGTAATCATCTCCGGTGATGGAGACTTTGTACCGCTTATAAAATACTTACAAATGCACCATGGAGTACAGGTGGAAGTAGTATCTTTTGGTAAATCGACTTCAGCCAACCTAATAGAAGCAGCTGACGATTTCTTTGACCTATCACTTTCAGCACGAAAGTATCTGATGGCTATTAGATAATCAATAATGAATAAAAGTAATAAATAAGAAAGAAAAAAAACCGCACCCAGAAACTGGATCGGTTTGATTTTTGCGTGAAAAGATATCTCACGCATTTTTATTGTAAATACATTCATGTATTTTTTTCTTTTCATTTTCATATCCAAATATATGACAAGCATACGCCAAATTGATTGCGTATATTTCTGAGTTTTTCAACTCTTTATGTAGTGCTTGAATCAAAACCTGAACTGCTTCACGACTATAATCACTTGGCATACAAGGAATAAAGCGTAATAATGATGCCTTTTGAAATATTTCTGGATTTTTAAAAGCTAGGCAAAAAAGAAATGTTGTGGCAACAGTCCTTTTTTCGTTGTCCTTGTGTGTCATTTGTGATTGTGAAGTTTTTTTTTGTTCAAGAAATGTCAATTGTCCATGAAGGATTTCACTTAGATTTTGTTCTTTTAACATTTCCTCAACCAATTCACGTGTCTTGATTGGAAGTTTCTTAAAAAATTCCGAAAGTTGGAACCAATTACCAAGATCGTAATTTGATGTTTTCATGGAGTTTGATTTTTAAGGTTTATTTTTTCCAATACTACACCTTCTATACTGAAAGTAAAGCATTTCGATTTAAAACAAATATATCATATACGATATAAAAAACAAACAATACTTGAGTACTAAAGTCTTTTAAAATATTAAAAATCTGTTAGAGTGTAGATGTTATTAACTAACCGAAACCCAAAGACAGGTAGTAGTGTACAAGATGTGTACAGTACTAAAGTCTCTAGGTTTCACAATAATAGTATGCAAAAAAAAGAATATTCTGTTTTATCCGCTGGAAAAACAATGAAGGCTACATTTTCAGATCTAGTCGACCAAGCGTCTGGATCTGTGATCCTCGAATGTGCAGATACTATAGTACTAGCGACTGCCTGTATTTCCCGTGATGGCAAAAACAATCCAGGATTTTTCAATCTAACCGTCGAATACCAAGAAAGAAATTACGCAGCAGGACTCATTCTTGGTGGACAATACAACAAACGCGAGGGTCGTCCAAGCGATGAGGCGATTTTGACTTCACGTATAATCGACAGAACAATAAGACCATTATTTTCTCCCCATATTAAAAATGCAGTTCAGGTGGTGGTAACAATACTTTCTACAGGAGAAGCAGATCCTGGAGTACTTGGGATAAATGCAGTTTCACTCGCACTTGCAACATCAAACATACCTTGGGCTGGACCAGTTGGAGCAGTGCTTGTAACCAAACCAAAAGGAGAAGGAGAAATATCTATTGGAAACTACCGACCTAATACAGGAGAAACTCCCTACGAACTCGACATGACAGTCTGCGGAAAAGATGGCAATGTGGTGATGGTGGAAGCTATGTCTTTTGAGTACGATGAAAAAACAATAGCTAATGCTTTTGACATGGCTATGGCAGAAATAAAAATTATAGAAAACTGGCAAAAAGAAATAGTAAAAGAGCTAGGAAAAACAAAAACTGATTTCCCGAAACTAATTATTCGTGAAGATTTAAAAAATCTTTTTGCAGAAAAAATCGCAAAAGATGTTTCCATACTTGCATCAAAGATTTTTGTAAGTGAATCCAAAAAAGCAATAACCACACTTGAAAACGAGTGGTTTGACCTGTTGGATGAACAAGAAAAAAACGAAATTATAAATAGTGAAGAAAAATCAGTAGCCAAAGATTACCTACATCACTTGGTCGACGAAGCAGTTCATAATGGAGCATTACATAGTGACAAGCGAGTCGACGGACGAGCACTCGATGAGGTTCGAAAACTTTTTGCACAAGCAGGAGGGTTTTCAAAAACAGTTCACGGAAGTGGAATATTTTATCGAGGCGAAACTCATGTTATGAGTTTTCTAACCTTGGGTGGACCAGAAACTGCTCAAGAAATAGACGGCATGGAAGTACGCGGTACAAAAAGATTCACTCACCACTACAACTTCCCACCATATTCAGTAGGGGAAACAGGGCGATTTGGTGGTATCAACCGTCGCGAAATGGGACACGGATTTTTAGCCGAAAAAGCACTTATCCCGGTTGTTCCGAACAAAATGGATTTTCCTTATACAGTTCGAGTGGTTTCTGAATGTATGGCATCAAATGGTTCCACTTCTCAAGCATCTATATGTGCATCTAGTCTTGCACTTATGGACGGAGGAGTTCCGATACTTCGTCCAGTTGCGGGAATCGCTATGGGTGTAATGATAGATCAAAATGATGAATCAAAATATAAAATAATTTCTGACATCCAAGGACCAGAAGATCATCATGGCGATATGGATTTTAAGATTGCAGGAACAGAAAAAGGTATTACTGCTCTTCAGCTTGATATTAAGATTGGTGGAATACCTCTTATAATATTGAAAGAAGCATTGGATGGCGCAAAAAAGGCTCGTCTTAAAATACTTGAAACAATAAAAAATGAAATCGGCAGTCCACGAGCTGATATTTCTCCTAGTGCTCCAAAAATAGTTGTTTGGAAAATCAATCCAAGTCAAATTGGTCTCATTATAGGTGGTGGAGGAAAAACAGTAAATAAAATCCGTGAACAAACTGGTGCTGAGATAACAATCGAGGAAGATGGAACAATCTATGCAACAGGAAAGGGTGATGCGCCAGTAAAAGCTATTGAGATAATAAAGGGTATGACAAAGGAATGGAATGTCGGCGACAGCGTAGAAGGGGAAGTGGTAAAAATACTTGAAGTCGGTGCGATTGTGGCGTTATCAGAATTTGCTGATGGAATGGTTCATATTTCCGAAATCGCCCCATTTCGAGTTTCAAGAGTAGACGAACTACTTAAGATTGGCATGAAGGTGCCTGTCAAAGTCGTCGGTGTTGACCGTGAACGCGACCGTATCTCGCTTTCTATCAAGGAGGCGAATAAGGATTTATTCAAACCAACTACACCAACAGAAAAAACTGAAATCTAAAAAGCATTTAAAAACTCCCCCAATCGGGGAGTTTTTAAATGTAAGATTTTTACGGTATGATTGAAAAGTATGGAAAATCAAAAACCTCCACAAAAAACAATTCGTACCTATGCAAACGACGTAGCAGAAGCAGTCAAAGAAGGTCAGGGGTCTATGATGAAGATAGCTATGTCTGAAAATAAAAGAAAAGAAGAAGACCTAGTAAACCAAACCAAACCAAAAGAAAAGAAAAAATACATCTATCTAGGTGGAGGATTTCTTGTTGTTGGGATAATAATTCTTTTGCTTATTTTATTTTTAGGAAATAAAAAAAATAATGTAGAGCCAGTCTTATTAAATCTTAATCAATCAATACTATTTTTTGACAAAACAAATCAAACAGATATCACAGGACTCTTTAGGGAAGATATCAAAAAAAAGATCGCTTCTCTTTTTGTAAATATTTCACCTAGACTAAATACTATAGAAGCAATATCTCTAATAGAAAACACAAAACCCGAAACACACGAAGTAATAAGCACTGAAAAATTTTTCAAAAAAATAGAAAGCCAAGCACCAGACCAGCTTTTAAGGTCATTTAATAAAAATATTTCATTTGGAATTTATGCCTTTGATGGTAACGCTCCATTTGTACTTCTTCAAACAGATTCTTACGATGTGGCATTTGCAAATATGCTTGTTTATGAAAGAATATTTTTTGATGAGTGGTATGCAACATTTGGATTTGATGGACAAGCCTACCGATATCTTTTTTCTAAAAATTTTGAAGATGTCGTTATAAAAAACCAAGATTCTCGAGCCCTATTTGATAGTGAAGGGAAGATCATCTTGTACTACACCTTTATTGGAAAAGATAAAAAAACTTTGCTTATTGGAACAAAAGAAAGCATCGTAATTGAAGTGGTAAGAAGAATTTCTGGAGGAACAAAACTATAGAGCAGTATTGTTTGAAAATCAAGCTGTGCTAGAATACTTATATGGATACACAAAATAAGCAAGAACTCTTAAAAGAAAAAGATATTTTAGTTGAAGAACTAAACGGTCTTGGAATTTTTGACCCTGAGACAAAAAGATGGAACGCAGTAGCTCCTCGAGAAGAAGGGGAAGAAACAGAATCCGACAAAAATGACCTAGCCGACCGATTTGAAGATTTTCAAGAACGAAGCGCAAAAATAGATATTTTAACTCGTCGCCTCGAAGCCGTCGAAGAAAAAATTAACAGTATTTAAAATAAATCTCCATGAAGGAGTCATTTGCTCGTATATATACCGCACAACCATATCTCCTTAGAGGGCATATTGTTACAGTTGAGGTGGACATTGGGGCAAGTCCTATTCATGCTTTTTCTGTAGTCGGACTTCCTGATAAGGCAGTAGAAGAATCTCGTGACCGGGTATCATCGGCCATTAAACACAGTGGTTTTGAATCTCCAAAAAAGAAAAATAAAATTATAGTTTCACTCTCTCCAGCAGATTTGAAAAAAGAGGGAGCATTTTTTGATGTTGCCGTTGCACTTGGTTATTTATATGCAATGGAAGAAATATCTTTTAATCCAGAAGCTAAAATATTTCTAGGAGAGCTCGCTCTAAATGGAGAAATTAGGGCAATCAAGGGGGCCCTTATTTTAGTGGAGGAAGCAAAAAGAAAAGGATTTAAGGAAGTATATGTCCCAACTGAAAATATTCGAGAGGCTGGTCTTGTTGATGGCATCACTATATATGGTATTGAAACATTATCTTCTCTTATAGAACATCTGCGAGCTGAGAAAGATCCGAGAGCAAGAAAAATAACACCTTCAGAAAGAACAGAAATTATAGAGAGCGAAGTAAAAAGCGCTATTGATATGAGCGATATCCGTGGACAGGAGGGAGCCAAAAGAGGGTTAGAAATAGCAGCCTCTGGTGGTCACAATATTTTAATGTCTGGACCTCCGGGAACTGGAAAGACAATGCTTGCCCGAGCATTTTCTGGAATATTACCTCCACTCTCCCAAAGTGATGCCCTAGAAGTAACAGGTATTCATTCTGTTGCTGGAGTGCTTTCAAATGAAATAATCACACATCCACCCTTTCGGTCTCCACACCACACTTCTTCTTATGTTTCAGTGATTGGCGGAGGTACAACTCCACGCCCAGGAGAGGCGACTCTTGCTCATCGTGGCGTACTTTTTCTCGATGAATTTCCAGAATTTGAAAGAAGAGTCATCGAGTCGCTCCGTCAGCCACTTGAAGATAGAGTTGTGACGATTGCTCGTGCAAAAGGCACCGCGCAGTTCCCATCACACTTCTCATTAGTTGCTGCCATGAATCCATGCCCTTGTGGGAATGCTGGAATAAAAGGAAAAATATGTAAGTGTAGTCATCTAGACCTAGCGCGTTATAGTCGCAAACTATCTGGACCGATACTTGATCGTATAGATATTTCACTATCTGTATTACCTGTAGAATATGAAGAACTTGATGGAATAGCAAATGGTGAAAATACAAAAACGATTCGTGCGCGTGTTATAAAAGCACGTAAAATACAAAAAGAGCGATTTAAAAACAATGACCGACAACTAGAAACAAATGGGTCTATGAACGCTCGAGAAATTGCACGGTATATAAAACTAAAAGACGAAGTAAAAAAAATATTAAATGAAAGCGCTAAAAAATTGGACTTATCTGCGAGAGCCTACCACCGAACACTAAAACTCGCGAGAACTATCGCTGATATTTCAGAAAGTATTGAAATAGAAATTCCGCATATACTTGAAGCCATTCAATACAGACCAAGAATGCAAAACTAGAATACAGTCATGCGGAGGCTTAGCCTCCGCATGACTGTATTCTTCACATAAAATACAATTTTAAAGTCCATAATTTGGATTTTTGATGAGTGGATTTTTTGCTCCACGGATTTCAAAGTGAAGATGTGGACCAGTCGAACGACCAGAATTTCCGAGAAGTCCTATTTGTTGACCCTGTGAAATATCTTGTCCAACAGAAACATCAACACGTCCCATGTGTCCATAAATCGATTGTGTTCCATTTGAATGTTGTATTACAACATATTGTCCATATCCCATATTCCATCCAGATGACTTAGAAACAATAACCTTTCCCGACGCAGTTGAAACAAGAGGTGTTCCAAGATTTCCTCCAAGATCAACCGAAGTACTGTTCCCGTGTGAACCCTGAGTTCTTTTACATTTCTGACATGGACGTATAAAGTATGAGCCTAGATCTGGACCAGCTGCACGACGAAGCATGCCACCAATTTTACCCTCAGTAAGACCTGGTAGTTTTGTAAATACAGAAGACGTTTTAAATGAAGATGTACTCTTCTTAGGAGCAACTGGCTTCGCGACGATTTTCCCATCAGGAACAATGACAGTCTGACCAATTGATATTTTTGAATCTTTTTCTATAGAATTCCATTGACCAATCTTGTTCAAATCTGCCCCATATTTTCGAGCGATAGATGCCAAGGTATCACCTTTTACCACTTCGTGTATTACACCAGAAACTGGTGGGATAATAAGAGTATCACCAAGCCTAAGACCTTTTCCAGTAGGAATATCATTTGCCCATCTTATAGTTTCAACCGAAACTTCAAACATTTCAGCGATTTTTGAAATATTATCTCCACTTTCAACAACATAAAAAGATATATCTTCCTCAATGTTTTCATTTTCAAAAGTGTCAGCCTCAGTTCCAAGTGGACCAATAGTTGTCGACAATGCACCATCATCAACAATAAGATTTACAGTATCTGGCTCAGACTCAGAGAGGGTAGAAGTGTTCGAAGCCATTAAGGATAGTGTCTGAGAATTGGCTACCGCTTCTATGTTAAACTCTTGTGCACTAGCCTCTTCAATACCCATAATTGAAAAAAGGCTTGCTCTAGAATAAGAAGCAAAGCCCAAAAGTGCAAAAAATCCCACGAACAAAGAAATACCCGGTTGTCTAAACCATTGTAAAATAAGTCTATATGGTGCTCGAAACGGCTTCTTTGCTGGGAAACTGCTCATTTCAAGATTTTGTTTGTTTGATTTTATAGTGTGACAAAACGACGAAAGTATTGTCTTTTGAGACTCCTTAGGCGACCCAAGATTTGGAAACTAAGGAAATATACATAACGACGTTTAGATTACAATCATACGGTATAGCCAGAAAACCCAAATATATCATTAAAATAAGGACTTTTTGGCGACTATCAATCTGTAAAGCCTTAGTGTAGAATATACACGTACAGGTCTTAAGAAAGGTTAGCGTGAATGGACGATTGGGTCAAGTAGGTTTTCAACAGTAGAAAAATTAGAGCCCACCTTTGACGAACTAGCAATTATAGTGTAGAATATTAGTAATAAAATAAACTATGAACCAATCCGAAGTAATAAAACAACAAGATGGCGGGGACGAGAGCGAAAACATAAACTCTCATATTGATTTTTACGGCAGATCTATTTTAGACGCATATTGTCAAAATACAGACCTCAAAACAGATACAGATGAGGAAGATGAGCAATTTAAGGAAAATCCACTTTTTTTTATAAAAAACAAGATTTTAAAAAAAATAGAAGAAGACACTCCTATCCTTTTTGAGGAAATCAAAAATATGAAGACCTTAGAATTGAAAACCTTTTTATATTCAATAAATGAAAAAATTGAAAAAAAAGATATAACTTGGCTTGAAGAACAAACAGAGCAAGATGTTGATACAATAAATGAAAAAATAAAAACAGACAAAGATAACCGCCAAGAAAACATTTTTATCCGTATAAAAGACAATCTATCAGGATGTGTAGGTATATTAAAAAGAATAGATGACTCAGCAGAAGATCTACAAACCAAAACGGGTATCAAGGTTGCCTTAAAAAACGATGGCTCTTATGAGCTTCCGTTTTTTGGCCACAATTGGAAAATAATCAATCCACACGAAAATGGTCTTATATTAATTGAAAGTGACAAAGGAGATCTTTCTTGGATTACAAATTTAGAATTGAAAAACGGTTTAGTTAGAAAAGCTCAAGAAGATAAAGAAACTGTAACTGTCCGTATCGAAAAAATAATTGAACTCATAAAAGACGGAAAAATAAAAGAAATAATAATCCATGGAGACCAAGAAATAGACAATCCAAATAAAGAAACAGATGAAGATGGTTTAGAAAAAATACCAAAAGCTAATGCTGATCTTGACACAAAGCTCGCGATGCATATTCTCGGACAATCTCCACTTCTAAACTCTCTACCGATAAGGTTTGTTGGAAAGGGCGAGCTTGTAAAAAACGCCCTCAATATAGACACTGGGGGAAACTTTGGTATCGACTACGTAGACAAAGATGGCGAAACATATGCTTGGATGGATCATCATCAAAAAGAAAAGAAAAAAGCAACAACCAGTGCTTCTTATATGGCACTTGCATTCCTTTGGCGTGGAAAAAAAATGCTTGGTGAAAATGGAGAAAAACTTAACGATGCAGTACTTGAAAAATTAAAAAAAGAAAATGTTCCTGCCTTTGAACTTTTTGTGACACAATCCGACAACTATGGCCACCTAAACCCAACAAAAAGTTTTAAAAAAAATACAGACAAAGAAGCCTACCCAAATAAATATATAACTGCTATTTGGCCAGAAACAATAGGGGCGTGGTATAAAAAAGCTTCATTTGGATATTTAAAATGGAGATTTGAAAATGGATATGGGGCATACGATCCTATCTCAAAAGAAGAGTTAGATGCGCTCGACGCTTTTAAAAGACCTGTCAACAATTTGGGATTTAGAAAAGATAGTACAGGAAAAGATAGGCTGTTTAGTTTTAAAAATGAACCAGATCAAGAAACACAAAACTGGCCAAGCGAGACAAGTGAAGATATCAAAGCGTTAATAGCCAGCGCAAAAACAAGAACAAGTTATAGCCTAAATCTTTTTGAAGAAAAAAACATAAAAAATAAAGAACTTGGAATGAAGATAGAAAACCTGCCACTGTTTGGTGATCTTTTTATTGATGTAAAAAATATTGATGGATTTGGAAATGTGGATTTGGGTAAAGAGATAGCCTGCATGAAGGGCATGAGCTCTATTACCTATTTTTCAAACACAAAATCAATCTTTGTTTCAACCAATCCCAAATTTGATACAAATGATATTGTTAAAAAACTGGAAAATCTCATCCCTGGTATTCGAGCAGTACGTGGACAAATGGCTATAGTGCAAAAAAATAATGGAACTGAGATCAATGGAAATCTAAAACTATCAGAGATTCTTTTGGCACTTGAGATAATAGATGAAAATGCTGATATGGAAAAAATAGACGCACTAGCAATCCCACCAGATCAAGAAAGATTGGATGCAATAAACAAAAAGCTTAAAAATTTATCGCAAAGAGATAACAATATTGCTAATAAGAATATAAAACTCCAACAAGAAATTGATAAGATTTTGAAAGAAAATCCCGATATAGAAGAACACAACAAAAACATCAAAGACCCGAACAACACAGACAGTAATAAAAAATCAAAAAGACTTGTTCTTCTAGTAAAAGAACTTGAGGAAAATGAATATATGTCTAAAATAAATAAAAAAACTACTGAAGAGTATGAGGGTATTAAAAAAGAACTTGAGGAAAAAAACGATCCAAAAGAACCTGTCGTAGAACCTAAACTAGAGACAAACGAAAAACTTGAAAAAGCTATCGAAACAATAAACTTTTTTGAAGGTAGGAAAAAGGCTATCATGGATAGATTTATAAATTTCACTTCATCTGGAAAATTTACTCAAGAAGAGAAAACAAAAATACTAGAAGAACTGCAAGTGTTAAAGGAAGAACAAACTGAGGCTCTAAATACAATAGATGAAGAGATTCAGAAAGAAAAAGAAGGAGAAGAAGGGGATGAAGAAAAAGAAACTCCA
>Ga0163144_10020926_pt1 | contig 13036 bp, 12 predicted proteins | sample OliLak19BULKMAT1_FD_123175 | JGI IMG/M metagenome (GOLD analysis project Ga0163144, IMG submission 123175) | Freshwater microbial mat bacterial communities from Lake Vanda, McMurdo Dry Valleys, Antarctica - Oligotrophic Lake LV.19.BULKMAT1 | ecosystem: Environmental > Aquatic > Freshwater >...
GGAAAAGATCCCGCGTTCATCCGTGGCGGCGGGTCGATTCCGGTCGTTGGGACAATTAAAAAGGAACTCAACATCGACACGCTTTTGATCGGATTCGGTCTTCCCGATGATCGTGTGCATTCACCAAATGAGAAGTTCGATCTCGATGCATTCTACTCCGGCCAGAAGACAGCGGCGGTGCTCTACGACAAACTGGCGAAACTTCACGGATGAACATTTCATCTCCAGACTGGGCGGGTGAGCTTCAGACCGCGCTCTCGCGTGAGTTTAACAATGCGCCGCGACTGGCAATGCTCGCGACTGCGGATGTTTCCGGACATCCGCGCATTCGAGCCATTGTGATTCGACAGTTCGATGCCGATGGTTCGATCTGGTTTGTAACCGATACCCGCAGCGAAAAGGTTCGGCAGATCGCGGCGGAGTCGTCAGTTGAGATGCTCATCTGGCTTGCATCACAGCGCATCCAGTATCGGATTCAAGGTGTCGCGGCGCGTGCCGTCGATCGGGTGTCACTCCTGCGACAGTGGGATCTACTGAGCGCGAAAACCAGAACGATGTTTGTCTGGCCTGCGTCCGGCGAACCGCGTGATGATGTCGCGATGGCACAGGCGACACCGCCGAGTGAGATCCCGTTGACCTTTGCCGTATATCGCGTTGTGCCTTCCCGCGTGGATTTTCTTTCGGTCGCTCAGCCACTGCACGTGCGCTGGATTGCCTCCGAGACCGACCGCTGGGTGCGTCATCCGGTGAATCCTTGAGACTCACTTGCCCATCAGTCCAATCTGACTAGGATTCCCGCCGATGCGCTGGTTGTTACACGGAAATCTCACGCCCGCCGTTGCTGAAGCGTTGACTCGCCATGAGCAGACGATCCTGACGATGGCCGATGCCGGATTGACTGCTGAAACCTCTCATGAAGAGGTCCTTGAAGCCGCGCGCGTCAAACAGCTTGAGATCCTGACCAATGATGCGGAACTGGCCAATGCACCGTTCGCCCTTGATCTGTATTTCAAGCATGTGTTGGTGTACCTCCAACTCCCCGGCGAAGCCGTTGAGCAGGACGACGCGATTGACCGGCTGTTTAAGCGATACAAACGCCTGACCTCGGGCAGGCTGTACACGGTTACCGAAAATAGAGTGAAGATCCGGCAACTGCCCGGATCGCAAATGTGAAACGAGCTTAGATGCACTCGGATCAACGCAGATTGGGAATGCAAGGCATCGGTCTTTATCATCCGCGTTCATCCGGGTTCATCGGCGGTTCCTGATATCTGGAGTTTTGAAAATGTCCCTTCTGGTCACGGGTTCCATCGGCATCGACACCATCGAAACACCCTTTGGCAAGCGTGAAGCCGTCATTGGCGGCTCTGCGATTTACTTTGCTTATGCTTCCTCATTCTTTACGCCCGTGCGATTGGTCGGCGCGGTCGGTGAAGATTGCCCGAAGGATCTGTTCAAGGTGCTGGATGGCCGCGAGATTGACGTGAGCGGCCTGGAGCATCGCAAGGGCAGCAAGACGTTCCGCTGGCATGGTTCGTATGTGAAGGACATGAATGAGGCCCAGACAATTACCGTCGATCTCAACGTCCTGGCGGAACAGGCGCCGAAAATTCCCGCGCAGTTTTTGGAAAGTAAATATGTCTTCCTCGCCAACACGCATCCTGTTTTGCAGCAGGAGATGCTCAAGAGTTTGAAGTCTCCGAAACTCGTCGTCGCGGATACGATGAATCTGTGGATTCAGAATGAACACAAGGAACTCAAAAATCTCCTCAAGAACATTCACGGCCTGGTGCTCAACGACGGCGAAGCGCGGATGCTCACGGAGAAGAAAAACCTCATCGCCGCCGCACGGGAAGTTCTCAAGATGGGTCCGAAGTTTGTCGTGATCAAGAAGGGCGAGCACGGCTGTCTGATGTGCTCGGCCAATGACACGTTCGTCCTCCCCGCGTTTCCCGCCGAGCAGGTGGTCGATCCGACTGGCGCCGGCGACAGCTTCGCCGGCGGAATGATGGGATATCTCTCGACGCAGGGAAGCTTCTCATCGTCCACCATCAAGCGCGCACTCGCGTTCGGAACCGTGGTGGCAAGCTATACGATTTCCGATTTCTCACTCGCCGGACTGCAAAGCACAACGCGGGAATTGATCGACCAACGCTGGCATGATTACAAGCAGGCGATGAGCTTCTGACGGGATCGACTGACGAATTCCGAAACCAGAATGACGAATCAATGACGAAACTCGAATGACGAAATTGAACCTGAGTGACGAATCAACGGCGAATGCTCAGATAACGAAGTATCATTCGTCATTGGTCATTCGGGATTGATTCGTCATTCTGGTTTCGGAATTCAGTTTTTCCCAGAGGGTAAATGCGACTGTTTCTCGCAATCGGGCTTCCTGACAACGTCCGACGATTCGTCGGCGGCCTGCAGGAGCAGTTGCGGAAATCCATCGTTGGCCCGGCCCGATGGGTTCCACTGGAGAATCTCCACTTTACCCTGAAATTTCTCGGCGATGTGCCGGATGACAAGCTGGATTCTGTCCGCGCTGCGTTTGCATCCATTGAAGGCGACTCGTTCGATCTGCAATTCTCCGCCCTAGCGCAACTCCCCCCCGACGGCCGGGCCGACGTCGTCTGCATCGACATCGCCCATATCCCCGCCGCGCTGCATTCGCTCGTCAATCACATTGAAACCACTTGCGAGTCCATCGGCTTTCCCCGCGAGACCCGGCCGTATCATCCCCACCTCACGCTGGTGAGATTGTCCGTCCCGCGATTCGTCTCCCGCGAGATTGAAATGCCGATTGTTCCTGCAAAGTTTCGGGTCGATGAGATTGCACTCATGCAAAGCACCCTCACCACGGCGGGTTCAACGTATCAAGTGATCGAGCGGCGGGAATTGGCGCTGGCATAGGTTTTTCCGGGACAAGAATAAGCGTGCGAGTCGGTCCGCTTTGATGCTGCGCGCCGATAACGGGACAAAAGTCAGTGCTGAAGAAACCAAGCTGAAAACGATCTTCCACAGGATCGTGGCGGATCGCAGCGCTTCACACCCCACTCGATGCAATCCGCGAGCTGAAAGGAATCGGAGATGACCCTTTATATTGACTTGTTTCGCGGTGCTTTCTGATCTCACAGTTTATGAAAACGCCTCAGTTCTGTTGACGGCGGCGATCATTCCGGGAAGATTTCACGCAACGCGCAGGGTTGCGGGAAAGACACACTTTGCGGGAAGGGTGAGAGATGGCAACCATTCTGGTGGTCGATGATTCGCGTGATGTTGCGCAGCTCTTCGCGCTGTTGCTGCGTGAGAGCGGCTACGCCGTTGACATCGCGTTCGGCGGACGCGAGGCGCTGAAGATGCTCACGCATCAGCGCTTTGATCTGATTCTGCTCGATCAGAACATGCCGGATCTGACCGGGCTCGAAGTGCTTGAGGCAATCAATCAAATGCAACTCGCTGCATTGCCGGCGGTGGTGATGATCTCGGCTTACCGCGATACTGTGTTGGTTGAGGCCGCTCGAAAGCACGGGGCAAAGGATTACCTGCTTAAAGGCAGCATCTCCGCGGATGATCTGGTGGACAAGATCAAAGCTTATTGCTGAAACGCAGAAGGCTCATTTCAAATTCAACCAACAAACCTGCGACCCATTACAGGTCGCAGGTGTATTTCACAGTTCATTTCAACAGGCAGATTTTTCTATTTTTTTCGTGGCTTTGCTGACGACGCCTCGCTCCCGCCCAAGCCATCCGGCCGCGGATGACGTTTTTGCTGAGGGTCTTTGATGTCCTGCGGAGCCTGATCCCAACCATCGGGCTCTTCCGAGTTCATATCCCCTGCGATCTTCCCGCCCGTCGGCAGCGGTGTGCGCCGCTTGCCATCGGACGTCTCACCATTCTTTCGTGTGATCTTCTGTTCTTCAGATCGCTCATAAGTTGCGTGGGTTTCGGGCACTTCCTCGGGTTTCGCGACATTTTTGTTGGCCATGGGATCTCCTTTGACGGAGATGATTGTCATTCAGATGCGCTGGGGCATCAGGAAAAGGCCGCTTCACATCCTCAGTGTTTGTCGTTCCATCACCAGCAGCATGTACTGGTGCTTTTTCGCAAAAACATCGGGATCGATCGTGCCGATCTGTTCAACCGCAAATCCTTCAAGTGATGCGAGCGCCTTCTCCACGAGATGAAAAAGCCCCGGCTGTTTCCGGCGCATCTTCATCTGTCCGAATCGCATCAACGGCAGTCCAAGTCGGGATGCCCACATGTGAACGTACTTGAGTGTCGGCAGTGCGTTGGGAGTGATCTCCTGCTGATGACTGATCCGCCAGCCGCGCTGGGAGATACGGGCAAGGAAGTCGCTCCAGACATGACACGATTTCTCCTCAACCGCCTCACGATAAAAGAAATCGCACACCACCCATCGACCCCCGGGCAGAAGTAATTGTTCCATCAGCGGCAGGACAAGGTCGAGCTTGAGATACTGCAGTGACTCGGAGTTCAACAGCGTGCCATATTTTCCCCTGTGATCGTCAACGGGCAACCTTTCGAATTTCGTCTGCACAGTCGCAATCGTCGGATACTTCTGGTTGATATGCGCAATCTGAAAGCGATCAGGTGTCAGCGCAACGGGTGTGAACCCGCGCCGCTGCAGCATCGCGCTGATCGCGCCCATGCCACAGCCGATGTCCAAAACGGGCCGCGATTGATCGATCACATGATCCAGGACGATTTCCGCGTAACGCTGCTGCGCGTCGAGGACGTCATTGAGACTCATGTCGTCGGGAAGGATGCCGGGATCCTCAAAATATCCAAAGTGCAGAAATTCCTTCGGGAGAATCTCGGAATAGAGCTTGAGCTGTGCATCATCCACATGATGGCGGTTCTTCCTGCGGTTGCGATGCAGCGAGAAGGCATGGGTGAGATGTTTGGGATGACACACGCGCGAGACCACACTTTTCACCAGCGGTGCCAGCTTCACTTTTTTCATGAATCACTCAAAGCGCAGACGGACAGGATGAGAATCACCCGTAGCTTAAGGGGCGGGGTGTGATCCGCAGCCCGGAGCAATGGGCGTGCCAGGCGGCACAGACACATCACGGATCGCCGTGACGATCCGGTGATTCTCCCGCAGACATTTCCAAATGGAAGGGCGGAAAAGATTTTCCCGGTCGCGCATGTGGAATCTGTCTGTTTAACGTGCAGGGTTGTTTCAGGTCTCAGTCGGCAGTGGGCAGTCGGCAGATGTTTCTTTCTATTTGACATGCAATGTCGCGTCGTGGACCGACGCGGATTCTCTCAGAGCGGTCATGGTCATCAGAAGACTCTCCCCGGTTGCGGGAAGCTGCAGGGGCGCAGCTCGGTGAGGTGACAGATAAGAAAGTGCATTCTTGCACGCCGTCCAGACACTGATGCCCAGCAGCAGCGGCGGCTCGCCCATGGCCTTGCTGCCTTTGATGCTCAGCTTGCTGTGGGGATTATCCAGCATCGCGACATTGAAAATCCTCGGCACATCTCCGATTCCCGGGATTTTGTAAGTCGTCGGAGAATGACTCAGCAATTCGCCGTGGGTGTTGTAGCAAAGCTGCTCTGTGGTCACCCAACCCATCCCCTGAATGAATCCACCAACCACCTGCCCCATATCCATGCTGGGGTTGATGGCCTTTCCCAGGTCCATCAGCAGATCGACGCGCGTCACTTTCATTTCACCGGTGTAGCGGTCAATCAAAACCTCGGATACTGCGGCACCACTGGTGTAATAGAGAAAAGGGTTGCCCTTGCCGGTCTCGCGGTTGAAATCAACGCCGGGCGTGATGTAGAAACCGCGCTCGCCGAGACTGACGCGTGCTTCATAGCAAAGCTGCACGGCTTTTTTAAACGTAATGCGCCTTTCGGGCATGCGCGTGTCAAACACTTCGCCGCTCTGCATGAGAATTTGCGACGCTTCGGGCGCGAGTCCAGCGGCGGGATCAGATAGCACGGTTGCAAGATGATCCTTCATGCGTTCTCGGATCCGCGCACAGGCGTCCACTGCCGCCGCGCCGTTGAGATCGGTTCCGCTTGAGGCGGCGGTGGGGGAGGTGTTGTTGTTTTTATCGGTGCTGGTCGCTGCGACAATCACATTGGCGTAATCGATGCCGAGTTCATCCGCGACAATCTGACGGATCCGCGTGTTGACGCCCTGACCCATCTCCGTCGCGCCAGTGGAAACCATCACCGAGCCGTCGAGATAAACGTTCACCAGCGCATTGGCCTGATTAAGCGTCCGGCGGGTGAAGCTGATTCCGAACTTCACCGCCGTCATCGAAAGCCCACGCAAATGTGTTGCGGACGATGCGTTGAACGCATCGATCTGGTGGCGGCGACTTTGATAATCACAAGTCCGTTCAAGCGTTTGAAAAATCTCCGGCAACGTGTTGTTGAGAATGATCTGGCCGTAGGGAGCGACATTGCGGGCGCCGACGCCGTAGCAGTTGCGTTTGCGGACATCGAGTGCGTCGATTTTCAGATGACTGGCGATCTCCTCGATGATGCTTTCTATCGCCGCCACGCCCTGCGGGCCACCAAAGCCGCGGAACGCGGTGTTGCTGGGGAGATTGGTTCTGCAGATTCTGCCGGTGAACCGTGCATTGGGTAAATAGTACGCGTTGTCACTGTGAAGCAGAGCGCGCTCAAGAACGGCGAAGCTCAGATCCGTGGTGCAGCCGCCGTTGGAAAAATGATCGATGATAATTCCCAGCATCATGCCTTGATCATCAAACGCGACTTTCCAGAAGTTTTTGAAAGGATGCCGCTTGCCAGTGATCGCCATGTCGGTGTCGCGATCCAGCACAATGCGCGTCGGGCGCCCAGTGATGGAAGCGACCAGCGCCGTCATCGCCGCAGGCGCGGCGGCCTGGGTTTCCTTGCCGCCGAATCCGCCGCCCATTCGCTTGGTGACAACCGTGACGTGGTTGAACGGGATGTTCAGAATCTCCGCGACGATCGCCTGGACTTCGGAGGGATGCTGGGTGGAGGAATGAACGACAATCTGTCCGCCCTCGCCCGGAATCGCCCGCGCCGCCTGCGGTTCGAGATAGAAATGTTCCTGCCCGCCGATGTCAAGTGTGCCTTCGAGTGTATAAGGCGCCGATGAGAACGCGGCTGCAACATCGCCGGTTTCGATAGTGCGTTGCCCGCCAATGAAGTTACCGGCGGCGATGGCGTGGTCGATCGTGAAGATCGGTTTGAGAGGCTCGACGTCGATCTGCACGAGCTTCTTCGCCCGCCGAGCTGCTTCGCGGGTTTCAGCAGCGATGATGACGACGGGATCACCAAGATGGAAAATCTCATCGGTCACCAGAAGATGTTCATCCTGCACCACCGGACCGAATTCACGATGCCCGGGAATATCCGCCGCCGTCAGCACCAAAGCCACGCCGGGCGCGTTTCTGGCATCTTCAACATTCACAGACTTCAACTTTCCGTGCGCAATCGGCGCGCCGACGATCTCGATGAAAAGCTCGTTTCGCGCAGGAGGAATGTCATCAATGAAAATCGATTCGCCGGTGACGTGACCGCGTGCCGAATCATGAGGAATGGATTGACCAACATATGCCATCTGACCGTCTTTCAAATCAAGTGCATCGCAGGCAACCAGTGACAACAGATCACCACCGAACAGCCACCACGTCTAATACATCGCCGGCTGGGCTGTGTTCAGATCGGCCGACAACTTTGCAAAGATATTCTCGGTCAATTGCAGGCGATAATCGGCCGTGCCCCTTACATCGGTGATCGGCATCACCTCTTTGCGTGCGATTAATCCGGCTTCCTCGAGCGTATCGCCGTCCAGAGAACGTCCGATCAGGAATGATTCAGTCCTTGGAACCCGCATGACTACCGGCGCAACGCCGCCAATTGCGATCCGCGCCTGCGTGACCACCTGGCCAGGCAATTTCATCCAGATTGCTGCGGTAAACGCGCTGATGTCGAGGTCCTTGCGGCGGCTCACCTTGTACAATCTGAAAACATCATCCACCGCCGGAAGCGGAATGTGAATGCGGGTGATCAATTCATCGCTTCTCATCACGGATTTGCGATATCCGGTGTAAAAGTCATTGATGTTTACGCGACGTACACCGGCAACTCCATTCAGTTCAACTTCAGCATTCAGCACGAACAGCGCCGGCAATGAATCGCCGATGGGTGAGCCGTTCGCGATGTTGCCGCCGATGGTGCCGGCGTTTCGGATCGGGGGTGAGCCGAACCAGTACAGCATCTTTGCATATTCGGGCAGATCGGTTTTGCAAACGCGTTCAAGATCAGTGAGCGATGCGCCCGCCCCGGCGACGATCGATCCGTCAACAAGTGCCACACCTTGGATATCATGCAATCCCGATGTCACGAGAATCGTCTTCGGATCACGAAGACCTTTGTTGATCGTCACGCCGATATCGGTTCCGCCGGCGATGATGATGCAATCGGGATGTGAAGCTTTGAATTCGCATGCGTCGGTGACGCAGTTCGGTTTTAAGAATTGTCGATCATCGTGTTGCACCCGCACGGACTCATTCTCAAGATCAGCAAAATCAGCCAGCATCTGCGTCGCCGGAAACAATGCACTCAGCGGCTGCATCGAAGTGCCGTCCACGCTTGCGCCTGCTTTAAGTATCGCGTCGTAGCCGGTGCATCGGCAGAGATTCCCAATGCACGCCGCGCGGACATCTTCGGGATCAGCAGATTCCCGACTCTCAAACATCGCGCAGATCGAGACGACAAAACCCGGCGTGCAGAATCCGCATTGCGTTCCCTGCCATTGAACCAGCGCCTCTTGCACGGGGTTAAGCTTGCCATCGTACTTCAACCCTTCGATCGTGATGATGTGTGTACAGTCGAGCTGATAAACAAACTGAATGCACGAGCACACAGCGCGGTACTGGATGTCTCCTACTCTTTGCCGTCCGAGCAGGACTGAACACGATCCGCAATCCCCCTCGGCGCAGACGATTTTCGTGCCGGTGAGTCCGAGATCATTGCGCAGAAAATCCGAGAGCGAACCAAACGCCGCACGCCCGCGCACCTCAAAGCGGCGGCCGTTGATGTAGAGGAGTACGAAGTCTCTCATGCGGATATCTCAATCGTTCCGTGAAACGAAGCGAGTATACCTCTGATCCGTTGCATTTGGGACGCGGAAGCCAATGAAATGCAAGCGAATAAATCGTCCGCTTTAGCGTCGAAGCAATGGCGGGCCTGCGGGGAGACCATTCAATGTCTTACGGAATCGCTGACGGCGAGTGATCGGCCGGAAAGTTGAATGCAAAAGTCACTTCCCCGCATTTTCGGCAGTTCCGGTGCTGATTCGTCTTCCTATGTCGTGGACCTGCTGAAGCTGACATGCAGCCTTTGCGATGCTGGATGTTGCGTCAAGTGATTTCATTGCATCCAAAGCCGCGGCGCTGAGCGTGGCAAAGCCGTGACTGCCCGCCGATCCCTTCACCCGGCTGATGATGCGCCGGGCGGCTGCGAAGTGGTCGAACTGTATCTCCTGCGAGAGTGCTTCGAGCATCGCACGAGTCTGTGCAACATAGGATTCAATCAACTGTTCCATCTCCGGCTGCCCTGCAAACTGACTGAAGATTCTCTCGCTCGGCGGCACCGTTTCCACCACAAGCAGCGACCGGATGAACGCCATCAATCTCTGCTCGATCAGAGGCTTCTGGATGATCGCATTTGCGCCGCACAGCCGCAGCGATAAAAGAATGGATGGTTCGGTCTCAGACGTGCAGCACAGAATCCGCCCGCTGTGCCCGGCCTGCCTGAACAGTGGGATCGCTTTGTTCGCCGTGGTGCCCGGAAGATCATACTCGGTGACAATCAGGTCAAACTTTCCCTTGCCAAGTTCCGCGCACGCGGCCTGTGCGTCACTGACTGCAACAACCTCCATGCCGGTTTCGCTGAGCATGGTGCGAAACAGCAGCTGCTCGACCTGCTGACTTTCAACATGCAGCAGTCTGCCGGCGAGGGATGCAGGATCGATCGTTTCCTTTGAATCAGCGTTCTCAAGCTCCTTTGGATCAACAAAAAGTGATTGCGAGATCCGCTCATGAAAGTGCAATCCGACCAGATGATGCGGGCCGACAAGATGCCGGCACCACATGACAACGCCCTCTGCGGGCACGGTGCCGCTGAGATGACGCTTCAGATGAATCGTGCAGTTGGTTCCGGTGTGAAGATAGTTCCAGTAAAGAAAGGAAATGCCCGTGGGACTGAGATTGCGTGCTGCGACCTCGCACGAGATCAGCCCGCCCCCCGGATGAGTGATCTGCAGCGCGAGATCCCGCTTGCGGTAGGACAGGCGATCCGACTTCCTGCGGTTGCGTTTCTGCGAGGATTCACTGGCGTCAACCTTGTCAAGCAGTTCCTTCAACAGGTGATCGGGAAGTTTCTTTGCGCGGAATGCTTCATCAGATGCCATCAGATTACTTATCGGCCAGAAAGCACCGCGATTTCACAATGAAGTGAAAACGAGGTTGCCCGGGAACCGCTCACCACCGGCCAGGCTCGGGTTCCACGCCTCTTACGCCGAGTCAGACAGGCTGACGGGAGCATCGGTGTGATTAAATGATGTGAACGATACCCCCTGACCTAACTTCCCAGATGCAATTGCCTGATGCCCGGTCGTGGTCCTCACGCAGCGTTTGCGGGCCTCCCGGCTACAGGTTGTAATCGAGGCTGAGATTTTGAGAAATATCTCTGCGAACTTGAGATCGATGGTCGTGGTGATCTTGAGGTTGCGATCTTCGCCGCGTACGAGCCATGCGGGCAGGCCGATGAGTTCGATGAGTTGGAGGTCGTCAGTGATTTGATTCAGCGGGAGCGGGCACTTTTTGAAGGCTTGAATGAGATCCGTCCGCCGCATGATCTGCGGGGTCTGCAGTGCGTAGAGATTTTGTCGCGGAACGGTGCGCTGGACTTGCGCTGGCAACTCGCCTGCGACTTCTTTGACTGTGAGATTCACCGGCATCGCCGGAGCGGCGGCGCCGTATTTCAAGGCTGCGGCGAAAGTGCGGTCGATGAGTTCCTGCGAAACCAATGGCCGCGCGGCATCGTGGATCGCGACCCATTCAATGTTGTCCGGGATCGCCCGTAAACCGTAGAGAACGGATTGTGCTCGGTTTGCTCCCCCAGAAACCGAAATCACTCGCTCGCCGCTTACGGTTTCGCGACCTGCAACGATGACGAGCTTCACATCCTCGCGTTTGGCAAATGCCTGAATCGAACGATCAAGGACTGAAACGCCGTCCAATGATTCACTGAGCTTATCCTTTCCGAATCGGATTGAAACACCGGCGGCGGGGAGGATGACGGCGAGGTCGGGCATGGTGCAAGGTCACGGATTTCAGAGACTCTTCGGAGGCGATGCATTGCTGGCGCGCTTGGCGCTGCCCGATCCATTCTCCCCGACGCGCCCAAAAATCATCTTGCCGTTTTTTGTCTGGATCGCGCTGGTGACGACAAATTCCACCTCATCATTCACAAACGGCCGGCCCTGTTCGACAACCACCATTGTGCCATCTTCAAGATATCCCACGCCCTGGCCGGGCGAGTCGCCTTCCTTGAGCACGCGGACAGTCATTCTCTCACCGGGCAGCACGATGGGTTTGAGCGCCACGGACAATTCGTTGAGGTTCACCACATCCACGCCGCGAAGCTGCGCGACATCTTTCAGGTTCACATCATTGGTGAGAATGCGGGCATTGAGTTCCATCGAAAACTGCACCAGTTTGTGATCCGTATCAGTTAGTTCCTTCGCATCGCGCGCGGAGGAGTCATACAGCAGCACATCGGTCTTCTTGTTGGCGCGAAGCCTCTGCAGGACATCCAAACCCCGGCGGCCCTTGTTGCGTTTAAGTTTGTCGGAGTTGTCCGCGAGGATCTGCAGTTCATCAATGATGAATTGCGGCACGATGATCTGGCTGTCGATCATGCCGGTGTCGATGATCTCGGTGATCCGGCCGTCAATCAGGACATTGGTATCCAGCACCAGCGGGCGCGAGCCTTTGGTCTGCTTGCGAAACTCAACGTAGGGAACGATGAAGCGAAAGTCATCCTTGGTCTGCAGGATGAAGCTGATCGCCAGATAACAGCACACCGCCCCGACCATCAGATTAAAGAAGCTGACCAGTCCGTGCCGTTCCTCGGCGGTGAAAGGGTGTGAACTGATTGAGGTGAACTGATCCACCAGAAGCGACACGACGAAGCTGGCCGCGTACGCAATCACCATTCCGACGACCAGGCCCAGGAATGTCCCCGAAAGAATCGAAAGTTTGGTTCGCGGCGCAAGGATGTCGCCGCAGACGACAAACACGCCGACGGTGACAGCGCACGCCATGAATAGCCAGACGGATGAGAGCGTGGTGAGCGCGGTGTTCTGAATCGCGAACCATCCAATGGCCGCCATCGTGAGGACGAAAAGTGCGCGTAAGACGTGAAGGATCATTCAATGCCCTGTCCGGGATCATGATACGCGAGGTCCGGTGAGGTGTAAAAGAACATTGGAAGCTGATTGTTGATGGTTGTGTGTCGATTGTCGAATGTGAATTGTCGATTGTCGATAGCAGTCAACCGTCCTCAAATCGACTTTCGACAATCCACAATCGACCTTCGACAATCAGAAACGCACCAGCCACCTCATTGCTGTAGTATCACCCACACCAGCACGCCTCCGCCGAGAAGGATCCGGTAAATGGCAAACGGGATGAAGCCGTGCTTTTTCACCCACGCCATGAAGTAATGCACCACCACCAGCGCGACAAAAAAGCTGACGACGAAACCGATCGCGAGCACGATCCACTGTTTGTCGCTCAGGCCGATGGGTGTCTTGCGGATGAACTGCATCAGCTTGAAACCAGTGGCCGCGAACATCACCGGGATGGAGAGAAAGAAGCTGAACTCCAGCGCGCTGGCCCGCGAAAGTCCCATGACCTGCCCGGCGGCGATGGTGGACATCGAACGACTGGTCCCCGGAAAAGCGGCGGCAAGAATCTGCGCGGCA
>Ga0163144_10020927_pt1 | contig 13035 bp, 8 predicted proteins | sample OliLak19BULKMAT1_FD_123175 | JGI IMG/M metagenome (GOLD analysis project Ga0163144, IMG submission 123175) | Freshwater microbial mat bacterial communities from Lake Vanda, McMurdo Dry Valleys, Antarctica - Oligotrophic Lake LV.19.BULKMAT1 | ecosystem: Environmental > Aquatic > Freshwater > Lake...
CGATAAATCGAAAGCACCGGCGGCCGCCACGACGCCCGTCGAGTGAATTCCGTCGTCAAACGAATTAGAGGCCGCAATCACAACCGCCCGACCGGGAGCGGCCGTCACTAGTGTGTCGATCCCCTGATCAACCAGCGTGGACCCGTCGTGTGGTCCGCCATTGGTTCCCAAGCTGACGTTGATGACGGCGGGACGCGCGCCGGCCATGTCGAAAATGTACTTGAGTGCTTCGAGCAAGGTGACGGAATCGCCGAACGACGTCCGGATGATGTCTTCAGGCGAATCCGGATCGCGATCGTGCGTCACATTGACGAAGATCAGATCGGCGTCGGGCGCCATGCCCGGCACGCTGCTACCGTTGCCGTTGCCCGCAGCGATATCCATCACATGCGTGCCGTGCGATTGGGCACCGGGAAAGTAATTGAGCGCGGAATAAGGATTGACCTGATTCAACGCCGAATTGATGTCTGCTGCAGTATGCTCGACTCCGTACCCGAACGGACTGCTGGGACTGTTGCCGCCGTTTTGGTCCCACAGCGAAAGCAGCCGCGTCTTGCCGTTCGCGCGGCGGAAGTTGCGGTGTGCGAAATCACCACCGTAGTCGACCACGCCGACGACGACACCCTTGCCGCCGGTCCCGAGCCTGCCTGCCGGCAATTGCGCCGGTTGGGCCTCGGTTTCCGCCGTCGCGGCGGCAAGCATCGGCCTCATCGGCTGCGCAGCCTTGAGGCTTTCGACAAACGGCTGCGTGCGGATACGTTCGATACGGGACACGGGGATGCGTCCTGTGACGATCCAATGTCCTGCGTCCGCAGCCCCGATGACCACCGGCTGGCGGACTTCGCTGAGTCCAGTCCACGCGGCGGCATCGGTGACGCGGGCGATCACGGCCGCCTCATTCTCCGCCGTCGAGACGGAAGCTGCTTTGGTCGCCCCGGTCCGCATTCTCGCCATGAGCAGTTGGAGTCGCGGATCCATATCGACGCGCGCCCTAAACTCCAACTCTTCGGTCTCTGACAGATTAATTTTTGTGGCCATGGGAAACTGCTCCGAAGGTGAAAGTCAGTAAAACCGTCTAAGTATCAAGTTGGGAGAAACGGACGTTATCATGAAAAAATCAACAACAAATTGCAAGAGGCAACGTTTGCGAACTTTACGTTTCGACAGCGATGTCAGTGGGCGAAAAATATTCACGCACTAGTGCCGCAACTCATAGTTGTTGGGTCACCAGAGCGGACGTCACTGTTCGCGGTATTCTTCTTGCCCAGTTTTCCTTCCATGTGTTTGGCCGATTGATCGAATGGCTTTGGACACGGCGACCTGTGTAGTTCCATTCGAACGGTTTGGCGAACGTGTTATTGAAGTAGGTAATAAAATCGAGCAGACGGGTCTTCAGATCCTCCAAAGGTTTTAAGTTGCCGCGACGACTGACGATACGGAAGACGATCTCGTTCTGGTTCAGCCAAGAGGAATGTTTCGGGAGGTACACTTAACGAACTCGGTGGTTGCGGTCGGATAAAAATGCCTGGCGAGACTCCAGCGATTTCAGGATGCCGCTGCCCCTCTTTCTTTCACAGCGTGCTCTTGTCGATGCCTTCCACATCGGCCACGTAACCCACCAGAGCCTAGCTGCAATGCACGTTCAGATTATCGAGCACAAACACCCAGCTGGCAGCGGGATCCGTCGGAACTGGCGCATGAATATGCCATGCAAGATCCTCTTCAATTCGATTCTGTTTGATCGTTGGTGAAATCATCTGTCCCAACGCAACATGCAAGTTTCCAATCAGACACAGTGTTCCGTGTCGCTTGTATTCGTACTCAATTCGTTTTGGCTTTCTACGTGCTCGACCCGACTCGCAGCCACAATGTGCCGGAATCACACTTCGGCAAAGTGGTCGCAGGAGTGTTGGTCGTTGTTCCGCCGACACCTTCGGCGAATGTTTACCTTTTCCGGTTGAATCTCAGTGAACTCGCGAACGTCGAATCTGTATTTCTTCGATGAGTTGATTCGCAAACGCTCGAATGCCTGGATCGGTAGAGATCAGTGTCTGGAAGTCAAGTTTTCGAATGTCAAGATCGCTGTAGATGGATTTCAGCTCTCCTGACGCGGGATCGACAACTTGAGTCGCGCTGGCAGAGACACCAGTGAGAAAGCGAGACAGTTTCGCCTCCTGACTGACAATCCGATTGGTGACATGCAGAAAGGAAGTTCCATCTCCCGTCTTGCCATCACCGCCGTGGCATCCGCTGCAGGTGTGGACGGAGAAACGCCGCAGTCGTAAGTCATTAAGAGCAACCCCAGGAACTTCCCATTGAAAATCCGGGCTGAAAGCCGTGATTCCTCGAAATCCCAGCATTTCATTTGGGATCTGTTCAGATAAACCGACCCCAAATCGATCGAGTAAGAAACCGAGGAACGGGGAGTCATTTAGTGATGACGGTGGGGTTTCCTTTACGGTATCCGGTTCGAAAAGTCCGTCATGAGACTTAAGGCGCCATTCCCTTAGTTCCCATCCCGCGCCCAGTGGATCACTGAAGTCATTCAGTGCGATCTCGTTCGACCGAATCTGGCCGATAGAAGAACCGTTTGGACGTGCGGGCACAGCATCATTTCCTGCAAACGTCAGTGTGATCGCTTTCAATGCATCAATGTAGTCTTGATTAAACGCCGGGATATTTCCAAGAGAGTGCCATCTCAGGGCTACGGCCTCAATGTCGGAAGCTGATGCGATTGGCTGGACGTATTCGAAGATGAACGTAAACGAAAGTGGTGCACCGCTGACAGGGTCAATCATACCAAATACAAAACGGCCCTCGCCCGCCTGACCGATTGTTGGGTTATGACGCAGGTCCATTCGGTTGACGATTGCCAAAAGCCGAAATGGGGCTTTCTCCCAGTTCACGTCCCAATCAGCATCACTCGGCGGCGCTGCTGTAATCGGCAAGGGTGACGTCGCTCCCACCTCCCACCGTTTCCATGGGTTCAGGATCACTTCATCAATCGTTCGTTTCGGAAGATCGAGCGAGTCATTCCGAAACGATGTCAGCAAGCTAAGCATGACGTCTTTAGCTCCATGTCCCGTGGGGGCCATCGCTTCGAACAGCGTTTTTACATGGAAGGCACCAGTCGGAGTCGTCGCCTCGACGCTGTTAACAACACCCAAATCTGTTATGAAGAGTTCCTTTTGCACGTCGACTGACGGCAATTGTGCCTTTGCCTCAGAAGCCATAAACAATGTCACGACCAGGTGCAGCATCAGCCAGCTTGAATTCTTGTTGAAATTCATTTTTATCTCCCAATGAAGTGGTGCGAAAGTCGATTCTTGAAATGCAATGCACGAATTATTCTACAATGGTTCATCCTTACAGCCCCCGTTCACCCAAGCTTCAAGAAATTGAAATTCATGGCTGGTTTGATCCAAAGGCTCGCGAGAGAGTGGCATGAATCCGCTCCGCAATACTTCGATTAGTTCTGGATCTGGCAACGCCACAATATTGGTTCCGGACACCTCGGTTTGTTTGAATGCGTCGAGCGGCAGATTCCAAAATCGCCCCTGTCTGCCAGTGCCAAGGGTAGGCGAGTTTCCGTTGTGCCGGGGATTTCCCGCACCAGCAACCCAATCCAGTATGTCACGAACGGCATCAGCTTTACGCATGACGGTCCCTCCATTCATCCGGGCATTGGCCTCCGCGAGCTTTCGCTGATCAGACGATCCCAGAAGTTCCAGGATGCGTGCTTCTTCACTGCCGACCGACATCGTAGGCAGGATCTGGCTAACCATAACAACGCTTTCCGACAGTACATCAGACAGGTCAGTCCATTGAATTGAGTTGCCGGCCCATGGTGGCAAGTTGAACGGAAATGCGGCCACCTCACCTGGATTCGATGTGGGTGTCCGTGGAAGTCCAGTCAGAAACCGGGCCAGCATTTTGATTGCAAACATTTCCGCAAAGCACCAGCCGCGGAGGAACCCCCTGTCTGCAACTGGAGTATCAAAGTAGAGTTGCAGTGAACCAAGCAGGATCGAATAACGCAGATCGGCCAGACGCGCCAGCGGTACTGCTGACGGGTGTGAGATTGCATTGGGATCCACTGAGTTCTCATCGACGACAATGATCGCTGCCGCTGGGACAATTGACGCCCCCGGAGCCAACCCGGTTCCAAGTCCATTCGGTCCGAAGAACTTAATGAAGAGATCGTAGAATCGTTTGAAGTGCGAAACCTCGGTGGGGATTGAACCGGGACCTTCACCCTGCAATCCAATATCACGTATCGCGTCTAATGCCTCCTCACGGTTTGTGACAACAAAGACACGAAATTCGTCAATTGATTTCGTCAAAGATCGATCCCAATCATGGTCCGATCCCTGTTTCGATTCTGTGCCGGGCTGAAATGCGTTATCCGGAAGATGGAGTTTATCTCGTCCGCCGTAGAAAATTGCGGCTTCAGCCGCCAGCCCATTAACAGTGACGTACCAGGGATCTCCAGTTGCGGCCTTTTGAAGGAGCATTTGCTCTGAACCGAGAACAACTCCAAGCAATGCGTACAGGACCCCAACACGATTGACCGCAACGCCGGTACCCTGAATCGCAAGGCTGCCGATATGATTCATCACCCCAGGGTCAACACCGGCCGGAAGGTGTTCAGGAGATTCTGCAACTACATACTTGGCAAGCGACAGATGAGAAGCGGGTTCCAAGAGCAAGTCAAATGGAAACAGCCTCTCGTCATCACTGGCTGCCGACCCGAAGTCCTGCCTCGCCAAGTGCGGGCGAGACCCGATTAGCAAGAGCAGATTCTGCACCGTCATCAGGTGGCTCATCTCCTCAATTGCAACATCCAGAATGTCACGTTGAGGCGAACTGAAACCATAGCCCGAATATAGATACTGCACCATCAGCGCATGCTCAACTTCAGCAGCCGCCTGGAGGAGTCGAACTGCTTTTTCGAGCGGTTGTTCGGGTAACTCCGGGAGCCAGACTGCAAGTTCGGTTGACGATTCTGTTGCAGTGGGACTCGACGACGTTCTTTCCATTTTCTGCTGAACGCTCTGAGTCAAAGAGTCCAGCATGGTCGATCTGGGTGACTGCGTTTCATGTTGTCTCCATTTGAGTGGAGCCTGTTTTTTTTTAAGATCTGCCATTCTTGCGTCCTTACTCCATTTGGGTTTAAACGTGATCAAGATTGCACGAAATGATGTTGCAACTACCCTTTCAGCCGGAATCACGAGTGTCAGCATCTTCCAATTCTACGCTTACTACGCAATACTCTGCATACCCCCTGTTCAGGGGACATTGTGAGACTTGACAGCAGGACCCCCGGCGTGATGGACGAGATATTCTTGGTGATCCGGTTCAGCTCAGTGTTTGATCGAATCCAACATGTCAATTCCACCGAAGCCACAATCGGTCGAGACGTTGCATGCGAGATCTGTCTGAGCGATCCTTTGGTGTCACGAAAGCACGCTCAATTATTCCGAACAGAGAAGGATTGGCGCATTCGGGATCTGAACAGTCGCAACGGAACGCATTGTAATGGCACACCGCTTTGTGCCGAGGAGCGGCTATTTGATGGGAGCGAAATTCAGCTCGGGTCGTGCGCGATTTCTGTCTGTTCCAGTATTGCAAAGGCCGTAAAAAAAACGGCAATCAACGACGACTCCACGCAATCAAAGAATGTTGGCCATGATTTAAATGAAACAAGATTGAAAATTCTCACACCCGCGCAACGCCGTGTCTTTGAACTGTTAGTGCAGGGGCTGATTGAAAAAGAAGTCGCCGCCCAATTGGGAATTTCAACTCACACCGTTCATGATCACGTGAAAGCGATCTACAAGACACTATCTGTTTCCACTCGCGGCGAATTGGTGTCACGCTGGGCAACGAAACATGGATGATCAACATTGTCGCCTTCCCGTGGCCGCAAGTGCGCTTGATATGAAGCTCATTCAGGAAGTCATGCCTGTCGGTGCATCACAGAGCATCCTTTCCGAGCAGCGTTGCCTCGCTGAGGGCACACCCGTCACGGATATGACGTTCAAGGTGCAGAGAACGAAGTCTGGTCAGTTATTGGCGATGCCCGATTCGAACAATCTGATCGCATTCGACGACTTTGATGGACCGTGGGCAGAAGTTGCCGCCACGTGGCACTTTGATGTGAATGCCTCTGGACTTAGTCCGTCATGCGTTGCGCCGCCCGGTACGGAATCTTCTCTGGAAATCCATTTTGGAACAGACGGCGTGAGTGACAAGATCGAATTGGGTCATCTCGATCTGGAGTTGCATCCGCAGCATCAGTATCGGTTGTCATTTTCACTGAAGACCATCGGACTCGAACCTCTGGACGATAAAAGAAGTTTTGGATTCTATGCACGAGTATCGAGCGAATCGACGCCCGGGACGTTTCTGGGATTGGAACGAGCCAATCATTCCATCGAGGCAACACAAGACTGGCGGACCTACAGTGTCATCTTGAATTCCTATGCGTTTTCATCTGGTCAGTTTTGGATGGGTTTCAGCAATTTGAACGCGGGATATGTCTACGTCACCAACGTGCGCCTGCAGGAAATTGGCGGAGCCAACCTGATCCAAAGAAATGATGACCCGCAAACGGCGGGTATTGATGAAGGACTGCCCATTCGTGTCACGCTGAAATCGACCGGCCACAGGCTTCGGGAAAATGTCGACTATGAGCCTTGGCACGATGAGTTGGTGAAACGAATGGAGTGGTTTGTGCATGAACACTCAGGGACTCCGCTCCGCATCAAAAATCCAGATCTGGAGGGCCAGGAATTATCAGTCAACTACTACCACGCATCTTTGCCGGATGATGATGTGGGCTACGTCTGCTGTAGTCTGCGGCATCCGAGAGTGCTGAAACTTTTTCGAAACCAGGTCGCTGGAATCAACACTATTGTAAATCCCAATCGCTGGCTCATCAATCACGACGAGATTCGCGGTATGGGACATGATCCGCTCTCCGAAAGCGACTCACCAGCAGCGATCCTCATGGAAAACCTTCAGCAATGCACAGGGATCATCCAGACCATCAACCCCAACGCGGGAATCACCGTCTTCAATGACATGTACGACCCACACCACAACGCCGTGCGCCGCGATGAAGTGAATTCGTCGGGCGATCGGCTGTCTTACTATCCGATGGTCAATGGAGAGTTCTACAATTCATGGAATGACATGGACAAGAAATTGACCATTCTGAACTGGCAGATGGCTGGTCTTCCTCCCACCGTCACGGTTCTGGGGGAATGGAAAGACTCACTGACCCATTTCGAGAACTGCGTACAAGTGCCACAGGTGGTGAACGGCTTCTATGACGTAACCACCGGTGATGAGGCTGGTGTCAAAGAACGCGCCGGGAAGCAATTCTCCCTTGCTAAAGGGTTCCAAAAAATCACCGCCGTCTGCTACTACTCGATAAAACGCGACCACCGGTTCATCAAGCAGTTTTCCAAAAGCGCCGACGAGATCTGGAATAACAGTCCATGAATCGCCCCTGACGGTTAACATCGAGCCGTTGAGCCGTTTTAATAGGCGAGTGCCGGAAACAAATTTACCGAAGGACGGGGACTTCTGCCCGTCATGAACCGCTGTTATCCGGGCAACGAATACATCGACCGGATCGGCGTCAGTTGGTGCGCCGCGCACATACTGAAGCCACTTGTCCGACTCAAGGAGATTCTTGACCCGGCCGTCAAACAGACTCGCAGATTCTCCCCAGATGTCGTCAACGGCACAAAGCCCATCACCATCGCAGAACTGGGAGCCATCAATCATCCGCCTCAACCGGTTCCGCTTTCAAAAGCGAACGGATCGCTGACGCCTATCAGTTGCTGGCGACCGGTGCCAACGCACACCGACTGTATCGAGAACAAATCAAAGCCTTGAGTTTGTTGGGACGGCACATCATCGAAGTTGGAAATTCAAGACATTGGCCCCTCTGGCGGTGCGGTCTCATTCAAGTTGTGTTAGCCGTGGTTGCTAGCAGTATTCATTCGTTCCTGAAGCAATGACTCTCGTTCTCGCAGCAATGTGGCAAATGTCGAGCCGAGAGATGGGATTTCCTGGATCCGCATTTCGGTATCGGGCTCCTGTTCCCCATTTGTCCAAGCTTCATTCCACCAGCTGAATCCAATTAGATCGGGGTACTTTCCACTCGCTTTGCCCGAAAACATTTCGGTTAGTGCCGCCCCGGCCCACTTGGCCGCCTGTTCATCCTGAGTGACATCCGGGTTCTGCCTTGACGCCGCGCAACAACCAAACTCCCCTACAATCAGAGGCTTATCACGCGCCATCGCTCCGGCATCTTTCATCGCGGTCAGACGGGAATGAAACTGCTCAAATTGTGCATTGAAGGAAACGGCAGCTTCGTCTTCGGGAAGTATAAGTTCGCCCGATTGTTCGCCGTAAATACTGACAGCGACCCAGGTGATGTAGTCGTCTCCTGGGTAATAAAGCTCGAACGAATTCCAGTCGTGAAACTGATTGCTCGTGTTCGGGTTGTCGTGTCCGGCGACTTCAAATATCCAGTTGACATTCGTTGCGCCTTCCGAATCCATCACATTGATGATGTGGCGATACGCGTCCACGAACCGAGCAGGTCCTTCAAAGTGTCCCGCTTGTCCACGACGCAATTTGTCGATCCCGTTATACATGCCATTCCAGGAATGCCAGTAACCGTTGCACTCCGCCCCCCATGCCACCATGAGTGGATGGCCAAATTCGCGAGCACCCCGAGCCCAGGACCGAAACTCGTCGTCAAACTTGCCATCGATAATGTCCAGCAGATAGTAACGTGGATCTGGCTCAAATCGCCTTTCTATCGACTTCGTGAACAAGTACAAATACGGAACAACGTGCGACCCATCGTCTGGCAGATCCCAAATCCAGCGACATGTTTCCATCGGAAAACGCCTGCAGGATTCGTCACGCCAGTTATTGCCGAACAGAAACCATGCCAAGCCCCGTTGCTGTTCAGGAACAAAGGGCCGAGCCTGCGAGAGATATCGACGTGGATATTCTTCGGCATACCATTCAGCTTCACACTTGCCGCCGGGAGACGGCTCATTCTCTGCTCGAGATGCAAAGACGCCGTGGTACAACTTGCCATCGTTCGGAGGGAGCACTGTGGCAAACACGGACGCTTCACCGCCGTTCCGTTCATCCGATTCTGGAACTGCAGTTTCAGTGATTCCGCTCAGATTGCGGGAGGAAGGTCCGAGGCCCGAATTCGTCCCTGTTCGTCGCCGAATTGACATAGATTTTCGCCGTTAGTCTACGGGAGACATATAAGCTGCCGCTGCATTGAAAGCATCGCACGCTTCCGAATCTCGGAAAAGTACCGAGCCATTCTCTGCACATCGTAACACGGGAAGCCCGGAAACGGAGTGCATTGGAGTACATTCTAATCGAAGACTGGAGAAGTCAGGGCGAGTTGCAGAGATTCCCTCGTCAGGCTAGGCGATTTGGCATATGGGCACTGCCCAACAAGAAGAAGCCACGATCGTCACAGAAGGATGACAGTGGCCTCGAGGTCAATTGACTCAGTCGGTTGACTCCGCCTATTCGACAAGGAACGTCACTTCTCGCGTTTCTGGTTCACCCGAAGTTGGATACTTCACTGGCATTTCGAGTGTGACTTTGCCACCGCCGTTTGTTGACAGTTCGAACTCGACTTCCATCGCCCCGACGGGTTGCCCCCCATCAATGAGCCGAGTGATGTCATTTCGAACAACGACTTCAGCAGGTCCTCGAACCTTTGAAGATCCGATCTCCGAGCCTGACATCACCGAAATGGTGATTCGAACCTTTGATCCGCGCGGAACCACAGGCTGTCCGGAACCGTCGATGACGTAAACGGACTGAGTCGGGACATCTACAGGAGACGATTTAACTTTTAACATGAGAATCAGCTTTCAAAGAATGGTCAATAACCGGCACAAACAGCCGGTTCATTTGTTGCGGCAACGGCCAACAATGGCGATTGCTCAGTAAATTGCTGACCACTCTTGAAGGATGCAGCTTGGAAAGCTACCCTGAACAGAGAATGGTCAGCGTTCTTCGTTGACAACTCTGGCCCCACCTCGCAGTTCAGATTGGTACTCAGTCTGTGAGATGCGGGCTCTTTTTATGCGATCAGTGTTGGTCTATCGCGAAGCCAAGCGCTATCGGCTTTACTCGTCCTCCTTCTGATTCAGCCATCCGTCAAACGCAGCCACTCCACGTGCCTGCAGTGATTCTCGTTGAGAAAGCAGTAGGTCTCGCACATCAACTAGCAAATCGCGATGGCTGGAGTAGCCAACGACACCCAGATTCTGAAGTTGACCGGCGACGATCCCGGCATGAATACCAATCGAGCGTGCAAACCGTTCAATCGCAACGCGGGACGGTGAGCCTTTGGTTGACTGAAGAAACTCTTTCATCGCCTCGTCCGGAATCAGAGTTTCCGCGGCCCAGCGATTTGCCTCATGCTCCTGTTCGGATAGTCCGCCGTTTGCTGCGAGGATCTCGGTATCAAGCACGGGTTCGTGCTGCTGCAGGATGTGACACAACTCATGCAACAACGTAAACGCGAAATAGTCAATGCGCCCAAAACGCATCGACAGTGCAATCACTGGTTGCGTCTTTGACTTCAGCCAGAAAGCCGCACCATCAATGCGAGTTTTCGACAAGTGCTGTACAAAGACCAGCCTCACACCCGCATTGGAAATGAGCTCAAGGGCATCGACCACTTTGGCAGGATCCCCGAAACATCCTCTCAACGCTGGAATTAGACTCCGAAGCTTTTTCTCTGAGTACTTCGCCAGCTGTGGCAGCCCAGTTCCCAACTGTGATGCTCGCTGAGCCCAAACATTCTGAGCAGGAACCTGAACTCTTGCCCGAGCACAGAAATCAAGAGGTTCGATGGTATCAATGCTGGACGCCCCGAAGAACGTGGCAACCTCCTGCTCGGTCGCGCCTACCGAATCGCACTTTGATACCCAGCCACGTTTTACCATCTCACGCAACGGCACTTGCGAATGCAATTTCGCCCTGCGAGCCACCTCGGAGCAGTCGTCAGCCTTAGATGACTCGATGGAAATCTGATACTCCAGTTGTCGCCGCAGCCAGTCTTCGGCAGTCCCATGTTCCGAGCCGAACGCGGCTGCCAACCCACGAGCAGTCGTCATCGTGATTGCCTTCGTCCCGGCAATGATCTGATTGATCGCCTGAACCGGCCGCCCCATCACGTCCGCCAAGTCGTGCTGAGACCAGCAGAACTCATTGAGCAGACGCTCAACGGCACTTCCGGGACTTAATTTGTTTGAATCTGATGGTTTCATGGATTGGATTCTAGGAAGATCGCAAAAACTGTCAATTCCGAATATCATTAAAAACACCTTATGGCTGAATGTTATATTATCTACTTCGTTTGCAAACTTGATTCGCGGAATCAGCGGGATGATTGACGAGTTTGGGCCGAAGTTGCCGCGAGATTTTTCGGACCGCTGATGGTGGAATCTGGGGCCGAGATGAACGGGTACTGGCAGCCCTGGAACGCAACCTACAATGGCCTCGACCAGCCGACGGATAAGAAGGGTCCGGACAACGGCACATCCTACCTCGCCAACAACTCCATCGTCTCGTCACCACAGTCGGTCGAGGCTTACCGAACTGCGATTGCAGGAAGTGGCTCGATTTTTGTTCCACTGCGGTGATCCGACTGTCTCGCGGTCTCTCAATTGAAGCGACGAAAATCGTCGTTCGGGTCCGGATTGACGGCGGTACGGGCGTCCAGCATGCGGGATTTGCTGGAAAAACAGGGTACTCCTTTCCTGCCCTTCGAAAAGCCAATGGCACTCTGTACCATACCGTGCATCAGTTCCGAAACACCCTCTCGTCCGACTGAAACGCCGCAGGAATGGACGTTCGCGAAACACTTGGCTATGCCGACTCAGACCACTTCGTTTCCTCCGAGCAAATCGATCAGCTTGCGGGAAGTGAGCTGGCGTTCGCACTCCGATTGGCGCTGAAAGAGTGCAGTCAGCTGGGCGAGCAACCTGGCGATTCCAGTTTTGCAGGAGCCTATGTGCTGCAGAAGGACGCGCAATCCCCTGCCATTCCGGTCGTCTATCTGGTCACAGCAAAGACAGAGGCCTCCGCCCGAAAGATTCATCAGTTTGTCTGGAACCAGAACCAGGCTCCGTTCCTGATCATCGAATCGCCTTCGACCGTTCGACTCTATCCAGGCTTCAGCTTCGATCGCAACGACGACAAAGCATTGATCACAGCGGCCGCAGGAACCGCTGAGGTTCTGGAGAAACTGGCTGCGTTCAAAGCGGACTCCATTGATGACGGGACAATCTGGACTCAATGGGGCAAATCCGTCCGACCCGATCAACGAGTCGATGAAGCCCTGCTTCGCGATCTGCGGCAGCTGGACAAACGGCTGCAGGAACGCGAACACATGCCGCGAGCCGCTTCGCATGGTCTGATCGGTCGCTATGTCTATCTGAGTTACCTGCGGCATCGGGACATTCTGTCCGACAAAAAGCTGGCCAAGTGGGGCATCGCCCCTGAACAGCTGTTTTCCCGCAATGCCACTTTGAAAGCCTTTCGCCGAGTCAACGAGGAATTGCAGAACTGGTTGAACGGCTCTGTTTTCTCGATGGAGGAAGACGCCGTCTCAAAGATTACGGCCGATCAGCTGAAACTGGTGGCTCGCGTCTTTGCAGGCGATTCGCCGGTTGGAGCCGACGCAATTCAGAACACATTGTTCGACGTGTACGATTTCTCACACATTCCGATCGAAACGCTGTCCTGTGTTTACGAACAATTCCTGCACGACGCCAAGGACTCTGAGGGAACGTCACGAGGCAAAAAGCTGGGTGCTTACTACACGCCGATCCCGCTGGCGGATTATGTGCTTTCTGAACTGGATCATCGCCGACCGTTGCACATCGGCATGAAGGTTCTCGATCCGGCCTGCGGATCGGGCGCCTTTCTGGTGCAGTGCTACCGCCGATTGATTGAACA
>Ga0163144_10020930_pt1 | contig 13035 bp, 12 predicted proteins | sample OliLak19BULKMAT1_FD_123175 | JGI IMG/M metagenome (GOLD analysis project Ga0163144, IMG submission 123175) | Freshwater microbial mat bacterial communities from Lake Vanda, McMurdo Dry Valleys, Antarctica - Oligotrophic Lake LV.19.BULKMAT1 | ecosystem: Environmental > Aquatic > Freshwater >...
CGCCAGCGAGTCGCGCGGGCAGGCCAGCGTTGCCGACATCGGCGTGTGACGACGTCAAGACGGACGCCGGATCGAACCCCCACCTCCAGGGGTTCGGATCTGAATCGACCTCAATCCTAACGCTAATTGGACCGCTTGACTCCACCACCCGGATTGCCACACTTATGCTCTTGTCTCCATCCGTGCTCATTCGGTGTGCACCGGTACACATTGGGGCGTCTCCGTGGGTGCCCACTTCCCGCCCAATGCGCTGTGCACCCTCCTTGTCTCACCCTGTGCACCCGGACACTCAATCAAAATACCTGCGAAGCTTTCCGCGGACCCTGGTCCAATCGGTATCTGCGCTCGCGTCCAGCCGCTCTTGAATACCCTTCACAACCGCTTCCCAGCTGTAGCGTTGGAGCAACAGGGGCGGCGCACGGCCTGCGCGCCCTGGCCGATTCTTAAGTGAGTCATGTGAGTCAAGGCCCGCCCGCGTTGCCACGCACAGGTAGTACAGGGTGCTGCACTGCTCATCTGGCTTCCCAATTCCCAGCGCCAGCCAGTAGAGCACCGCCTCCCCGGCAGGTGCCCACCGTTCAACGTCGGGGATCTCGGCACAGCGCCATCCTCGGAGCTTTGGAGTGATGGGCGCCGGGTCCGCCTGCGCCTCCCGCGCGTGAGGCGCGCCACCCGCCGTCACCCCCAGTGACTCCGCCGTTTCCCGCGTGAGCTGCCACGCGGCAAGCGCTGGGTTCCACACCCCGCCCGCGGCTTCCACCTGCTGGCCCAGTTGCTGGTCACCCGCGGGCACGCGGAGCAGGACCACTTCGCCCGGTACCGCCTTGACGGCCTTGCAGTCCACCACCAGTTCCACAGTGGTGTACCGAGTCTCCTCATCCTGCCGGTAGCGCACGCAGACCAGCGCGTCTCCGTACTCGTCCTGGTAGCGCTTGGTGCCGTTGTCACCGGGGTTCATGCGCTTGCGCACGCCGGCGTGGGTGGCCGGGCATCCGCGGGACGCCTGGGGTTGCTCTCCGGTGGGAACCATGACGGTCCAGAGTGGGCCATGACTGTGCAATCACCCAGCATGACCACTGCGTATTCTGCGGCGGTTGCACCAACACGCCGTTGCCGGGGGCCGCGCCATCCTCCATGGAAGATGCCATGGACCCGCGCCCTCCCCCGCCGTACCCAGACCTGCTTGATGACGTTACGGAGCGTGCGCGGCGGCTGGCGTATTCACTGCGCACGGAGGAGGCGTACCGGGACTGGACCCGCCGCTTTCTTGAGTTCCACAGCCCGCGGCACCCTAAAGACCTGAGCGCCGCCCACATTGAAGCGTTTCTCACCGCGCTGGCGGTGGACCGGCAGGTTTCACCGTCCACGCTCAACCAGGCCAAGTCCGCGTTGTTGTTTCTCTACAAGGAGGTCCTGGTCATCCAGTTGCCGTGGGTGCAGGAGGTGCGCTCGGTGGCGGTGACCCGGCGGTTGCCGGTGGTGCTGACACAGACGGAAGTGCGCTTGCTGCTCAGCCAGTTGTCCGGGCCCACGGGGCTGGTGGCCAGCCTGCTTTATGGGACGGGCATGCGGCTGCTGGAGGGGCTCCGGCTGCGCGTGAAGGACGTGGACTTTGAGCGGCGGGAGATCATCATCCGCCAGGGCAAGGGAGACAAAGACCGGGTCACCATCCTTCCGGACAACCTGGTGGAACCTCTGCAGACGCAGCTTGCGCAGGCACGGCGCTTACACTTTGAGGACCTGGCGCAGGGTTTTGGTGAAGTGTGGCTCCCCAACGCCCTGGGGCTGAAGTACCGCAGCGCGGGACGGTCATGGGCTTGGCAGTACGTGTTCCCCGCGGCTTCGCGGAGCCGGGATCCCCGTGAACGGGGGGACACCCGCGGCGGCCAGGCCGGCGTGGAACGCCGTCACCACCTTCATGAGCAGGCGGTGCAAAAAGCCGTGAAGGTTGCCGCGCAGGAAGCCCGGCTCACCAAGCCGTGCACGCCGCATACGCTCCGTCACTCGTTTGCCACGCACCTGCTGCAGGCCGGGTATGACATCCGGACCATCCAGGAGCTGTTAGGTCATTCGGACGTGGCAACCACGGAAATCTATACCCATGTCCTTAACCGCGGCGGCCGCGGCGTCCGGAGTCCGCTGGACGGCCTGGGCTGATCATCCGGGCGTTCCCAGGCGCTGACGGAGTGCCTCATTCAACGCGCCGTGGCCCCATGCCACCAGGGGACCCAGCAGCGGCCACACCAGGGGGACCAGGGGTCCGGTGAATTGCTCGCCGTGCACCAGCCGCGTCCCACCCTGGGGCAGCGGGCTCAACAGGAATTGGTGGGAGGCACGCAACAACCAGCGCCCGGCGGTGGTGGGGCCGCTCCAACAAAGTTCTCGCTCAGCGTCCACGGTATCCACGTGGATGGGGTAGCTGGCCGGCAACCACGGGCGCTGCGGAATGACGTCAAGAAAAGCCCGCTCACCCGGTTGCAACACGCCGCGCAATCCGCGCCAGTTGGGACTCCACGCCGGCCACGCGGCGGTCCCCGTCAGCAAGGCCCAGGTTACGGCGGGCGAAGCAGCCAGCTCAAACGCGTTCACAACTTCACGCATGCCGTGCTCATGGGGCCTGGGGTGTGCGCGGGTACCACGCCGGAGGCATTTGTAACACGGTGATTCTACGCTTCACGTCCTGCCCGCTCTCCCCCAGGATGCCCACCGGAGACTTCCCTGCATGCGGCTGACTTCCCTGACTTTGATTCCTGCTTTGCTGCTGGCAGCCGGGTGCCCGCAGAGCACATCCCCCGCCACCACGCCCATCCCTGACGATACGGATGCGCTGATGCGCTGGGTGTGGAGCAACTACACGGCAGCAACGGATGCGGACCTGCGGGCTGCTGTGGAGAAGCTGCACGTGGCGGTGAACGGCGCCACCATGACCCAGTCTCTGGGCGGCACGCTGGGTGACATCCAGTCCGCTGACCTTGAGACGGTGGGGATGCAGGAGCAGGATCCCAGCACCGCCACCGGACTGCTGCTGGTGAGCGCGTATGATTGCACGGTGGACCACGCCGAGAAGATCACGCTGCATCCCCACCAGGATGAATTGTACCCGGGTGTCTATGAGAGCTACGCGCGCACGTTTGAGTCAGATGTGGGTGCGTACCGCGCGCGGACCGTGGCCACGGCGGTGTGGCGCCTGGAGACGTCCGGCTCGCTGATTGGGAGCCGCTACACCATGCAATACGGCGGCGGAGACCGGCGGCTTCCACCGGTGGAGGGCTCGGCCATTCCCGGCACCATCCTGCTCAACCGGAGCTGGATGAAGGAACCCGCGGACTTTGATGATGAAGGAAAATCCATTGATCAGGACTACCAGATTGAAATTTCGTGGGAGCGGGCGCCGGGCAAGCTCATCCACGCATGGGCAGACTGGCGCCAGACGCGTGTAGGGACGTTTGACAATGACACTCCTACCGTCCTGGAGCTCATCCTCAGCTCCATGGAGGACTGGGACGCCCAGACCGCTACGCTCTGCCGGGAGATGCGCCCTGAGTAATACTCATTATTCTTCATTCCGCGGTTGGCCACCTCCACGGGTCTGATGTGCGTACGGAAGGTTGCCACCTCCTTCCGCTTGTCAATGCTGCATTTCTTCACTGCGCGGCGGCGTGGTGGGTTGCCGCCCCCGCCGGTTGCTCGCATCATCCGCGGCGTGATGCTCCCCATGGTGGTTGGTTCATTCCTGGCGCTGGCAACCGAGGCCCCTCCGTGGAGCGCGGCGCTGGTGAGCCGCGCGTCACCCGGCCTGGACCGTACGCTGGTTGAAGCCATCCACAGCGACGTGCGCGCTACCCTGGAGCGCACCGGCAGCCTTCAGCTCCAGAGCGCGCCGGACACCGGGCTGGGTATGGACCAGGCCGGGCTTGCGGGCTGGAAGTGTGATGACACGCCCAGGTGTCTGGCGCAGTTGGGGCGCTCGTTGGCGGTGCGGCGCGTGGTGCTGGAACAGGTCCAGGGAACAACCCGGCAGCCGCAGGTGGTGCTCTCCGTGGTGGACGTGGCGTTGGAGACCATGGCCGGCACCGTGACGGTGGCATTGCCGGATGCGCGCGGACAATGGCCGCTTTTGCTGCGCAGCGCCCTGGAAACCCTGCCCATCTGGGGAGGAGTGTTACGTTTTCATTTTTCACGCCCCGCAGCCGAGCTCACCGTGGACACCACCCGCCACCCGCAGCCAGCGCAGGACGTGGTTGTGACCGGTCTGTCCCCGGCCACCCATCACATCCGTGTGGTCACGGCGGAGCTGGCAGAGGTGGAAGCAGACATTGTGGTGGCGCCGGGGACGGTGCAGCGGGTGTGGGTCTCTGATGAACCCTCCGGAGCGCGCATCACGTTCACGCCGGTGGCCAACGCCGTCACTGCGGCGCCGGGGCGCGCGCGAACAGCGTGGATCCCGGTGGTTGCTGGCGGTGCCGGGCTGGCGGCGGTGACGCTGGGCAGTGTGTCCCTCCTGGCGGCGCTGGCGGCGGGAGCGCTTGGTGGGCTGGTGTTGCGCGCGCAGCCCGGACTGGGTCTGGCGTTGGGGTCCGCCAGCCTTGCAGGGGCGTTGGTGGGAGTGATGCTGGGCGTGCTGGGTGTTGCGGCGGTGGGCGGTGCGCTCACGGGGGTGGTGCTGTCACGCTGACGTGTGGTGGTGCCGGATTGATGTGTATTACCCGCTGAAGTCCAACCGCTTCTGCGGCGCGGAGAACCGCAACCCCATCCCCTGCGGCGTCATGGACCACATGGGCCGGGGAACAACCCGCTGGCGCACCACCGTGGCATCCGCGTGTACCGGGCCGTCTGCAAGCAGCACCTGGAGCTTCACAACCGTGCCTACGGGGAGCAGCCGCGGCGTCATCACAAACACGCCGTCAGCGGAGACATCCCCCGTCAGAACCTGGTCAGGGTTCCGCCCGGCCATGGAAAGTTCCACCTGCAACCGGCGTTTGACCCGGACGCTTGCGCGGCGGTTGCGTCCACTGCTTGAGGGCGGAAGAGGCGGCATCTTGGACTGGGAACCTGGAGCAGCCAGCAACCCATTCCGGACGCTGCCGTTCTGTGGCTCACATTTATTGTCTTACTCTGAAGACGGCTCAGCGGGCCGGGACGCGGCGTCCACCGTTCCGGGGGGGAGGGCCGTTCCGTGGTCCAATCAGGGCAGCAGGGGGCATGGGGGCAGCTGAACCACGCGGACCCTGGAGCGGAAACGTGCTGGCTCCGCCCGCCAGTTCCGCCTAATGCTGGCCCATGGCGGAACCGCTGCCCGAGTCTCCCCAAGCTCCACGTGAATCCACCTCTCCCCCGTCCTCACCGCTGCGGAGTGAGGCGACCTATGCCGTGGTGGTTCTCACGTTGATGAACCTGTTGAACTACGTGGACCGCTGGGTGCCCTCCGCCGTGAAGGAAGACTTCAAACGCGAGCTGCAACTCACCGATGCCCAGACCAGCTACCCACTCACGGGCCTGGTCATTGTGTACATGATCTGCAGCCCCATTTTTGGGTCACTGTCTGACCGGTGGCCCAGGAAATGGGTGATTGTGGTGGGCGTGGGGCTGTGGTCCCTGGCCACCGGCGCAGCGTATTTTGCCGTGGGCTTCTGGAGCTTTCTCATCACGCGCGCGCTGGTTGGCGTGGGTGAAGCGGCGTACGCCACATTGGCTCCCGCGCTGCTCAGTGACTTCTTTGCGCCGGCCCGCCGCAACCGCATCCTGACCGGGTTCTACGTTGCCATTCCGGTGGGCAGCGCGCTGGGGTTTGCCCTGGGCGGCATCATTGGACAGCACTACGGATGGCGCGTGGCGTTCCTGGCCTGCGGCCTTCCCGGCATCCTGGTGGCGTTGCTGGCATTGCGCATCAAGGAGCCCGCCCGCGGCACCTTTGATGATGACAAGAACACGGTTCCACCAAGCTGGAAGGAAGCGCTCAGGCAGCTCTCCCAGAACCGCGAGTATGTGCTGGCCGTGTTGGGCTACGTCTTTGTGACCTTTGCGTCTGGCGCACTGGGTGACTGGTTCCCGGCGTTCCTCACGCGCCTGCGCGGCATGGACGCCGCCGAGGCGGGAACACTCACCGGCGTGGCCGCTGTGGTTGGCGGGTTGGGTGGGACCATTGCGGGCGGGGTGTTTGCGGAGAAGCTCAAGGGCCGCACCCGGAACCCTTTTCTGGCCGTGAGCGGCGTGGCCATGCTGGTGGCGGCGGCGCTCTGCTGCGTTGGTATTGTGGCAGAGAGCAAGGCGGCCATCATCACGCTCATTGTGGTCACGCAGTTCTTCATGTGGTTCTACAACGGGCCCATCAACACACTGCTGGTCAACTGTGTGTCCAGCGCCTTGCGCACCCGGGCGTTCAGCCTTTCCATCCTGCTCATCCATTTGCTGGGTGATGCGCTCTCACCTTCCATTGTTGGCATGATTTCCGACGCCACCGCGGACGCCGCACATCCTGGCGGCAACCTGCTGCTGGCCATCAGCATTGTCCCGGTGATGTTGCTGCTGGGCGCCGCGGTCTGGATCTACGCGTGGCGCACGCTGCCGGAGAAGACCTGATGTCCGCGCTCTTCCGCGCCATCTTTCTGGGCCTCACGCGCCTTTTCTACCGCACCATTGCGGTCACCAACGCCACGCGTGTGCCGGCGGAGGGGCCCGTTCTGGTTGTGGCCAACCACCCCAATGGCCTGGTGGACCCGCTCCTGCTGCGGGTGGCGCTCAAGCGGCCCGTGGCGTTTCTGGCAAAGAGTACACTCTTTGTGAATCCCTTTGGAAAGATGGCAACCGGCGCGTTCAACGCCATCCCCGTCTACCGGCAGAAGGACAATTCAGACACCAGCAAGAATGAGGAGACCTTCCAGCTCTGCCGCAACCTGCTCAAGAGCAAAGGCTGGCTGGCCATGTTTCCGGAGGGCACCAGCCATTCGGATCCCTCTTTGAAGCCTATGAAGACGGGCGCGGCGCGGATTGCGCTGAGCACAGAAGCGCAGAATGGCTGGACGCTGGGGCTGCGCATCCTCCCGGTGGGCCTGCTCTTTGATGAGAAGGAGACCTTCCGTTCCCGCGCCGCCGTCAGCGTGGGTGAGCCCATCCACGTCAGGGACTACGCGGAACGCCACGGGAAGGATGAATGGGCCGCGGTGGAGGCGCTCACCCGTGATGTGCATGATGCGCTCTCAAAAGTAACACTTGAAGCAGAGAGCCAGGAGCTCTGGCGTGGATTTCTTGCCGTGGCGGCGTGGACCAGCCCGGATGCAGCGCGGGACATGGCGGCCAATGAGGCGCGCGCTCGGCAGCTTGCGGAGGGCTACAGGACGCTGCGGGCCATTGACCCGGCACGCGCTGATGACCTTGTGGATGCCACCCGGCGCTTTGTGCGGCTGCTGGGCGCGGTAGGCGTGCAGGACCCGTTGTCACTGGAAGGAGACACGGCGCAGGGCGCGCGGGTGCTGGCCTCATTGCTGCCCATCTTTCTGCTCTGGCCGTTGGCATTGCTGGGCGCGCTGTTGGGCTGGCTTCCCTACCGCGCCATGCGTCCGCTGGCAGTGAAGATTGCACACGGTGAGACGGACATCATCAGCACCATCAAGGTGCTGCTGGGCATTGTTGTCATGCCGCTGGTCTACCTGGCGGAAGCGGTGGCGGCGGGCGTGTTGCTGGGACCGCTGGTGGGCGCGGCGGTGTTTGTGCTGGCGCCACTGTGCGGGTTTGTGGCGCTGCGCTTTGATGAGCGCGCCCAGTTGAGGCGTGACCTGATGCGTGCGTTCTGGCTGCGAGCCACACGCGCCCGCATTGGAGATGCTGTGCGCGTGCAGCGGGAAAGTCTGTGCAGACTGGTGGAAGATGGGCTGCGCGCGGTGAAGAGCGGCGCACCCTGACAACGTCAGAACAGCATGCGCAGGACAATACCCGTCACAATCATGCCCACGCCAACCATACCCGTGGAAAAGCCAACACCGGTGAGCACCGCAATGGGCACACTGCCCGCCAGCAACATGCCCGGAACGCCGGTGACCACCTGACCGTTGGCCTTGAACCCAATGCTGTCTTGCTGGCTGCTGCCCAGCGCAATGGCACCAGCCAGTGTGCCCGCGGCCGCGCCCAGGTCCGCCACACCCAGGCCAACAACAACGCCACCCACAATCCACAGCACCGTGGCTGCGGTGCGGGCTGCGGAGGTGACCAGGCCTGCTTCTTCTTCTGCGTGCGCCGGAGCGGAGAACCCCAGGCACAACACGCCCACCAACACCGCCGCCGTCATCTTGCTGCCAGAACCAGAATGCATCTGCTCTCCTTGAAGCCGGTAGAGCGCGCACTGTGGACGCTCGCTGCACTCCGCGCAACACCCATTGCCAGGATGCCCCTTCATGCCCCTGTTCAGCGCGCGGGAATCCGCCGCATGGCGGGTGACGTCGGGAAGCGGGGGCGGCATGAACCGCTGGACCGCGCCGCCAGGAACGGTTACACACGGCGTGCGGTCAACCTGCGCACAACCTCCCATGGCTCCCCCGCGCGGGGCCTTTCACGGAGGCAAAGGGGAGCACATCCTCAGGTTGGTGGTTGATGGTTTCCTTCTCGGCGGCATGGCCGGGAGCGCGGGTCCTGTCTTGCTGCCTGATGAAGGACCAGACCATGACCACTGACAAGGATTTCAAGAAGCAGGTCCGTGCGCGCGCCAACAAAACCGGTGAGAGCTACTCCACCGCCCGGATGCACCTTGCTGACGTCACCAAACCTCCAACCACGCGCCATCACGGCGGCGCGCACGCAGAAACCACCGCGCTCCGGCACCTGCTGGCGCACCAGGGCCTGGCGCTGACAGAAGCCATGGTGCTGGGCACCGGCGGCGGCATTGGTGCGGGCTACGTTGCCATCACCCACGGAACCACGGGCTTCATGATGGGCGCCCGTGCCAACTGGTGGGACAGCCCCGCGTTTATGAAAGATGCCTGTGAGCGTCTGGGTGTTACTCTTTCAGTCAAGGAGACCACCAGCGCCAAGGCTGCCCTGAAGAACGTGCAGGATCTGACTGACAGCAAACAGCCGGCCATGGTGTGGCTTGACCAGGCGCTGCTGCCCTACTCCGTCATGGGCCGCGGTTTTGCCAAGGGAGGGTACCACTGCGCACTGGTCTATGAGCTGGATGACAACCGTGCATTGGTGGGTGACACGTCCCGGCACCTGCTGCAGGTGAGCGCGGCGGATCTGGCCGCGGCACGCGCGTCCATCACGTCCTTCAAGAACCGTGTGGCGTCCGTGGCTGCACCGGTGAAAGCGCCGGATGTGAAAGCGGCGGCGCTGGACGGCATCCGAGCGTGTGCGCAGAGCCTGGTGAAGGGGCGGTCCCGCACGTTTGTGCTGGACGGCTTCAAGGCGTGGGGTGACGCCGTGGCTGCCACCAGGGGCAAGGACGCCTGGAGCACGTTGTTCAAGACCAGTGAAGACCAGTTCCGCGCGCTCACCTCCATCCTCCGCTTTGTGGAGCAGTGGTCCGGCAGTGGGCTGCTGCGGCCGCTGTATGCGGATTTTCTGGACGAGGCGGCAGCGTTGCTCAAGCGGCCTGCATTGAAGGATGTGGCCGCGCAGTACCGCCAGATTGGCCAGCTCTGGCACACAGTGGCGGTCTCCGCGCTGCCACAGAGCGTGCCGTTGCTGCGTGAGGCCCGGGAGCAGATGACCCGCGCGCGTACGCTGCTGGATGACAAGGGTGACGCCGCGGTGCCGGACATCCAGGCGTCACTGCGACGCCAGGAGGCGCTGAATGCACAGGCGGCCGGGAAGTTTCCGCTGAAGGATTCCGAGGTGAAGGACCTGTTCAGTGCGCTGGGAGGGCAGATCCTGGCGGCGCATGCACTGGAAGTTGCGGCGCAACAGGCTTTGGAAAAAGCGGCTCGGTGACGTTGTGGGGCGGTCCGTGATGGGCCGCCCCCGTCCACCGGAACCTCACACCATCCGGGCCAGCGGAAACGGTGGAGCCGGCTTGCTGAAGAGGTAGCCCTGCAGCAGGTCCACGCCCAGGCCCACCACACAATCACGCTCCTCCACGGTCTCCACGCCCTCCGCAATGACCTGGATTCCCATCTCCGTGCACAACGCCAACAATGACGCCACCAGCCGCTGCTTCACCGGCTCCAGGTGGATGTTGCGCACAAAGGACATGTCCAGCTTCACCACTTCCGGCTCAAGCTGCGCAAAGCTGCTCAGACCCGCGTACCCCGCGCCCAGGTCATCCAGTGCAATGCGGTAACCCAGCGCACGCAGGCGCTGCACGCGCTCGCTGACGTCACGCACGTGCTCCAATGAGCTGCGTTCGGTGATCTCCAGGACGCAGCGGCTGGCAATACGCGCCAGCGGACAGCCAGGGTCATAGAGCGCTTCATCCAGCAGGTCTTCCGGGTGCAGGTTCACGTAGAGGTCCACACCGTCCGGCGCAGTGGCAAAGTCCTGCGCCGCGTGCTGACGCACGTGGGATCCCAGGTGGGAGAGCTTCTTGAGCCGCTCCGCAGCGTCCAGAAATGCGCCCGGATGCGGAATGCTTGGCTCCCGCGTGCGCAGCAGCGCTTCCATGGCCACCACGCGCTTTTCCTTCCAGCTCACAATGGGCTGGTAGGCCATCCACATCTGCTCAATGGCGCGGGCGTAGCTGGTGGCCAAACCCGCACGGTCCATCACCAGCCGCGCCGGGTCACCCATCAGCTCCAGCGCCTGACGGCGGATGCTGGCCAGGCGCTGCATCCGGACCGCCTGCTCCACGCTCTTGAGCAGCGTCTCCATCTCAATGGGCTTCACCAGGTAGCGCAGCGCACCGTGCTCCACGGCCAGCTGCGCCGTCTCCACCGCCGGGTCACCGGTCATCAGGATCACCGGCACATCCAGATCATGCCCGCGCACCCGGCTCAGAAGCTGCACCCCGCTCAGCCCGGGTAGGCCAATGTCTGACACCACCGCATCAAACTCTGAGGTGGCCATCAGCGCCATGGCGGCCTCACCATCTCCCACCGCCGCCACGGTGTACCCCGCTGACTCCAGGATGCGCCGGCACCCGCGCAGCAACAGCGGCTCATCATCCACCAGCAGGACGTGACCTTTGCTTTGGATTTCAGGCATCTGGGCACCCGTTGGAGCACTCTGCATGACGCATCACCTCGGCAGGTGGTCGGATCGGCCCGGTGGGCGCGCTTCTTGAACACAGCGCGAAATCAACCCGAGATCTCTGGCTCCCCGGCCGCCGGCGCCGCGGAAGGGAGCCGGAGGAGAAGCACCACACCAATGACCAGGTACAATCCGCCGCACACCCCCATCAGCAGCGGTACCCCCGCCCAGTCCGCCATCAATGTGACAATGATGGACGCCAGCGGAACCACACTGGTGAAGATCATTCCAAACAGCGCCATGACCCGCCCGCGCATGGCGTCCGGCACCCGGGTCTGCACCGTCTGGTTGATGGTCCCCATGGTGATGGCCGTGCTCAGTGACAGCAGCGCCGCAAAGCCCATGGCCACCCCCAACGACGTGCTCAGCGCCAGCCCGCACACCGCCGCGCCGCACACCACCACCGCAAACCACAACCGCCTGGGCCAGGATGCGGGGGACGCCAGCATGATCACCCCCGTCCCCACCAGCGCGCCCACGCCGGTCACACTCATCAATGAGCCCATGCCCGCCGCATCCGCGTGCAGGACATGGCGCGTGAAATAACTGAGCAGCACCATCACCGGCATGATCAACGTCATCATCAATGCCAGCAGCGTGAGCAGCGCGCGCACCACCGGCTCATTGCGCGCGTAGCGGAGCCCGTCCCGGAACGCGCCCTTGGTGCGTGGTCTGGGTGGCTCCGCAGGACCGGCCTTGGCGCGGGGGGTGATGATCAGCAGACTGATGATGACGGCCAGAAAACTCAGCCCGTTGGCCAGGAACGCACTGCCGTCACCAAAGCGCGCAATCATCCAGCCGGCCAGCGCCGGACCCAGCAGGCGCCCGCCCTGGAAGATGGACTGCATCATGGCCACGGCCTGGGGAATCTGCTCGGGCGCCACCAGCTCCGGGCCCAGGCTCTGGGACGCGGGGAACTCCCAGGCCTCCGTCACCCCAACAAGAAAACACATGGCAAAGATGTGCCAGAGCTGGAGCTGGCCACTGAACACCAGCGCACTGAACGCCAGCGCCAGCACCATCATCACCACCTGCGTGAGCAGCAGGATCCGGCGCTTGTCCAACCGGTCCACCATCTCCCCGCCGCGCGCGCCCAGCAGCAGCATGGGCACACTGCCGGCCACGTTGAACGCGCCCAGCACCCACGCCTCATTGGACAGTGACGTCAACACCCACCCCTGACCCATGGCCTGCATCCAGGTTCCAGTGAGCGAGACGGCCTGGCCCATCCAGTAGATTCGGAAGGGGCGGTTGGTGAGGACGTGACGCGAACCGCCTGGCACAGCGCACCTGCATGGCAGAGATGAGGGGTGAGGATGACCGTGCTGCCCGGTGCGCGCAAGCGCTGCGGCTGACGTCCCCGTAAACTGACGACGGGGGACGCCCCCCGGCCGGGGCCCCGCCAGCGGTGCGCCGACATGTTGACGCGTGCGCCGAATCACGTCGCTGCGCGGGTGGGCTGCCGGGTCTGCCTTGACCACCTCCACGGCGTGCCCTACCGCAACCAGAGAATGTCTGAGAACCGCCGCCGGACAGATCGTCAGCTGGTGACCATGCGTGTGGCCCTGCGCCGCCGCGGTGAGCTGGAATGGTTGCAGACGCTGGACGTCAGCCGCCTGGGCGCGTTCATCCGCACGGACAATGCGCGCGCGCTGCGTGAGCTCCTGCAGCTCTCCTTCCACCTGCCCAACGGCCTGGTGATTGAAGGCATGTGTATGGTCACCCGGTCCCTCCCCGTGGGTACACCGTTTCCGCCGGGGCCCGGCATGGGTGTGGAGTTCTTCAGCGTTGAGCGTGAGCAGAAGACCCAGTGGGAAACGTTTGTGCGCAACGCCCAGATCCTGCAGGACGCGCAGGCGCTGA
>Ga0163144_10020932_pt1 | contig 13034 bp, 8 predicted proteins | sample OliLak19BULKMAT1_FD_123175 | JGI IMG/M metagenome (GOLD analysis project Ga0163144, IMG submission 123175) | Freshwater microbial mat bacterial communities from Lake Vanda, McMurdo Dry Valleys, Antarctica - Oligotrophic Lake LV.19.BULKMAT1 | ecosystem: Environmental > Aquatic > Freshwater > Lake...
ACAACTCCGTCGCCACCAGCACGATCAACTTCACGGGGGTCGCGGAAGGTCTCGGCCCCAACGCCCGGGATTTCGCCTCCAGCGTCCTCCAGGGCAGCACCACCAACTCCCTGAACGCGGCGGGCAACTGCGTCAATTTTACCGGTCCGGTCACCGTGAGCATTGATACCTTTCCCACGCTGGGCACGGCGACGGTCGTGGGCTCCGTGCCCACGCAGACGATCAACTACAACTCGACGGGGGTTGCGGGCACAGACACGATCGTCTACTCCTGCGCGAGCGGCGCTGAGACCGACGCTGGCACCATCACCGTGACGGTTGCGGCCGACACAAGCCCGGTCGCGCCGAACGGTACGATCTCCATCTCCACCCTGGGCGCGGCCCCGGGCCCGGGGACGGCCGGCACTGTGAACGTTGCCACCCTGGTTGGCTACGTGGCAGGCAACCTTCCCAGTGTGGTCTCGATCAGCGCCCCGCCGGCCGCCGGCACGGGTACCGCAACGGTCGCTGGCACCACGATCACGTTCACGCCCAGCGCCGCACCGCCCTTCTTTACGGGCACCGCGACGATTGGCTACGTCATCACGGATAACGACGCGGATGTTTCCTCTCCCGCCGGCGTGATTACGGTGACGATTCCCCCCCTGACGCCGGCCCTCCAGGACGGCGCCATCGCGACGGAGCAGAACCGGGCCAGCACGGCGCTGCCCCTGGCGCTCACTGCAGGAAACGGCACAATCGCCCAGGGCACGGTGGCGGTGACCACCAGTGCCGGTAACGGGAGTTGCGCCATCACGGGGACGACCGCCGCGCCCACGCTGACCTATACGCCCGCTGCGGATTACTCGGGGCCGGACAGCTGCGTGGTGACCGCCACTGACGGGGATGGCTCCACCGACACCGGAACCTTCAGCATCACCGTCACGGCGGTGGACGACGCCCTGAAGCTGCCCGGTGGTGGCAGTGCGGTGGACCTGTGGAGCCTGTCGCTCCTGGGGGCGCTGCCGCTGTTGCGGCGCCGTCGCCGCGCCTGATTAACGTGCGGCGCCGTCGCCGCGCCTGATCAACATGCGGCGCCGTCGCCGCGCCGGATCGGGAGACACGACCTGAGCAAAGACCCCGCCATCTGGCGGGGTCTTTTTTTTGGCGCACTGACTGGCGCGAGACGGGGTGAACGGCATGCAGAGCTTCGACAGACCCGCCCTCTCTCCCGGTGAACCCTCGGGCTGGGTTCTGCGCTTTGCAGGACTCATTCCTGCCGGTGCCCCGGTGCTCGATGTGGCCTGCGGGGCTGGCCGCCATGCCCGGCTGCTCGCGCGTCGCGGTCACCCGGTAACGGCTGTCGACATCGACGGCGACGCGCTGCGGAACCTCGCGGGGCTCCCTGGTATTGAGGTCCTGCACAGGGATCTGGAAACACTACCCTGGCCTTTCGCGCCGGAGAGCTTCGCCGGCATCGTGATCACCAACTACCTGCACCGAGCGCATTTCCCGGCCCTGGCCGGGACGTTGATGCCTGGGGGAGTGCTGATTATGGAGACCTTCGCGGCAGGCAACGAGCGCCTGGGGCGACCCCGCAATCCGGAGTTTCTGCTGGCCCCCGGCGAACTCCTGGCCGCGCTGGGCGGCGCGCTCCAGGTGGTCGCCTACGAGCACGGCAGCGAAGAACGGCCCCGCCCTGCCGTTCGCCAGCGCATCGTCGCGGTCCGGCAGACCGAGCCGGTGGCGTTGCCGGTAGGAGCGCTGTAGGAGCGCCTTCAGGCGCGATCGCTATTGATCGCGCCTGAAGGCGCTCCTACAAGGCGCTCCTACGGGCGACCTGCCATGATGCCGCCGTGGAGCGTCACACCCTCAGTCGGCTTCGACGTCCACAGCTGTTCGGCAAAGCGGGGAATCGCCATCGCGGCGATCGGGAAGCACTCGACAAGCTGGGAAGGCTTGCCCGGAATGCCGTCCAGTGCGTAACAGAAAAACTCCATGCCCTTGCGCTCCACGGTATTCCAGAAACCGCGGATGGACTTCTCGCTGGATGACACCGACCCGTCCGCATTGAAGTAGGTGTCGAAGCGCACCTCCCCGGAGGGGGTCTCCATGCGGTAGCGGGTGGTGTTGGTCATGAGGTGGTTGAAGAAGCTGGGGTAGCGCTCGGCCAGAGGCTTGCTGCGATCAATCGTCGACGTAGCGCTCGCCGCGGCGGGCCTGGGCCAGTCCGCCGCGCCGGTCTCCAGCACCATGAACGAGAGGAGTGCCGTGCGGTCGGCTTCCGGCACCGGCTCCGGAATCAACATCCGCGTGCCGGGAATCATTTTCTCCGGCCCGGCCACGAATTCCCAGAGCCGGGGCACGTCCCAGGTGAAGTCGGCGCTACCAAGAGCGGGCGAGGCGGCGAATCCCGGGCTGGTGCCCGCCTTGCGGCCAATGATGCCCCAGAGATTCGGGCCCAGCAGATTACTGCCCCCGTCCGCCAGCGTGTGGCAGGCACTGCAGCGCTGGAGAAACGCCGTGCGCCCCTTCTGGTAGTCCGCGGCGACCAGCTGGTCCCGCGTGGGAATGGCCTGGGCCAGGCTGACGCTGCTGTGCAGGCTACCCAGCACACCGCTGAGGAGAAGGAGGAAGAGCAGAATGCGGTGCATGGCTGAATCACCAATGGCGGGAACCGGCGGGATTATCCCCCGGTCCGACTGCTGTCGCCAGATTCAGCCGCGCCGCTGGTCCGCAGACCGGGCTGCTTTGGCTGCCGGGGACGAGGCCAGCAGGCTGGCGATGCCCTGGGACAAGAGGGCTGGCTCACCCAGAAAGTAGCCCTGGGCCCAGGTAATGCCCAGCTTGCCCAGCAGGCTCAGGGTGGCCTCGTTCTCGACAAACTCCGCCACTGTATCCAGGCGCATCACCCGCGCCACTTCGGCAATGGCGGCCACCATGGACTGGGACACGACGTTGGTCGACAGGTCCCGGATGAAGCTCCCGTCGATCTTCAGCGTGTCCACGGGAAAGAGCTTCAGGTAGGCGAAGGAACTGAGCCCGGTGCCAAAGTCATCCAGCGAGAAATGGCAACCGGTCCGGCGCAGGGTCTGCATGAAGGTCTGGGCGCGCTGCAGATTAGCGACGGCCACCGTCTCCGTAATCTCGAAGCAGACCATGCCCGGCGGCACACCGCTGCGCTCGAGCTGCTGCTGCACGAAGCCGAGGAATGGTTCGCTGCCGAGACTCTGACCGGACAGATTGATGGCAAACCGGGCCCCGGCAGCCTGCAGCCTGGGCGCGTCGCGCCCGATGAGTTCCAGCGTGCTGGCCACGACCCAGCGATCCAGTGCCTCCATCAGCTGGTAGCGCTCCGCCGCCGACAGGAACTCGGCAGGCAGCATCTGCCGGCCGTCGTCGCCGAGCAGCCGCACGAGGACCTCGAAATAGGGGCGGTCATTGGTGCCACCATCCGGCTTCACGGCGACGATGGGCTGCCCCAGCAGGGCCAGCCGCCCGCGCTCAATCGCGTTGCTGATATGGCCGACCAGGTGAATATCGTCGAAGCGCTGGACAATCGACAGGTCCGCAGACTGGTAGATCTCCACCCGGTCCCGGCCCCGATCCTTGGCCGCGGAGCAGGCGACCTGGGCCGTTGCCAGGGCACCGCCGTCTACAGAACCGTCAGCCGCCGCCGCCGGCATCTCAACATCACTGACGCACGCGATGCCAATACTGACGGACGGCCGATAGAGTCGGTCCCCCTGCCCGAAGACCAGCTGACGGAACCGGGCTGCGACCCGTTCGCCGAGCTGCCGGGCGGTTTCCTGGTCGGTGTCCATCAACAGCGCGGCAAAGCGGTCGCTGGCGATCCGGGTAGTCGCGTGGCCCGCCAGTTCTTCGCGCAGGATCAGTCCGAGACTGGCCAGCACCTGATCGCCCACGTCCCGACCCAGACTGTCGTTAGCCACGTGCAGTCGGTCGATATCCAGGTACATGAGGGTCGGTGGGTGACCGACGCTGCGCACCATGGTGGCCGTCATCAGCAGTTCGAAGACGGGCCAGGAACTCAGTCCGGTGAGGCCGTCGTAGGCCCGGGCCAGAACAGACTCGATATGCGTGACGACGTAGCGTGCCACCCGGGCCCGGCGCCGGGCACTGAACTCAGGACCCTTCCAGCCCTGCAGCACCAGCACGCCGATGGACGTGCCAGCGGCGCCCTTGACTGGCACCGTGGACAGATCGCTGCCTTCCGCGTCTGCCGCGGCGTCCCTGGCGTTATCGAGCAGAGACTGGAGTCTGACCCGGGACAGTGACTCGCCATGCAGCAACGCGATGCTCTTGCCGGGAATCAGCAACGCGGCGGTCTGCAGCTGCAGGTAATGGCGACAGAGGCCAAGGATACGGCCCAGCATCGCCTGGCAATCCGGGGGGCCCTGCACGGCGTGCTCAACCTCGTGGAGCAGGCGTTCTTCCGCCGCCTGCACGCTCAGTTTGCGGTAACCCTCCAGCAGCCGGACGCGAAGACTGAGTTCACGCTCCAGAGTGCGGCTGGCGGGCAGGACGAGTGCGGCACAGTCCGCCGCGGTCATGGTTGCCGCGCCGGCCGGGACCAGCAGCACCAGCGCGCCCAGCGGTTGCCGCTTCTCGTTCAGGAGGGACACCAGGTACGCCACGGTGGGCCCCAGCTCGACCCGGGATGCCCCACCGGGCTCCGTCAGGAGGGCTGTTAGGGCGGTCTGATAGTCGGTGGTCAGGGGGACTGGCGGGTTCGACTCCTCACTCCAGAGACTGCTGCCGTCCTGGCTGTAACTGTAAAAGCCGCTGACCTGCGGCAGAAAGGCCCGCAGCAGCGCCCCGTAGTCCGCGAGGACCTGCTCCCGTTCGTTACCGCCTTCCATACCCAAGAGCGAGCCTGTGGTGGTGTTTAACCCTCTGAAAGTGTCGTGGTTTTGCGGCTCATCGAGCGTGACCTTCCTCCCAGAAACGGCCCTCCGCCGCCTGCAAGCCAGCAGTTGGCGTGCCTTATACTGTGGGCCGGCCAGCCATTTTTGCCCCTGAATGAACGCCCCGAACCCGACCCTGGACTTCACCCCCGAGATTGAGCGGGAGACCCGCGACCTGTATCAGCGGGTCCGGCACGTGATCCCCGACGTCGAGTGGCCCGTCCACGCCCCGCTGATTTCAGCGATCAACCGCCTGAAGCGGGAGCGCAAGGCCATCATTCTGGTGCACAACTACATGACCCCGGAGATTTTCCACGGGGTCGCTGACTTCTCGGGAGACTCCCTGGGACTGGCCCAGTTCGGGGAACGCACGGCGGCCGAGACCATCGTGATGGGTGGCGTGCACTTCATGGCGGAGACGGCCAAGATTCTCAGCCCCGGAAAAACCGTACTGCTGCCCGACCTCAGGGCCGGTTGCTCACTGGCATCATCGATTACGGCTGCGGACGTCCGGGCCCTTCGTCAGCGCCACCCGGGACTACCCGTGGTGACTTACGTGAATACATCGGCCGACGTGAAGGCCGAATCGGACATCTGCTGTACATCCGCCAACGCGGTTCAGGTGGTCGAGTCGCTGGGCGCCGACGAAGTGATCTTCATTCCGGACCAGTTCCTCGGGAAGTACGTCGCGGGCAAGACCACGGTCAAGCTGATTCTCTGGGAGGGGGCGTGTGAGGTTCACGAGCGCTTCACGGGTCAGGAGTTGCGGGACTTCCGCGGCATGCACCCCGGCATCCACGTCATGGCTCATCCGGAGTGCCCGCCGGACGTCCTCGCCGAAGCGGATTACGTGGGCTCCACGTCGGCGATGATCGGGCACGTGGGCCAACTTCGCCCCAAAAAGGTGGCGATGATCACCGAGTGCTCCATGGCGGGTAACGTGGCGGTGGGGTTCCCCGAGATCGAGTTCATTCAGCCCTGCAACCTCTGTCCGCACATGCAGCGCATCACCTTGCCAAAGATTCTGCGCTGCCTCGAGACCCTGACGCCGGCGATTGAGGTGCCACCCGACGTTTCCCGGCGAGCCCGTCAGGCCCTGGAACGCATGTTGGCAGTGGGCAGTGGCGCCGCCCGCGACTGATGCCACGCGCTCGAATCCCGTGACGCCATCGGCAACTTTTGACGTTCTCGTCCTGGGGGGCGGCCTTGGCGGACTCTCCACGGCCCTGCGGCTGGCCGATGCCGGACTCAGCCTCGCCGTGCTGCGCAAGAAGCCCTCAGCGGACAGCTCCAGCGCGTGGGCGCAGGGCGGCATCGCCGCCGCCATGGACGGCGACGACACGCCTGCCCAGCACGCTGCCGATACCCTGGTGGCGGGCGCAGGGCTGTGCCGGCCGGCGACGGTCGACTTTGTCACGAGCCAGGCGCCAGCTGCCATCCGCTGGCTGCAAAGCCAGGGCGTGGCGTTCACGCCTCCGGACCACGATGAACCCGGCGAGCTGCACCTGACCCGCGAGGGTGGCCATTCCCGTCGGCGCATTGTTCACGCGGCGGATGCAACCGGCAGGGCGGTCATTGCGGGCCTGGAAGCCCGGGTGGCAGAACACCGGGGCATCCAGCTGCTGGACGACCGGATTGGCATCGACCTGATCACGACCTGGAAACAGCGGATTCCCGGACCCAACCGGTGCGTTGGGGTCTATGCGCTAAACCGGACGTCCGGGCGGGTGGAAACCATCGCTGCACGAGCCATCGTTCTGGCGACCGGTGGGGCGTCCAAGATCTATCTCTACACCACGAATCCCGACACCTCCACCGGCGATGGCATTGCCATGGCCTGGCGGGCAGGCTGCCGGGTCGCCAACATGGAATTCGTGCAGTTCCATCCCACCTGCCTCTTTCACCCGCTGGCCAAGTCTGAATTGATCTCCGAAGCCGTCCGCGGCGAAGGCGGCCTGCTCCGCCTGCCGGACGGACGGCGCTTCATGGACGCCCACGACTCGCGGGCCGAACTCGCTCCCCGGGACATCGTCGCCCGGGCCATTGATGCCGAGATGAAGCGCGGCGGCTTCGACTGCGTGTACCTCGACATCAGCCACAAGCCCGCTGCCGAGATCCTGCATCACTTCCCGAACATCGCCCTGCGCCTGAAGACCTTCGGGATCGACATGACGCGGGACCCGATTCCCGTCGTGCCGGCAGCGCACTACAGCTGCGGTGGCATCGTCACGGATCTCACTGCAGCGACGGACCTTGCCAGCCTCTACGCCGTGGGGGAATGCACCTGGACCGGCCTGCACGGCGCCAACCGACTGGCCAGTAACTCCCTGCTGGAATGCGTGGTGTTCGGCGCCGCGGCTTGCGCGCGCATCGTCAGCGAGCTCGCCCTGGCGCCCCCGCCCCTGAACAGTCTCATCGCCTGGGACGAAAGCCGCGTCACGGACACGGACGAGCAGGTGATCGTGTCCCACAACTGGGAGGAGTTGCGGCGTTTCATGTGGGACTACGTGGGCATCGTGAGAACCAACAAGCGGCTGGCTCGCGCGCGGCACCGGGTCGATCTGCTGCACGAGGAAATCACCGAGTTCTACAGCCACTTCCGTGTGACCAACGACCTCATCGAGCTGCGCAATCTCGCCCTGGTGGCGGAGCTGACCATCCTCAGCGCCCAGTCGCGGCAGGAGAGCCGCGGCCTGCACTTCAACCGGGACTACCCCGCCGCGCTCCCGGACCGGGAAGCCCGGGACACCATCCTCATTCCGGGCGGCGCTGCAAGTAGGCGTTTGTAATCCCGGCGAGGCTGGTCGTGCCGGCAAACTGCATCGCGCGCTGCAGTTCGCTGTCGAGTATGGCCAGGACCTTGGCCACCCCCTTCTCGCCGTAGGCACCGAGCCCATACAGGTAGGGCCGGCCCACACACACGGCACTCGCGCCCAGAGCCAGTGCCTTGAAGATGTCTGTCCCGCGCCGGATGCCCCCGTCCATCAGCACCGGTATCCGCCCGGCGGTGACGGCGACCACTTCAGGCAGGCACTCCAGGGTGCCGCGCCCGCTCTCTTCCTGACGCCCGCCATGGTTGGAGACGATGATCCCGTCCACCCCGGCGCGCACCGCGAGTTCCGCATCCTCCCGAGTCACGATGCCCTTGAGCAGGAGCGGCAGGCGCGTGTTCGCCCGGAGCCAGTCCACAATTGCCCAGGTGAGCGCAGGGTCGCCGATGCGGGCTGGCCCTTTGTAACCAGCGAAGTTGCCGAGCGCCGTGGGGCCTTTACGGGTGGCGCTGCGGGCAAACCAGCGCTCCCCTTCCCGATTGCCCCGGGTCGGGGAATCGACCGTCAGGGCCACGGCCAGGCAACCTGCCGCCTCGGCGGCCGCCAGCAGGTGCCGCATCAGGCCCTGATCCGGCGACGCGTAGAGCTGGAACCACAGGGGCGAGGTACCGGCAGCCCGGATCGCGCCGATGCTGCTGCTGGTCACGGTCGAGGCAATCAGCAGATGGCCCCGTTCCGACGCTGCCCGCATGGTGGCGAGCTCACCCTCCGGGTTGATCGTCTGCTGGGCGCCAACCGGCGCCAGCACCAACGGCGAGGATAACGCCTGGCCGAATAGTCTCAGGTTCGTGTCGATGCGGCTGACATCCACAAGACGGCGCACCCGCATCTGCCAGGCATCGAAAGCCGCCCGATTGGCCTCCACGGTCTGCTGGTCGTCCGCGCCATTGACGATGAAATGCCAGGTCTCCAGGTCCAGTGCCTTCTGGGCAGCGCGCTGCATCTGGAAAACGTCCAGGACCTGCTCCAGGGTCTCGGGAACCGCAAACTCCGGGCGGGCCTGGACGAGGCGAGGCAGCAGCAGGCCCGGTGCCACCAGGCCCGTAGCTGCCACCAGCGGTGACTGGAGCAGAAAACGGACCAGCTCGCGGCGGGCCACGCCGCGGGCAGACGGTTCTTCAGTGCGGGTCACGGCCGTGGCTTGCCGGCGGGATCCCCACCGTGCCGTTCCTGGTACTGCGCCTCGGTCTGGGCACTGAAGGCCTTGAAATCGGGCTGCACGATCTTCTGCCGGAGGGCCTTTATGTAGGTGTCGGGCCCGAGGGGACACTGGGCATAGAGGAGGTGTTTCCAGCCGTCGGGCTTCCGGCGAAAAATAGTGAGGCAGCGATCAAACCCGGCCGTGGGCGGGGTGGGTGGGCCGATGGCCAGATCGATTTCGTAGAAGTGATCGAACAAGGCGAGCGTGAGATCCGGTGCCAGAGCCTTGACGCGGAGATTCGAGAACTGCCAGCGGAACGCCCGCAGCACCCGCCGGCTGGGGCCCCAGTACTTTTCAATTTCCGGCCAGCTCCTGAAGGGCGTCTCGATCTCTTCCGGCACGTACCAGGGCTCGGGATCGTCTGCATCCCACACGTCCTTGAGCCTGAAGAAATGCTGGCTGTTCCAGATCTCTGCCGTCTTCATCAGGACGGCATCGATTTCCGTCCACAGCCGGGTGGGTCCGGCTGCGGTTTCCGCCTCGCCAGGCAGTGCTGCAGCCAGCCCGCCCAAGGCAAACATCATCTGCAACGCCGCGCGGCGATCGAAGCCCCTCTCCGGCAAATCCGGCGCCTCTGGGTGATCCTTCATCGGGCGGACACTCCTGCTGGTGGTCACGAACCAACCTTACTGCGCCGGCCATAAACAGTGATGGCCGCACCTTAAGTTTCCGGGAAACGGGTTATCCTCTGACCGTTTGGCGGACGGCCCGGTGGCCGGCTGCCGGGAGGGAGCGAGCCGGCATGGCGGTCCGACGATCAGATCTCGAACGGAGCGACGACGAACTCAGGGAGTGGGTCGAGTCCATCGACTCCGTCCTGAGGAACGAAGGTCCCGAGCGGGCGAAGGCCCTGTTCCGCGCCGTGCGGGACTACCTCACGGATGCCCATGTGATCGTTGAGGACGCGACGCTCAACACCCCCTACCGCAACACCATTCCCCTGGAACAACAACCGGCCTACCCGGGTGATATCGACCTCGAGCGCCGGATCGAGAACATCAACCGCTGGAACGCCATGGCGATGGTGCTGCGGGGTTATGACAGTGGCACCGGTGTCGGTGGACATATCGGCACCTACGCGTCCGGCGCCACCATGCTCGAGGTCGGCCTCAACCACTTTTTCCGCAACAAGGGGCCGGACTACGGTGGCGATCTGGTCAGTATCCAGGCGCACTGCTCACCGGGGATCTACGCCCGGGCCTTTCTCGAAGGCAGGCTCTCCGCCACGCAACTCGAGAACTTCCGCCGGGAACTCCAGCCGGGGGGCGGCCTGTCGTCCTACCCGCACCCCCGGAACATGCCGGACTTCTGGGTTTCGCCCTGTGCATCGATGGGCCTGTCGACGCCGAGCTGCATCTATCAGGCCCGTTTCGCCAAGTACCTGGAAAGCCGCGGCCTCAAGCCGAAGAACGGCGGCAAGATCTGGAACTTCATCGGGGACGGTGAATCCGATGAGCCGGAAGTACTGGGCACCATCAACATCGCCTCCCGGGAGCAGCTGGACAACCTGATACTCGTCGCCAACTGCAATCTGCAACGACTGGACGGCCCGGTGCGGGGCAACGGCAAGATCATCCAGGAACTCGAACGCAGCTTCCGCGGCGCCGGATGGAACGTGATCAAGGTCATCTGGAGCGGCGAGTGGGACTCACTGTTCGCGATCGATCACGAGGGAGTCCTGCAGGCGCGTATGGAGCAGGCCGTCGACGGCGACTACCAGATGTACTCGGTCTCCAGTGGGCCGGAGGTCCGGGCGCACTGGAACGGCACGGACAGTCGCCTGTCGGACATCATGCGCCACCTGTCCGACGAGGAGATCCGCGGCATCAAGCGCGGCGGCCACGACCAGCGCAAGATTTATGCTGCTTTTGCCCGGGCCATGGAGAGCAATGGCCGGCCCACCGCAGTCCTGATAAAGACCATCAAGGGTTACGGCATGCAGGGCTACGAGGGCTCCAATGTCGTGCACCAGAAGAAGAACCTCAACGTGGAGGAACGGCAGGAAACGGGCCGGCGGCTGGGCATCCCGCTGTCGGACGAAGCGCTGGCCCGCGCGGACTTCTACCGGCCCGCACCGGACGGCGCGGAACTCCGGTACCTGGCAGCGCGCCGGACGGCGCTTGGCGGCAGCTGGCCCCAACGGACCGTGAACTGTCCGCCACTACCCGCGCCGGATCTGACGCTCTTTCAGGAACAGCTCGCCGGTTCGGGTGACAGGGCGCTCTCCACGACTATGGCCTTCGTGCGCATGCTGTCCAGGCTGATGGACCACCCGGGTGTCGGGCGGTACATCGTCCCCATCGTGCCGGACGAAGCCCGCACCTTTGGCATGGAAGCACTGTTCCGCAAGGCCGGGATCTACTCCTCCGAGGGCCAGAAGTACCGGCCGGTGGACAGCTCGACGCTGATGCCCTACCGGGAGGCCACCGACGGCCAGATCCTGCAGGAGGGTATCTGCGAGGCCGGCGCGATGGCCTCGTTCATGGCTGCCGGCACGGCCTACGCGGTCCACGGCGTGCCCACCATCCCCTTCTATATCTTCTATTCGATATTTGGCTTTCAGCGCGTGGGCGACATGATCTGGAGCTGCGGCGACATGCTGTGTCGGGGCTTCCTGCTCGGCGGCACCTCCGGCCGTACCACGCTGAATGGCGAGGGGCTGCAGCACCAGGACGGGCACTCCCAGGTGATCGCCGGCACCGTGCCGAGCCTGCTGAGCTACGACCCGGCCTTTGCTTACGAACTGGCCGTCATCGTGCGGGAAGGCATCCGGCGGATGTACGAGTTGCAGGAGAACATCTTCTACTACATCACCATTCACAACGAGAACTACGCGATGCCTACCATGGGGGATGCACCGGCAGACGGCATCATCCGCGGCATGTACCGTGTGTCGGCCCGTCCGCCGGCCAGCGAGCCTCAGCGCAAGGCGCATCTGTTCGGCAGCGGCGCGATCATGACGGAAGTGCTGCGGGCACAGACGCTGCTGAAGGACCTGGGCGTTTCGGCCGACGTGTGGAGTGTGACGAGCTACAACGAACTCTCTCGCGAAGCCCTGCGGGTGGAGCGGGAGAATCTCCTCGCGGGAGGGTCAGCCACTGGCCGCGCCAACGGCCAGCCCTGGGTCCAGAAACTGCTGGCCCGGGAAACCGGCGTTTTCGTTGCCGCCAGCGACTACATGAAGGCCCTGCCGCTCAGCATCTCCCCCTGGGTACCCGGGCCTTACGTCGTGCTGGGGACCGATGGCTACGGCCTGAGCGAGTCCCGGCACGACCTGCGGAACTGGTTTGAGGTGAGCGCTGAATACGTGGCCTGGGCCGCGCTGGCGGCGCTTTCAGACGAGGGACTGGTGGGCCCGCCAGAGCTGGCTGCGGCTGCCCGATCCCTCGGCATCCAGGCAAACAAGGTGGACCCTGCCTACGGCGGGCCGGCAAGCCGGTAAAAGGCCGGACGAATCAGGCAGCCCGGCGACGGAGCAGCGTCAGCACGCCGAAGGCCGAACCGAACAGCCAGACGGCGGCCGGCACGGGGACGACGGTAGGCGATACCGCCGTAATGTCGAGGATGAATTTCTTCTGGATCCAGGCGTTACCACCCAGCTGGTCGCTTGATGCCGTCAGGGTGTTCTGGATCAAAACCGCAACATCGTTGGCGATTGCGGTAAACACCGACTCCGGGCTGATCGGAGTGTTGCTCAAAGACCAAAGCTGCGGCGGGCTCGCCGTGTTCCCGGATGCAGAGAAATTCTTGATGTCCACCACAAACTCAAGGGAGGCGTTATTCGCCACCTGGGTGAAAAGATTAGCGCTGACGGTGTCCGGGGCCCCGCCCGTGTCACCAGTAATCGAGTAGTCGCCCCGCTCCGTGACCATGATGGCAGAGAGCTCAGCACCGGATACGGAATACACCCTGGTGAACAGCCAGGTGCTTGACGTTGAAGCCACGCCCTGCGTGTTAAGGGACTCTGCACGGAAGTTTGCAGGCAGGAAACGCATGGTGTCGCCAATTAGAGTCGGCAGCCCGAAATAGGCCACGGCACCCTGCGTATTGTCATACTCGTAGCAGACATTCGTGCTGCAAGTGGTGACTGTGATG
>Ga0163144_10020933_pt1 | contig 13034 bp, 10 predicted proteins | sample OliLak19BULKMAT1_FD_123175 | JGI IMG/M metagenome (GOLD analysis project Ga0163144, IMG submission 123175) | Freshwater microbial mat bacterial communities from Lake Vanda, McMurdo Dry Valleys, Antarctica - Oligotrophic Lake LV.19.BULKMAT1 | ecosystem: Environmental > Aquatic > Freshwater >...
GGCACATTTAGAGGGCGCAAGTGATGCCATGCACACCCTAGAAACCACACTACTAAACGCTGTGCCACATGCGATTGCCTATGCCAATTTGTTAAGTGTATATGATGTTCTCAACGCAACGTTTAAAGCTGCACTACTTAAAGCGAACCCGCAGATTGGTTTGCGCCCGCCTGAAGTGGCGTTTGCGGTAGCGGGCTTTGGTGACGCGTGTCGGGCTTATGCCTATGAGGTGCTACGCGCCCACGCCCAAAAACACCCCCTTCCCGTGTGGCAAGTGGTGTATGACGACTGGTTACTACAAACCAAAGTCACTGCCACCGTCCCTTATACTTACACCCACGAAGGGACAGGGTGGCAAGTGTTTATTACCCGTACTGTGTATGGCAGGCGCGGTTTGTTCGTCAAAACCCCCGAAAACGAGTATGATGTAGAGGATACCAGCATTTCTTGCCCCGCCGAAGCATGGATGGGGCGGTTATTAACACAGGTTAATCAGCTTATAGAGGGAGCTTTAATATGACCAAATTAACAGCGCATGTACACGGCGTTTTAACGCTCGGCAAGCTCTTAAATGGCTATCTCATTGTCAACGGACAAGAAGTGACCATTATTGATGCAGGGGTGAGTGCGGGCTTTGTCAAAACAATTGAGAAAAAATTACAAGAGCTAGGGCTAGGGTGGTCAAACGTCACCAACATCCTCATCACACATAATCACCCCGACCACATTGGTGGGCTGGCAGAACTGCAAAAGCACACCAACGCTCCCACCCTGATTCATCGGCTAGATGCGTCAGTGGTGCGTGGCGAACAACCCCAACAAATGGCAGACCCAAGCACACTCGGTTTCTTTGGGCGCATTATGCAAAACGGTATGCGCTCTGGTAGCGGGAGTATTATTCCTGCCCGTGTGGATGGCACCTTTGATGATGGCGACACCCTTAACCAAGTGCTTCCCAATTTAACGGTGGTGCAATTGGACGGGCATAGCTATGGGCAATCGGGCTTTTGGATTCCCGAAGAAAAAACGCTGATAGGGGGTGATGTCCTTATGAATTTTCCCATTATGGGGCTGGTGATGCCTGTACGTATTCCATCGGTAGATTGGGAGCGTGTGAAAGTATCTATTAAGCGCGTGGATGAATTGGGCGTAGAAAACTTACTGATGGGGCATGGCGCACCCCTCATTGGTAATGCCCACCAAGTGGTTCGCGCCCTTATTGCCAAAAAGCACTTGTAGGGAAGCCATCATTGATGCCCTTTTGTGGGCATAACAACATAAAAACGACCACTTGTTCAACCAAAAAGTTGTAATCGCGTTATACTATGTAAAATCTGCCGAATGAATAACGCTAAGGGAAGGTCTTTATGGTAGAAGAAAGCAAGAAATCCACAGGCAAGACAAGCCCCACCGAAAACCCACCAAAAAGTGAGCCGACATCGCTCGAAAAGTTGGTGGAGGAAGTTGCGGCACAGGTAACACTACCACCCGCCATTAAGGACATTAATCTTGACCCTACAAAAGATGACAACGCGCTGATTGCGGCATGGCGACGCTTTTTAGATTATGACCGAGTGTCTACAGACCAAAAGAAGCAATCCATTCGTATTCGTGAGTACATCATTGCCATTCAGCTTATCACGAGCGTGATTGCTATCTTGAGTTCTATTCTTATTTTGAATGGTGCGCCCCAAACGATAAGTGATGGTATTCGGTTGGCACTCATCATTTTGCCCGTGATTAGTGTGGGCTTGATGAACTACTCCTCACAGTTTGCCTCTAGCACCGCCTGGATTGAGTACCGCGTGGGCGCAGAAACCATTCGCCAAAAAATCTATGAATATCGCATTGGTGCTGGCGAGTTCTTTCGTTTAGACCAGCGCAAAGCCCAAGAACGCTTGCTAGATGTCATTAACAAAGCCGACCAAAGAATTGATGAAGCCAATGCCACCCTGCCCTACATGAAGCCCATTGATGAGAGTAAGGCGATTGATAAAAACAAAATCAAGTACCGCATTCGCACCAAAACCGAAGCGGCTTTTGACCCAAACAACCCCTTGAAGCCTTTTGACGATGGCTTAAGCGCGTTGCCTGTACCCGATTACATTGATAACCGCGTGCGCAGTCAAATTGACTGGTATAGTGGGCGCATTGAACGCGACTATAAAGACATGCGTAACTATCGCCTGACTGCGCTCTTGATTGCGGGGGCGGGGTCGGTGTTTGCGGCACTGGGGCAAAACCTTGAATCCATTGTAGCCATTACCACCGCCTTAGGGGTGGCGTATAACGCACGTGCTGATACGCGCATGTATGGTGCAACCTATGGCATTTTCCATTGGACAGCCAGCAAGCTGCGGATTGAGCTAAATAAGTGGGACATCCTAAGCGGTGAAGAACGCAAAGACCACGCCGTTCAAGCCCGTTTTGTGGCAAGCATGGAAAACATCTTTAGACGCGAGCAAAGTCTGTGGCGCAAGAGTGCCATTGATAGCCAACAACTTATTGACCGTTCCTTAAACAGTAACCTAAAATCGGGGGCGGGCAAAGAAATGATGGCAAAGCTGGCGTTAAAAGAAGATGAAGTGGACGAGGACGACATCGACACACCTATCACCACCACCGGTGAGGAACTAACCGTACTTGTAACGGGCGAAACGCCCGTGGTGACGCTTCCCCCCACATTGAATGGCTCAAACAGCGAATTTGAGCCGTTGCCTATTACCGATGATGAGGACGTAGAAGCCCCCAAAGGCTAAAACACGACACAAAAGGGCATCCCATAGTAGGATGCCCTTTTTGGTATTTTAGGATGTGTGTCAAAACACAAAAAACGAATATCCCTACAAACTCTCTCTATAAAATGCCGTGTGTAAGGACGCGCTTTCTAGGTTTATAGTGCCGATAGCTTAACCACTTCGGGGGTGGGTACGCCCGGATAAGGGTCTGTTCGGTTAATTTTTGCGACAACATAAAATAAAATCACGCGCAAAGACCCCAAAATGGGTACAATTAAGAACGCACCCAACGCGCCCCCTAATGCCGTACCAATAAAGATACCAATGATGATGGCAGGCAATGGCAAGGACACCGCATCCCCAATAATCTTAGGCGCAACCACATTCCAAATCACTTGTGTCCACAGCAAGTTGATTCCCACGACCAATAGCGCAAAGACGATGTTATTCATCCCCACAAATACGCTCGACCCCTGAATAAGAGGCACTAAGCCCAGCGGCACAAGTGCAATAAAACCGCCGATGGTAGGAATAAGTGAGATAAGCGCAACCACCATCGCCACCAAAAGTGGTTGGCTTACGCCCATAAGCAAAAGCTGAATATATGTCAGTAGCCCAATGATAAAGCCAACCGTGAGTTGCCCCTTAAAGAAGCCGTTCCACACAGTGCTTAGGCGATTCATGAGAATGGAAAATTCGCGTTGATACGCAGGCGACACCGATTTTAGCGTCATGCTTTCGTAGTTGGGCAAGTCCATCAAAATCAAGAACGACAAGAACAATGCCAACAACGTTGTAGAGGCTAAAGACCCCACAGAACCCAAGAAAGAAGCCAGCGTAGCGGTAACAAACGTGACCACGCCCCCAATGTCAAAGGGGGCTTGTTCTTGTAGGCGTTGCCCCGCCACCACAGCATCAGCCGTCCCCAGTAACAAATCACGCAAGGGCGCAAGGAATGGGTTAATGTTTATGGTGATGCCCACAATGACGATAAACCCTTGTTCTGGGGTATAGGTGTCTAGAAACACGCGAAACTCTTCATAACGGGTTTGAAAGTCTAGCGTTAGGCTAATAATACCTTGCAATGCGTTTGGCAAAACTGCCAGCGTTAAAAAGAGAATCGCAGCCAAAAGAAGCAGGTAAACCAGCACCACAGACCCGCCAAACGTTAGCGTTGTTTGTTTTGCAACAATGCGTGCAGGCACTTGAATTAAAAAAGCTAGCAGTGCTGTGGTAATGACTAACGTTAGCACAGGCAGCAAAAACGTTAAAGCAAACACTACCGCAACTACCAGGCTAACGCTGGCAAGCTGGCGTGTAAAGGAAGTCCATTCGGGCTGATAGCCTTCGGTTTGGGGGAAGGCATATTCTGTTAAAAGGGTATCTATGGGCGGGGGTGATTCTGGGTTTTCCATCTTTACATTTGTCCTTTGATGACCTTAATTACAAATCACTATATCCTAAGTTTGGCAAACGCGCTATCCCCCTAGAAACTGGGTATTTGCGCACTTGTACACCTTAGAATAGACTTAAAGCGTGGAGTTAGTACGCTAAATAAGAAAAGAGATGACGAGCGCATGACACCAGAAATTTCACGCTTACTAGACAGTTCAAATCCGCAAGACCGCAAACGCGCTATTAAGCTCATGGCGCAGTCCGCCGATAGTGCAGCGTTGCCCTATCTCGCCGCCCTCTACAAAACCGATAGCGACCCTGAAATCCGTGATTTGGCGGTACAAGCAGGGCGTTACATTCGTAAGCAACAAGAAGAGGTAAAATGGCAGGGCAAGCCTCCCAAAGAAGGCACACCCGCCGAAGAACCCAAAGAAGAAGTGCGCGTTTCTGAAGGTGACCGTCGCCGTAGCCAAGAACTAATCGATCGTGCGATGCAACGCGACATTGCCAACGACAAGCGTGGGGCGTTTGAACTGGCACAAAAAGCCGTCAAAATTAACCCCAACATTGTCAATGAAGCCTACTACGGGGGCATCATTAGCGATATTACGGGACAACGGGGCGAGGACGCGCTCGAAGTGCTATTGGGCGGTAAAGACAAGCCCAAACGCAAAAATGATATGGGTGGCACAGAAAGTGAAGTCACTTGGGGCGATGCCCTCTTAAATTTGGTGATTATTGGTGTGGTTATTGGTGGCGCAACTATTGTGGCAAATATCTTGTTGCCCCTCTTGCTTCAGCCCATTACCTCCCGCCTTTTAGAAGCCATTGCCAATAATCCTGGCAGCCCCTTTGTTCGAGGAATCACAGAAAATTTGGGGACGTTCTACGCGCTCTCTACGGCAGATGTTCCTACGAGCGTTATTTCGGGTTTGTCGGCAGGGGTGCAAATTATCTTTAGCATCCTCATCGGCTATACGTTTTTACACTTTGTCGCCAAGTTCTTAATGGGTGGCGATGGCACATTCCCCGAACTGATTCAGCACACTACCATCTATCAATTGGTCACGGGGGTGGTAGGCATTTTTGGCGGGTATCTGGTGGTTTATCTGTACGTCAACAATACGTTTGATGCCATTATTGGGCTAATCAATGGCACACTTGCCCCATCTAATTATGACCCATCGTTGGGAGGGGGCGTTTTAAGCGGAACGGGGCTATTGTCTCTGCTTGGGTTTATCTCTATTTTCTGGTTTGCCAGTGCCATTGGTAAAGCCTATCGCTTTAGCACCACCAAGGGATGCTTAACCATTGTTGCCGTAGGCATTGTAGCGACTCTATTATTGTGTGGGCTAAGTGCCGTATTTGGGGCATCTCTCGCCAGCCTAACGGGTGGGTTTACGCCCTAATGTGTTGTACCTATTTCACAAGAGAGCAGTAATGCTCTCTTGTGTGAGCATGGGTGTTCTGTATGTAGTGGCGCATTATAGAGTGGGATAGAAAGAAAAAGAGGCACACATGCCATTTCAAGACGACAACGACTTTTACAACCTTATCGGGGGCAAGCCCCTTCGTGATGCGCCGATTGACCTACCAATCGAGAAAAAGAAGCGCGAAACGCAAGCCTCACGCCAAGATGCGCTGTTTATGCTAGGGGTGGTTACGCTGGTTTTCTTTGTTACGCTGTGCATTGTAGGATGGGGCTTAGGCTCTGGAGTAGATGCGTTTTTAAGGAACCTCTCAAACACTAGCAGTGAACTAAACACGACAGGCTATATTGCCGTTAATGAGCTAATTAACACGGTTAGAGGGTTTACGGGCTTGTTTATCGTGGTCTCTGCGGGCGTAACAACGATGCTCTTTTTGGTGTTTTACCTGCTGTATACGGTCATTGTGCATCAAATTGCTACCCGTGTGATGCACGGTGATGGCACATGGTCAAACCTTGTGTACCATATTGCCATCCCTGACCTTGTGTATAGTGTGCTGGCGGTGCTGTTTTATTGGGGAGTTTTACACTGGTTCTTCTTCGACTATGTTGCCAACATTGCTGTTGTAACGTCGCCTAACTTTATGCAAGACTATCAAAACGGCTTCTTACTTCCCATAATTTTAAATTGGGTGGGCTTTTTTGTGTGGGGCGCGATAGTTGCACGGCGCATTGGCAAAGCCTATCTGCTAGACACAAGCACAGGCTTTATGACGGTGCTTTTATCTTCTACGGGGATGGGCATTATCGGCGGGTTTATGGGGTTTTTCCTGGCGATATTCTTTATCCGCATCCTGTTTTAGCGCAATCTGGGGTTCTGGGATAAAATCGTTAAGCGGGTTCACACTAGAATGATGAAGGATAACAGGCTATGCAACTAACACTAGAAGACATTGGCGGGTTTTTGAAGAAAGTTCCCCTCTTTAGAGGACTAAGCGATTCGCACCTTAAACGCATTGCCAGGCGCGTACGTGAACGCGAATTTACCGAAGGTGACGCGGTGCTAAAGCAAGGCGAGCTAGGCATTGGGCTATTTGTAATTGTGGATGGCGACGCAAAAGTAATTCGCAAGCTGGATGATGGCACAGAACGCGAACTAGACACGCTAACCAACACCGACTTCTTTGGTGAACTATCGCTCTTAGATGATGCCAGCCGTGTTGCCAGCATTGTTGCAGTTACAAAATTGCGTTGCCTTGCCCTGACCAAACTCGACTTTTTAGAAGAGCTAGACCGTGAGCCACAAATGGCAGTTACCATGCTAAGAGAAATGGCAATGCGCTTTAGAAGAATTGTCTCCTCGATGTAAAAAATGGGCGCACAAGACAAATCCTGTGCGCCCAACTCCATTCAAAACAACATCCGTTTTTGGTGGATGGTAATTCCCTAAAGGGTGTTAATCGGCAAGTTTTACCGTGTAAATCAGTTCATATTCGGGCAGTAAATCGGGATACAGCACCTTAATGAGGTCTGCCAACAGGTCTTGAGGGTTGTTGATGCCATTTTCATAGTAATCATTACCCCCGTTGGCGTTCACACGCGCCCCATTGGTAAACACATTCCCCGTCTGCAACGCCACAAAGTCGGCATAGCGTTCATCTTGCGCCAATAGGTCAGTGAGGCTAGTTACGCCAAAGCTGGCAGGAATCCATACATTGGCTGCTAAGCCCGCTTCATATACCACTTCAAAATCAAACGGCACACTGCCATTTACGTCCGCCACGTTGGGGTCATCAGCAAGGATAAGGTTTGCGCCTGCATCCCGAACAAGCGTTGCAACATAGGTGTTTGCGCCCGGCACTAGCCACGCGCCCGAATACCCCAAAAAGCTATCCCACAATAGGCTAGGGCGTTCTTCTGTGGGGATGTCTGCAACCAATGCCACCAGCGCGTTATATTCTTCTGATTTGGTGTCAAAAAGCGTTTGGGCATCGCCGTCTGCGTTCAAAAAGGCTGCCGTAAACTTCACCCATTCGGCTTGCCCCAAGGGGGTATTTTCAACGTAATCGGCGGCAACAGCCACGTTAATGCCCGCTTCTAACAGCACAGGATGTGCGTCATATTCGGGGCTACCACTGGCATTAACAATCACCAAGTCGGGTTCGGCATCCAGCACCGCTTCCACGTTTACGCCACTACCAAAGCCCACTTCTAGCAATTGCCCCGCGTCAAATTTTTCAATAACGCTCTGTGTGCTAGTGTACAAAATGCTATCCACGCCAATAAGTGCGTCCACTAAGCCCAGTTCGGCAAGGTGGGGTAAAAACGTGGTAGACATGGTAATCACTTTATTGGTTGGCACTTCAACAATCAGCGCACCCTCAAAGCCTTCTGGGGCGGGTGTGCCACATTGCACCAACACATATACAAAGCCATCGTCGGGGGTAGACCCCGCAAAAGGCGCAAGCACTTCCATCACCTTATAGTTGTTAAAATAGGTGATTGTAAAGCCTGTAGCATAGTCTACGGTGGCTTTGTTTGGGAAGTAATCGGTGGATGCGTCATAGTCTGTGACACATTCGGCGGGTGCTTGCGCCCAGACAGAACCCACGCTGAGGAGCGCAAGCACAAGCAAAAGCAATACGGTTTTCTTCATGGTATTTCCCCCTGTAAGAGAGTTAAACGAATAAAGTCACTCATCGCAGAAAGAACGCGCCGCCACGAAAAAAGTAACCTTTGCCAAAAATGCAAAAAGCCCGCATAAGGGCGGGCAGAAGGGGGCAAAGGAAAACCCATTCACGCTCGCTACCTCTTTCCACGAAGGTAACAAAAGCCATTTAAGAAAGGTGGGTAATCGGACTTCGCCAAAGGGCGTTACCGTTGCGGGACAGCGTTGGATTTGCACCAACTTCCCCCAGACACTTTCTTTAAGGTATGGCGTGATTGTAAGGGGCATTACCCCAAAACACAAGAGGCTTGTACATCCTTTAACGGAAATTTATCAGTTTTCTGTTTGCAAGTTAGCATGATGCGCTATAATAAACGGGAAACAAACAAAACAACCGTTGGGAAGAATACTCATGCGCTCACACCCCCCCATCATTACACGCTTGCTCATTGTAGACGATGAACGCGCTAACTTAGAGTTGATGTCGCGCATTTTTCATCAGCACGCGGTAGAAACTGCCAGCAATGGCAAAGAAGCCTTGATAAAGCTCAAGGCAAATCGGTTTGATGTGGTACTTTTAGACATCATGATGCCAGGTATGAGTGGCTTGGAAGTGCTTGAAACCATTCGTAAATCCGAACAGATGGCAGAACTGCCCGTTATCCTTATTTCGGCACTTTCAGAACGGCGTGGCGTGGCGCATGGCATACGGCTAGGCGCAAATGACTACATCGTCAAACCCATAGACATTGAAGACGTGCAAGCACGGGTACAAACGCAAATTCGCTTAAAGCAATTTGTGGACGAGCGAAAACAAATGATTTTGCACCTACAAACCATGAATGAACGCCTAGAACGCCTGATGCAAGTGGCAAGCCATGACCTTAAAAACCCCATGACCAACCTTAAAATGACCATTAGTGTGTTGCGCCGTTCGATGATAGACGAATCAAAATTGAACATGCTAGACGTTGCCGACCAAAGCATTAAAGCCATGCTTAACGTGGTGCAAGAGTTTTTAGATGTAGACGTGCGCCGTGACGAAGTGCTAAGTGTAACCATTGTCCCAACCGACGTACAAAATGTGATTCAGGACGTGGTGAGCCAGTACCGCGTAATTGCCGAGCATAAAAACATTACCCTGCAATTGCAAAGTGTCGGGGGCTTGGTGATGGCAGATTCACACCGCTTAGCACAAGTGATTAGCAACCTTCTTAGCAATGCCATTAAATATAGCCCCGCCCAAAGTGAGGTGTTTTTAAGCACCCTTGTACAAGACGGCATGTGGCAATTGACCGTAGCCGACCAAGGACCCGGCATTGCTGAAGAAGAAATGAGCCAGCTTTTTCAGCCCTTTGGCAAGCTAAGCAATTTGCCCACAGGGGGCGAAAGTAGCACAGGCTTAGGATTGTGGATTGTTAGAGAGATGATGCAACTACAAGGGGGCGATGTCGGGGTGTTCTGTCCATCCGAAGGTGGTTCACAATTTTGGATACAGCTTCCTTTGGCAAGCGTAGCTCATTAGTGACTATTGCGAAAACACGCCCCAACCCCTATACTAAACGCCATTAGTGGTGGGTCGTATGTAGCTCGGACTTACGCGGCGTAGCCTCCGAACCATGTCAGGGGCGAAAGCCAGCAGCATTAAGGAGTCAACTACGGGTGTCGTAGGTTTCCGAGTTACACACGGCTCATCACTTTTTATATCCCCCAATCATTTGCCTTCCCTCACCTTTCGCGGTTTAATTAAACAAACAACGCACAAAGAACAGGGACGAGTGATGGCATTACCCCACATCATGAACATTGTCATTACAGGCACACCAAACTGGTCGTTTCTTTTAGTGCCTTTGCACCCCAGCATCGGGCGTTATTTGCTGACACAGAGCTTTGAGGGCTACGTGGACGCGCTGATTGAGCAACATGCCTCACTGATTATCGTGGACGATGAATATTCTGAACACGAGTGGAAACAGTGGGTACACGCCCCCAAGTCTAACCCTGCTACACGGCGCATTCCCGTTATTTTGCTTACTGATGAACCTCATATTGCCCAGAACGCCCACAAAGATGGCATAGATTTTGTGTACACGCGCCATGAATTTACTAAAGACCCGCTGCCTATCCTCAAAAAGCATGCACATATCCTAGAGCCAGAGGTACAGCAGACGATTGCCAACGAATGCCAAGAAACTCTGCCAGAACGCGCCGCTGAAGCTATTGAGCTGTTTAACAAAGGGGAATACTATACCCAACACGACCTCTTTGAGGCAGAATGGGCAGAAAGCACGCGCCCCGTCCGTGACCTATACCGCGCCATATTGCAAGTGGGCGTGGCATACTATCAAATAGAACGGGGCAATTATCGTGGGGCAATCAAAATGCTTCAGCGTAGCGCGCAGTGGTTCCACATCCTGCCCGATGAGTGCCAAAGCGTGAACGTGGCGCAACTGCGCGAAGATGCCTTTGCCGTGTTAAAAGAGCTACAACGCTTGGGCGAGGCGGGCTTTCATGAGTTTGACAAATCTCTCATTAAACCTGTGCAAAGGGTATAAGGCTTTTCGCGCTAACAGGGGTATTTTCACATCCCCTCTGCTAAGAATTGTGCGGATAAGGGGTTTAAGACTCCACAAATGACATAAAGTTTTTATAGAACAGGGAAAAATAAAATGACACAAACGCTTATTTCTCATGCTTTTGTTTTACCCGATGAAAATTTTACCGAGTGGCTGAATGCGTTGCGCCCCTACACGCAAAAATTTGAGCGGGTTGCTATTGTGCGCTCACCACGCGGTAACGACCTTAATCGCTATCGCAATGTAACCACCGTCCGCGCCCCCCTAACGTGGAGCAATAATGACCCCCTCGCCCATATTCGGCGCATTTACCCTATAGTGGTCAGAGTGGACGTGATTAACGCCACCACCCCCCAACAAATGGCAACCGCCCTACAAACACGCATTGCCAATAACGACCGCTACGGCACAAAAACCACTTCGGCACACATCAATGACCGCTTTATTCTTGATTATCCTGTCGCGTATAGCCCCATTCGTATTGTGGATGCTTTTGAAGAAATCCCCTCTACCAGCGTGTCTTTAGGCATTACGCTCTTAAGTGCCAGTGGAGCAAAAGTACAAGCCAGCGTTGCAGGCAAAGTAAGCAAAGTGCAAACCAGTGTGGATGCCCTCAAAATTGGCGCATACGTGCAAATTAGCACCCCACATGCAGGCAAAACGTACACCGTCACATATGCCAACCTGACGGGTATTAAAGTAAAGCTCAATGACAATGTGGCGGTGGGCGCAGAAATTGGCGGTGCTGCTGGCGATAAAGTACGGTTGATTTTACAAGAGAGTGGCGGCGGACAAAGCGGTTATGCTATGCCCAACATCGTTGACCCGTCCAAAAGCATGTACATTACTAATGTGCGCGTCCGCCCCTTATTTAACAACGTGCGTGTGCGCTCTATCCCCTCGTTGGATGGCGAAATTCTGGGTTTGGCACAACCCTATGACCTGCTAGAAACCCTAGAAACACACGGGCGCACACTGGCAAAAGTGGGGCGCGGCGATATTTGGTTGCGCGTTAAGCTCCCGACAGGCAAAAGTGGCTATACGGCAGCGTGGCTGATTGAAGCCACCATCAAATCACCGAGTCGCCTAACGGGCGTAAACCCTACAGGGGTCAACCTTGACCAATTACACCCACGCGGCAAGCCCCCCGCCAGCCGACTAGGTAAAATGGGATGGGTGCGCTTTGGCTACAATGTGTCTAATTTCAAAGGGTCTACCGACATTCAAGCCGCCTATAACCGCTATGCGCCCCTTGCCGAAAGCTATGTGAGGGCGGGCTATAAGGTGATGTTCACTACCAGCCATCAAACCTATGGTGAAGCCAATAACTTCCACACCCCTTGGCCCCAAGTTAACGCCCAACAGTGGACAACCATTATTGATAAATTTTCTGATTTGATGTATTTGATTGCGAGACAGTGGGCGGGCAAGGGCTTAATAGAGGCGTGGCAAGTGTGGAACGAACCCGATGGCGATTTACGTGCCGAAGCGTCTGCCATCATGAAGCCCATCACCTACCGCGAGTTGCTGATGAAGTCTGTGCCAAAGATACGCGCGGGCGACCCCAACATTTTAGTACTAACGGGCGGGCTAACCGGGACGCAAAGTGGCGACCAATACATCAAGGATGCACTAAAGAACTTGCCCCAAGATGCCATTCCGGACGGCATTTCGATTCATCCCTATGGGCGTTCTCCGCGCGCCAACGACCCACTTGGACACTTTGGACACATCGACCAAGTGTTAGATGCTTATCTGGCAATTTTGCCCGGCAAGCCTGTTTGGATTACCGAATGGGGCGTTTTAGGTGCGCCAGGTGTTGCGTCCTCTGCCATTGGTGATTATGCCATGTCATTCATTGCCCACGTTAAAAAGAAATACGGCGATAAAGTGCCAAGCATGATTTGGTATGCGTGGGCAGAGGGGATGCACAACGGCTATGGCATTGTGGATAGTAACGAAAACGAGCGTCCAAGCCTAACCACGCGCTTCTTAAACGCCTAATGACCACGCATCTGACGCTGTTTTACACGCACCGCCTACAGGGTGACCTTGCGCTTTTGCCCCGCTTGTATACGTTTTTAGAACGCTTACGGCAGGGGCAAGGTGCGTCCCTCTTGGTAGATTTAGGGGAATCTTGCACGCCCTCACAATGGCATTGCACCGCAACACAGGGGCGCAGTAGCATTATCGTCTTAGATGGCATGGGCTATCACGCAGTCAATGTA
>Ga0163144_10020935_pt1 | contig 13030 bp, 12 predicted proteins | sample OliLak19BULKMAT1_FD_123175 | JGI IMG/M metagenome (GOLD analysis project Ga0163144, IMG submission 123175) | Freshwater microbial mat bacterial communities from Lake Vanda, McMurdo Dry Valleys, Antarctica - Oligotrophic Lake LV.19.BULKMAT1 | ecosystem: Environmental > Aquatic > Freshwater >...
GCCTTGGGCGCGCTGCGGCGTTGCGAATCGCTTGTGTGGCTCGCCACACGGCGCACTTCGCGCCTTGCATCACATCCCAATCCAGCGGCCAAATGTCCAAGTTATTTCCTCACGAGCCCTTACTTGTAAACGCCGCCGCAGACGACGAAGTCCTCGACCTTCTCGCAGTACATGGACTTCGGCTCGATCTTCTTCGTCACCGGATTGGTGAACTTGTAGTCCTGCCAGAACGTGCCCTTGGCCTGTGCCATTTCGACACGCTCCTTGACGAAGGGCTTGCCGTCGATGTCTTTCAGCTCGATGAGATTCTTGCCGACCATCTTCTCGTTGGCGCCGTGCGCACGCACCGTGCCGTCGAGGCCGTAGACCACCAGGTAGAGGTCGCGGTCGATGAACTGGCCCTGCTTGTTGCTGATTTCGGCGTAGCCCTTGTCCTTGCCGCTGACCTTGATGAAACTGATGCCCTTCTTGACCATGGCGATGGCGTCTTCGGTGCCGGCATCCTTGGTGGCGTGGGCACTGCCCAGCGCCAGCGCGAGTGTCAAAGAGGCGGCGATCAGTGTCGGATTCTTCATGGAAGTCTTCCTTGGGGCGGGTTCGAGCGGATTCCGCAGATTGACGCTGCAACTCGACAAAGCCCGGCGTGGCCGGGCGGCATGGGAAGTTTTTCGGATCAAGCTGGCAGATCAAGCTTGAACGCGCCGTACGCTCAATTGCTGATCAGGCCCATGTCGGAGCTGCTCATCAGCGCCTCGATGTCCATCAGGATCAGCATGCGTTCGGCGTCGCCGTTCTTCACGGCGCCGATGCCGGTGATGAAGCCGGCGTCGATGCTCGAATTGAGCTCAGGTGCCGGCTTGATCTCGCCTCTGGCGAGTTCGAGCACGTCGGACACCGAGTCGACCACCGCGCCGACCACGCGGCCGCGCACGTTCAGCACGATGACCACCGTGAAGCCGTTGTACTCGGCGTTGTCGCAGCCCAGCTTGATCCGCAGGTCGACGATGGGCACGATGACGCCGCGCAGGTTGACCACGCCCTTGATGAAGGCGGGCGCGTTGGCGATGCGCGTGGGCGGCTCGTAAGAGCGGATCTCCTGCACGCGCAGGATGTCGATGCCGTATTCCTCGGCGCCGAGGCGGAAGGTCAGGAACTCTCCGCTTTGCTGGGTCTCGCGACGAGCCGGGCTGCCGGGGGCGCCGGCCATGCGGGCGGCTTCGTGGCGGGCGACTTGGGTGGCTTCGGTGATCATGTCCATGGTGGATCCTCGGCAGGCAACGCTGTGATGGGTGTATCGGCGGTTCGGCGGACGAATGAAGCGGCGGTTTTCAGAAAGTTTCCCAGTCGCCTTCGCCGCCCGCGGAGGGCGCGGCGGCCAAGGCCGCTGCGGGCCGCGGTGCCGCGGCGGCGGCTTTTGCGGGTGCCACGGGCGTGTGGCGTGGCGCGCTGGCGGCGGCCGGCCTGGCTGCCTTGCCTGCTGCCCGGCTGATGGCCTGGGCGGCGGCGGCGCGCGGTGCCGGCGGGCGCGCCGGCGGAGTCCTGGGCGGGTTCGTCCGCGCGGTCGCCGTCGGCGCGGGCGCGGCATGGCTGGCGCCGTCGAGCTGGAAAGCGGCCACCGCGGCAGCCAGCTGGCGCGACTGGTCCTTCAGGCTTTCGGCGGCGGCGGCACTCTCTTCCACCAGCGCTGCGTTCTGCTGCGTCATCTGGTCGAGCTGGGTGACGGCCTGGTTGACCTGGCCGATGCCCTGGCTCTGCTCGGCGGCGGCGGCGCTGATCTCGCCGATCATGTCGCTGACCTTCTGCACGCTGGCGACGATCTCGTCCATCGTGCTGCCGGCGTCCTTCACGAGCTTCGATCCGGACTCCACCTTCTCGACGCTGGCGCCGATCAGGCTCTTGATCTCGCGCGCCGCTTCGGCGCTGCGCTGGGCCAGGCTGCGTACCTCGCCGGCCACCACCGCGAAGCCGCGGCCCTGCTCGCCGGCACGCGCCGCTTCCACCGCGGCGTTCAGCGCCAGGATGTTGGTCTGGAAAGCGATGCCGTCGATGGTGCCGATGATGTCGGCGATGCGCTTGGAAGCCGTGTTGATGTCGTCCATCGTCGCCACCACCTGCGACACCACCGCGCCACCGCGCCGCGCCACCTCGCTGGCCGAACTGGCCAACTGGTTCGCGGTGCGCGCCGACTCGGCGCTCTGGTTGACCGTGCCGGTCAGCTGCACCAGCGAGCTGGCGGTCTGCTGCAGGTTGCTGGCGGTCTGCTCGGTGCGTGTCGACAGATCCTGGTTGCCCGAGGCGATTTCGCTGCTCGCGGTTTGGATCGAATCGGCGCTGCTGCGCACCTGGATGATCGATGCCTCCATGCGCTTGAGCCCGTCGCACAGCCGGCGCGTCGTGGGCGCCACCGATTCGCTGTGGGCAGTGCGGAAGCTGATGGTTCCGTCGGCGCCCACCAGGCCGTCGGCGATCTCGGTGATCTCCTCGGCGGTGCGGAAGTCGGCCTGCGCACGGAGCGCCAGGAAGATCAGGATGCCCGCCTCGGCCACCACGTAGGCGGCGTGCTCCAGCACCTTGCCCAGGCTCGGCTCGGTGAAACACACGGGGCCCCAGCCCCATTGCTGGAAGTAGTTGAAGCTGAGGTGGTGCACCGCGATCACGCCGGCCGCCACCACCACCGGCAGCCAGTGCCGGTAGACGATGGTCACGGCGAGGAAGGCGAACACCGCGAAGTGAGCCTCGGTATGGCCGCGCGCCACGTGGATCAGCAGCGCCACCATGCCCATGCCGAGGGCCGGCAACAGCACCTGGCTGCCGGTCTTGCCGCCCGACATTGCTGCGGTGGCGAAGGCCAGGCCGAGCAACAGGCCGCCGGCGGTGGCCGCGAGCAGCACGCCGTCGTTGGCGAAACCGTAGGCCAGCGTGCCGGCAAACAGCATGCCGATCGCTGCGAGCATGAATCTGTCGTTGGTCTGCAGGGTACTCATTGAGGTTCCTTGGGATAGTGCTCGGTTTGCATGGGTGCGGCGATGGGGGTCAGGCGGTCGGGGCCGTGCTGTCGATGCGAAAGGCAGGGGAGATGCCGGCCAGCTTGCGGGCCTGCGCCGCCAGGCTCGTGGCGGCGCTGGCGCCCTGGATGCTGTCGATGGCGCGCCGCGCGTTGCCCACGTCGGGCCGCTCCAGCACCGAATGCGCCGTGAAGTTCTCGTTCAGCGTGTTCAGCTTCAGGCCATAGAACACACAGGCTGCGGCGACCACGCCGAACATCGACAGCAGCATGACGATGGCGCCCGGCATGCGGGTGCGGATGGTCAGGCGCCGCAGCGCCGTCTGGTTGGAAGACATGGCTGTGCACGCGTGCGGTGGCCGTGCCGTTTCAATGGCGTGAGCGACGCACCAGCGAGCTGACGTCGAGGATCAGCGCGACCCGCCCGTCGCCCATGATGGTGGCGCCCGAGACGTCTTCCACCTTGCGGTAGTTGCTCTCCAGGTTCTTCACCACCACCTGCTGCTGGCCGAGCAGTTCGTCGACCAGCAGGGCGACGCGGCCGCCTTCGGCCTCGACCACCACCATGATGTTGCTGACGTGTTCGAAGTCGAAGCGCGGCACCTCGAAGACACGCTCCAGGTCCACCACCGGCATGTACTCGTCGCGCACCTCCACCACGCGGCCGGTGCCGCCGATGGTCTTGATCATGCCGGGCTGGACCTGGAACGACTCGACCACGCTGCTCAGCGGCAGGATGTAGCACTCCTCGCCGACACCCACGCTCATGCCGTCCATGATGGCCAGCGTCAGCGGCAGGCGCACGCGCACCGTCATGCCGTAGCCCTCGGCGGAGTCGATCTCCGTCGTGCCGCCGAGCGCGGTGATGTTCTTCTTCACCACGTCCATGCCGACGCCGCGGCCCGAGACGTCGGTCACCTGGTCGGCGGTGCTGAAGCCGGGCGCGAAGATCAGGCTGTAAACCTCCTGGTCGGTCATCGAGTCGGGCGCGTCGAGGCCGCGTTCGCGCGCCTTGCTCAACAGCTTGGCGCGGTTCAGGCCCTTGCCGTCGTCACGCACCTCGATGACGATGCTGCCGCCCTGGTGGGTGGCGATCAGCGTGATCGTGCCCTGCTCGGGCTTGCCTCTGGCCAGCCGCTCGGCCGGCATCTCGATGCCGTGGTCGCAGCTGTTGCGCACCAGGTGGGTCAGCGGGTCGGTGATTTTCTCGACCAGGCCCTTGTCGAGTTCGGTCGACTCGCCCTGCGTCACTAGCTCGACCTTCTTGCCGAGCTTGCTGGCGAGGTCGCGCAGCATGCGCGGGAAGCGGTTGAAGACGAGCGACATCGGAATCATGCGGATCGACATCACCGCTTCCTGCAGGTCGCGCGTGTTGCGCTCCAGGTCGGCCAGGCCGGAGGCCAGCTGCTGGTAGAGCCCGGCGTCGATGCCTTTGCCGTTCTGCGCCAGCATGGCCTGCGTGATGACGAGTTCGCCTACGAGGTTGATCAGCTGGTCGACTTTCTCGACGGAGACCCGCAGCGTGCTCGATTCGGGCGCGGCGGCGGCCTTCTCGGCCTTCGCCACTGCCGGCCTTGCCGGCGCGGCCGTCAGCGGTGCTTCGCTGTCGGGCTGGGCGGCCAGCAAGGCCGGGCCGTCGGCCGGTGCGCCTGGCGCGTTGTCGAAGAAACCGTAGCCGGGGTCGCTGGCCGCGCCTTCCGCCGGAGCGCCGGGTGCGCCCTCGTGGAAGCCGTAGCCTTGAGTCAGTGGCGCCAGCTGCACCTGTTCACGCGCCACATGGAAGGTGAAGAGATCGAGCAGGTCGCTGTCCGACGTGACCGTGACGACCTTGAAGCGGCGCATGCCGTCGGCCGGCTTGCCGCCGTCGAGCGGCTCGATGGTGCCGAGGCCGGTGATCTCCTTGAACAGATCGACCAGGTTGTCGGCGAGCACCATGTCTTCGAGCGGGCCGACCGTCAGCTCCAGCGAGCGCGTGCCGGCGGGCAGGCCGCCGGCATCGACTGCCGTGGCCGCGGCCATCGCGGGCGCGGCAGCGGGCCTGGCGGCCACCGGAGCGGGTGCGGGCGCGCGCCCTGCCACCAGGGCGGTGATGGCCACCAGCAATTCACGCGTGTCGACCGGACCTGCGCCGCTGCCCTGATGGCGGCCGAGTTGCGCCTTCAGCGCGTCGCCGGCCTTCAGCAGCACGTCGACCATGTCGGCGGTGGGCGTGAGTTCGTGGCGGCGCAGCTTGTCCAGCAGCGTCTCCATCTGGTGCGTGAGTTCGGCCACGTCGTTGAAGCCGAAGGTGGCCGCACCGCCCTTCACCGAATGGGCGCAGCGGAAGATCGCGTTCAGCTCCTCGTCGTCGGCCGCCGTGATGTCCACCGCCAGCAGCATGTGCTCCATGGTCTCCAGGTTCTCGCCGGCTTCCTCGAAGAAGACCTGGTAGAACTGGCTGAGGTCGATGCCGGCCGATTGGCTCGCGCTTTCCTGATTCATGTCGCCCATGGCGATGCTCCTCGTGTTCGCTTGGGGTTGATCAGCGGATGACCTTGCCGATCACCTCGACCAACTTGGCCGGGTCGAAGGGCTTGACGAGCCAGCCGGTGGCGCCCGCGGCACGGCCGGCCTGCTTCATCTGGTCGCTAGACTCGGTGGTAAGGATCAGGATGGGCGTGCTCTTGAACTTGGGGTTCTCACGCAGCTTCTTCGTCAGCGAGATACCGTCCATGCGCGGCATGTTCTGGTCGGTCAGCACGAGGTTGAAGTCGCGGCTGTTCGCCTTCTCGATGGCATCCTGACCGTCGACGGCCTCGACGACGTCGAAGCCGGCGTTTTTCAGCGTGAAGGACACCATCTGGCGCATGGAAGCCGAGTCGTCGACGGCGAGGATGGAATGCATGGGGAGTCTCCGGAAGTCTCTTGATGTGCGTGATGGGCGGCGTTCAGAACAGTTCGACGGAACCTGCGTCCATCTCGTCCTGCGTCACCGGGTTGGGGCGCAACGGGGCTTCTTCCACGACCGTGACGCCGTCCTCGTCGTCGCCCATCGTGTCGCGCGCCAGACGGTCGGCGCAGTTGCGCAGGCGTCGCGTGGTGTGCGCGATGAGCTGCGTGGCCATGTCCTGGAACTGCAGCGCGGTGATCGCGCTGCCCAGCGTCTGCCTGGCGTCGTGGATGGCGCCGGGGTCGGAGCTGGTGGCGACATCGAGCTGCGCCAGCGCCGCCTCGATGTGCAGGGTGGCACCGGTGAAATGAGTCATCAGCGCCTCGCTGGCGTCGTCGAGCAGGCGTTGCAGGCGTTCGAGGTCGTTGCTCGCCACCATCAGGTGGTCCTGCAGGTCGGCCGCGGCCAGCAAGGGCATGCCGGCAGCGGCGGGTTCGCTGGGATATCCCTGAATCTGCATCGATGCTCCGGCTTCGGTGGTTGTTGTTCGGTCGGGTCGGATCGGGCAAGGCGCGGCATGCACCTCTCCGGCCCGCCTGCTCGGGGTTCCACCGGATTTTCGGCACCGGGGGGGTGAACATTGAGCGAAAGATGCAGGCTTTCTTGCCTCAATTCGTCGCCGGGTCGCCGGCCAGCCGTCCGGTGCCTGGCGGGACGGGCCAGCACGCTGCGCGATACTTCCCGTCATGGAGCGCCCCGAGCACGCCGTGCGCCTGCTGCACATCGAGGATTCCGAGCCCGACCACGCGCTCGCGATGGCCCATGTGCGGCGTGCCGGGTTGCGGGTGAACGCCATGCGCATCGAGACGCGTGAGCAGTTCCGGGCCGCGCTGGCCGAGCCCTGGGACATGATCCTGTCCGACTACAACCTGCCGGGTTTTTCGGGCCTGGAGGCGCTGGCCATGCTGCGCGGCAGTCGCCGGCTGCTGCCTTTCATCCTGGTGTCGGGCGAGATCGGCGAAGACACCGCGGTAGAGGCCATGCGCAACGGCGCCAGCGACTACCTGCTGAAGAACAACCTGGCGCGGCTGGCGCCGGCCATCGAACATGCGATGGAGGCCGTGCGCACGCAGCGCGCGCATGAGGCCGCCGACCACGCCCTGCAGGCCTCGCGCCAGCAGCTTCGTGAACTGGCGCAGCACCTGCAGGCCAGCATCGATACCGAACGGGCGGCGATCGCGCGCGAAATCCACGACGACGTCGGTGGCTCGCTGACAGCGCTGAAGTACGAGCTGCACTGGGTGCTGGCCCACTCCGGCGAGCCCGCGGTGCGCCAGCGCATGGAGTCGGCCATCGAGACGGTGACGAATGCGCTGGACGCCAGCCAGAGGATCATGCACAACCTGCGCCCGGCCATCCTGGAGCAGGGCCTGGTGGCGGCGCTGCAGTGGATGGCTGGCAATTTCACCAAGCGCACCGGCATCGAGTGCCGCTTCCAGACCAGCCACGAAACACCCGTGCTGCCGGCCGGCGTGCCTCTGGTGGCTTACCGCACGGCACAGGAGGCGCTGACCAACGTCAGCAAGCACGCGGGCGCCACGCGGGCCGACGTCGACCTGCAGATCGGCGCCGGCGTGCTCTCGCTGGAGATCGGCGACAACGGCCGCGGCCTGGCCGCGCCCGACCTCGCCAAGGCGCGCAGCTTCGGCATACGCGGCCTGCACGAGCGCGCCGCCACGGTGGGCGGCTGGGTCGACCTGAGCAGCGCGCCGGGCGGCACCACGTTGATCCTGTCGGTGCCGCTGGACGCCGCCGCGCTCGACGCCGTGGAAGAAGCCAGTGAGGACGACCGTCCCGCGGTGCCGTCCGCAGATGCGCCCGCCAACCCGACGTCCGAGGCCCGCCGAACATGATCCGAGTGATGCTCTGCGACGACCACGCGCTGATCCGCCGTGGCATCCGCGACACCCTGGCCGACGCACCCGACATGCAGGTGGTGGGCGAGGCAGGCGACTACGGCGAACTGCGCGTGCTGATGCGGGGTGCCACCTGCGACGTGCTGGTGCTCGACATCAACCTGCCCGGCCGCAGCGGGCTGGACGCCCTGCACGCGCTGAAGGACGAAGGCTCGCCGGTGAAGGTGCTGATCGTCAGCATGTACCCGGAAGACCAGTACGCGATACGCGCTCTGCGCGCCGGCGCCTACGGCTACGTCAACAAGAACGGCGACCCGCAACTCATCGTGCAGGCGGTGCGCACGGTGGCGCAGGGCCGCAAATACGTGACGCCCGAGATCGCGCAGATGCTGGTGGAGAGCCTGACCGCGCCGGCGGTGGAGCAGGCGCACCAGAAGCTGTCGGACCGCGAACTGCAGACGCTGGTGATGATTGCCTCGGGCAAGCGGCTGGCCGACATCGCCACCGAGCTGAGCCTGTCGCCGAAGACGGTGTCGGTGTACCGCGCCCGTGTGCTGGAAAAGCTCCAGCTGGCGAACAACTCCGAGCTGACGGTGTATGCCATCCGCAGCGGACTGGTCGGCGACTGACGGTGACCACGGCGCCGCTCGACGACGCGTTGCAGATCCGCCATGCCGGCGCCGACCTGCTCTCGCTGGCGCTGATCGACGCCCGCAACCACACGCTGCGCTGGCTGGCCGCGTTCGACGGCGCGGCCGCAACGGAGCCTGCACTCGCAACCGCGGACGACGGTGCATCGCCGCGCTGGCTGGCCGGACATTCCGGCTGGTATCAGGAATACTGGATTTCGCGCCATGTGCAGCGCCAGCGCGGCGCGCTGTGCGATCCGGCGGCCACCCGGCTGGCATCGATCGATGGCCAGGCCGATGCGCTGTTCGGCCCCGGCTCGCTGCGAGCCGCCGGCGCGCTGACCGATTTCGATCTGCATGCCTATCTGGAACATACGGTGGAGACGACGCTCGACCTGCTCGCCACCGCCGCGTCGTCCGACGACGGGCTGTACTTCTACCGCCTGGCGCTGCTGCACGAAGACCGGATGGGCGAGGCGCTGGCCGAACTGGCGGCGGCCTGGCAGCTGGCACCTGCCGGCGCCAGGCCATCGCCCTGGCTGCCACCGCCCACGCGCCCGGCACGCGACGCGCTGTGGCTGCCCGCGCAGAGTCTGCGAATGGGCGCCACGCCGGGCGGGCTGGTGCCCGACAACCAGAGCGGCGCGCTCGACGTCGCGGTGCCCGAGTTCGAGATCGATGCGCTGGCCGTCAGCTGGGCGCGTTTCGTCGAGTTCACCGATGACGGCGGTTATGACCGCCACGAATGCTGGTCCGAGGCCGGCTGGGCCTGGCTGCAGACCGAAGGGCGGCGCGCGCCGCGCCACGTCGAACAACTGCGCGGCGGCGTGCTGCTGATGCGTCAGGGCCAGCTTCAACGAGTGGCCGGCGGCCAGCCCGTGCTGCACGTCAGCCGCTACGAGGCCGAAGCCTGGTGCCGCTGGGCAGGGCGCCGGCTGCCCACCGAACCCGAATGGGAGATCGCCGCCCGCGCCGGCGCGGCACGCGGTTTCGTCTGGGGCGACGTGTTCGAGTGGGTGGCCGGCAGCGCGCGCGGCTGGCCCGGCCACCGCAGCGCGACGGGCACGCTCGACGCACTGCCCGCGCCCGCCAGCCAGGGCGTGCTGCGCGGGGCGTCGTGGCTGACGCGGCCACGGCGGCGCGACAGTGGCGCCCGGCGCTTTGCCCCGCCGGCGCGCGACACAATGTTCTGCGGCTTCCGCAGTTGCGCGCTGTAGCGCCCGCCGCCTGCCGCCTGCGCAGCAAACAGGCCGAATCGTCGGTACGCCGCCGCAGAGATGTCGAAACATGAAAACTCGTCTTCGACCCGATTGCGGCGTCGCGAATCCTCGCAAGTCCGATTGGAATTGCTGTGGTTTGCGCCTTGCACTCAGGCCGAATCCATCGTTTTCACCTTGTTCCGACATCTCTGTGGCGGCGTACTAGCATCGGCGGTTTCCCCGAACTGAAAGCTCGCCCATGCCCCTGCTGCGCCTGAATGTGAATGGCCGCCCGGTCCAGACCGAGGTCGAACCTCAGACCCTGCTGGTTGAACTGCTGCGCGGCCCGCTCGGCCTGACCGGCACCCATGTCGGCTGCGACACCAGCCAGTGCGGCGCCTGCACCGTGCTGGTCGACGGCACGTCGGTGAAGAGCTGCAGCATGCTGGCGCTGCAGGCCGCCGGCCGCAGTGTCACCACCGTCGAAGGCCTGGCACGTGCCGACGGCACGCTGCACCCGGTGCAGGAGGCCTTCATCGCCTGCCACGGCCTGCAGTGCGGCTTCTGTACGCCGGGCATGATGATGGCGGCCACCTGCCTGCTGCAGGTGAACCCGCAGCCCAGTGACGACCAGATCGCCGACGCGCTGGAAGGTAACCTGTGCCGTTGCACGGGTTACGTCAACATCGTGTCGGCCGTCAGGCAGGCCGCCACCGTGATGAACGCGGAGGGCGCATGAACGCGCCACAGGAAGCCCGGCGCTTCGGCAGCGGCCGGGCGGTGCGCCGCATAGAAGACCCGGCGCTGGTGCAGGGGCAGGGCCGTTTCACCGACGACCTGGCGCCGGCAGGCGAGCTCTTCATGGCCTTCGTGCGCTCGACCCACGCGCACGGCCGCATCGTCGCCATCGACGTCGGCACAGCCCTCGCCATGCCCGGCGTGGTGGCCGTCTACACGGGCGCCGACCTGCTGGCCTCGGGTATCCTGCCCATCGCCACCGCGCCGGCCTTCAAGCGTGCGGACGGCCAGCCGATGGCCGCACCGCCCAAGCGCGCGCTGGCCGAAGGCTACGTGCGTTTCGTCGGCGAGGCGCTGGTCGCCGTGGTGGCTGACAGCCGGGCCGCCGCGCGCGCCGCGGCCGACGCCGTGGTGGCCGACATCGAAGACCTGCCGATGCTCACCGACCCGCATCGCGCACTGGCGCCTGGCGCTCCGGTGATCTGGGCCGGCGCGCCCGACAACATCTGCGCCGAGATGCGCCACGGCAATGCCGCGGCCACCGCGGCCGCGTTCGAACGCGCCGCCCACCACATCCGCCTCGACCTGGTCAACCAGCGCCTCGCGCCGAGTCCGATGGAGCCGCGTTCGGTGCTGGCCTCGTTCGAGGATGGCCGGCTGACGGTGAACCTGTCGAGCCAGATGCCGAGCGCCGTGCGCGGCGGGCTGGTCGACACCATCCCTGGCCTGAAGACCGAGGCCGTGCGCGTGCTGGTGGGTGACGTCGGCGGCGGTTTCGGCATGAAGACCGGCATCTACCCGGAAGACATCGCCGTGGCCTGGGCCGCGCTGCAGCTCGGCCGGCCGGTCAAGTGGCAGGCCGAGCGGGTGGAAGAGTTCCTCAGCGCCGTGCACGGCCGCGATGTCATCAGCCAGGCCGAGATGGCGCTCGACGCCGACGGCCGCGTGCTCGCGCTGCGCGTGCGTTCACTGGCCAACGTGGGCGCCTATCCGTCGACCACCTCGGTGGCCATCCAGTTGCTGATCGGCCCCTGGGTGACGACCAGCGTCTACGACATCCCGGTGGTCGACGTGCACGTCACCGCCGTGCTGACCAACCTGGCGCACACCGGCGCCTACCGCGGCGCCGGCCGGCCCGAGGCGATCTACATTACCGAACGTCTGATGGACGCCGCCGCGCGCGAGTTGGGTCTCGACCCGGCGGAACTGCGCCGCCGCAACATGGTGCGCCCGTCACAGATGCCCTACCGCAACGCGATGGGCCAGACCTACGACAGCGGGCAGTTCGAGTCCATGCTCGACCAGGGCCTGGCGCTTGCCGACTGGACTGGTTTCGCGGCCCGCCGCGACGCCTCCAGGACCGCCGGCAAGTTGCGTGGCCGCGGCATCGCCACTTTTCTGGAGTGGACCGGCGGCAACGCGCTGGAAGAAAACGTCACGGTGCAGGTGACCGCCGATGGTTTCATCGAGCTGACCTCGGCCACCCAGGCGATGGGGCAGGGCATCGCGACCAGTTATGCGCAACTGGCGGTCGACGTGTTCGGCGTGCCCATCGACCGCATCCGCGTGTTGCAGGGCGACACCGACCGCGCCAGTGGCTTCGGCAGCGCCGGCTCACGCTCGCTGTTCACCGGCGGCGCGGCGGTGCATGTCGCGTCGGAAAAAACCATCGCGGTGAGCAAACAACTGGCGGCCGACACCCTGGAAGCGCCGGCGGCCGACATCGAGTACGCCGCCGGCCGCTTCAGCGTGGCCGGCACCGATCTCGGTGTCGGCCTGTTCGAGCTGGCCGCGCAGCAACCGGCGGCGCGCATCGTGGTGGCCGCGGGCAGCACGGCCGGCGGGCCGAGCTGGCCGAACGGCTGCCACATCTGCGAGGTGGAAGTCGACCCCGCCACCGGCGAGGTGCAGGTGGTGGCCTACGCGTCGGTCAACGACATCGGCCGCATCGTCAGCCCGACGCTGGTGCGCGGGCAGGTCGAAGGCGGTGCGGTGCAGGGTTTCGGCCAGGCGCTGTGCGAGCAGGTGGCCTACGACCCCGACAGCGGGCAACTGCTGAGCGCCAGTTTCATGGACTACGCGCTGCCGCACGCGGATGGTTTCCGCGACTTCAAGACCGCCTTCGACACTTCGGTGCCCTGCCTGACGAATGCGCTGGGCGCCAAGGGCGTGGGCGAGCTCGGCACCATCGGCGCCACACCGGCGCTCGTGAATGCCGTGGTCGATGCGCTGGCGCACGGGATGGACGGAGCCGGCCTGGGCTCCGACGCCGAACGTTTGCAGATGCCGCTGACCGGCGAACGTGTGTGGCGCGCCCTGCACGGTGACTTCGGCGCGCCGGTGTTCGGCTGAAGTCTCGCATCCGTCGCAAGGTGGGCAGCGGGTGGGCCCGCGATGCCGGGGTGCGAATGGTCGGGTCAGCAGACCATGGTCAATATTCAACCGAGGGTCCGCCGCTCGGCCAATGCGCGGCTAACATGCGCCATCACCGCAGACGGCGCCGCTGTCGGCGGTGGATCCCCTCTGTCAGCTGCCCACCCTATAAACATGAAAAATGGGCTTGTGAACGCCCTGTCATCAGTCGAGATGGCCTCGAGATTGCAGGACACGCTCCTGAACCGGCACTTGCTGGCCTTGCTTGGAGACATTGAACCGGCGGCGCTGGAACTGCTGCA
>Ga0163144_10020936_pt1 | contig 13030 bp, 11 predicted proteins | sample OliLak19BULKMAT1_FD_123175 | JGI IMG/M metagenome (GOLD analysis project Ga0163144, IMG submission 123175) | Freshwater microbial mat bacterial communities from Lake Vanda, McMurdo Dry Valleys, Antarctica - Oligotrophic Lake LV.19.BULKMAT1 | ecosystem: Environmental > Aquatic > Freshwater >...
CAAGGGTGCGACGCGTGACAGCGGCTTTGCGCCCAAGGCTCCGCGCGCTCCGGGTGGCTTTGCTCCCCCGCGCGACGGCAACCCGCGGCCGGCCTCGGCTTTCGCGCCGCGCGTTCCGGGTGCCTTCACTCCCCGCGCTGCCGACGGCCCTCGCGAAGGTGGCGGCTTCACGCCGCGCCCCTTCAAGAAGGCGGGTAAGCCGCGTCCTGCAGGTCCGCGCAAGTAAGGCGCGGGCGCCTGCGCTGCAGTCGTAGGCCCTGGCTTGCGCCGAGCGCGCCCTGGACGCACGGCGAGCGCAGCGTCAGTCGACCTTGTCGGCGGCCGGCGGGGCCGTGCTGAGGTCTTCGCGGATTTTACGGGTTTCGCGGTCGATTTCGTCGCGTGGGACACCGCGGCGCTCGAGCAGCGTGCGCGCGAGGCCGGCTGCGGCGCCCGCTTCGTCGCAGACGACGACGCTGGCCCCGGCTGCGCGGAGCGAGTCCTGTTCGGTCAGGTAGCGGGCGCGCGTGATGATGGTCACATCGGGATTCAACTCGCGCGCCGTGGCGATGACGGCCAGGCGCGTGCTCGGTTCCGGCAACGTGATGAGTAGGTAGCCGGCACTGCCCAGACCGGCTTGTTTGAGTATTTCGCGCTTGGTCGCGTCACCGTAAAGCGCGCGAGCGCCTTGGCTGCGCAGTTGTGAGACCGTCTCCACGTTCATCTCGATGATCAATGGCTCGATATCCGATTGCAGTAGCAGCTCGGAAGCGGTTCGCCCGACTGGACCGTAGCCGACGACGATGGCTTGGATGCGGCCGGGCTCAGCCGGACCGAGGTCGGCATTTATGCCCAGCCGGCGCGAGGCGCTGCGCGGGGCGACCCACTTCCGCCAAAAAACACTGTTTTCGAGTGGCTTCTCGGCGGCCAAGAGCAACTTGAAGACGAACGGATTGACGCTGATCGACAAGATGGCTCCGGCGATCAACGCGGCCCGTCCTTCTTCGGGCATGAGACCATGGCTGCGCGCCACCCCGGCCAGGATGAACGAGAACTCTCCGATCTGAGCAAGGCCGCCTGCGACCGTCAGCGCTGTGCGGACGCTGTGACCGACAGCGATCACGATCAGAAAGGCGACGAGCGGCTTGACGATCAGGATGACGCCCAGCACTCCCAATGTCAGCACGGCGTGATCGGGAGCGGCGCGGTAGTCGAACAGCATGCCGATCGAAACGAAGAACAAGACAGCGAAGGCGTCACGCAGCGGCAACATGTCGGCGGCCGCCTGGTGGCTGAACTTGGACTGGCCGACCAACATGCCGGCGAGGAAGGCGCCGAGCGCCATCGACGCGCCGAAGGCCAAGTACGAGGCCGTGGCTACGGCGATTGACATGACCAAGATCGACAACGTGAATAGTTCTGCTGAGCGCAGGCGCGCGACTCGATTGAGCAGCCAAGGCACGAAACGCGTACCGATGACAGCCACCACGCCACCCAGGACCAGGAGCTTGACGACGGCCAGGCCGGCAGTGGCCCACACGCTCCTGCTCGAGCGAGCCTGCTCGCCTGCCGCGCCGTCGCTCGAGAGCGCGAGCGCTGGCAAGATCACCAGCACCAACACGGTGATGATGTCTTCGGCGATCAGCCAACCGACGGCCACGTGACCCGAGGGTGTTTCGAGGCTGTTGCTGTCGGTCAGCACGCGCAGCAGCACGACGGTGCTGGCGACGGCCGTGGCGATGCCGAGCACGGCACCCTCGGACCAGGTCCAGCCGACTTCGTGCGCGATCCACATGCAGGCCAACGTTGCCAGAACGCTCTGGCCGAGTGCACCTGGAAGGGCGATCGAGCGCACCGCCAACAGGTCCTTGAGATGGAAATGCAGGCCGACGCCGAACATCAGCAAGATCACGCCGATCTCGGCGAGCTGCGAGGCCAGTGAGCTGTCACCGACGAAGCCAGGCGTGTGAGGGCCCGTGGCGATGCCGGCCAGGAGGTAGCCGACGATCGGCGAGAGACCCCAGCGTTTGGCCAAGATGCCGAAGAACAGCGCGGCAGTGAAACCGAAAGCCAGCGTCGTGATCAGTGAAGTGTCGTGCAACTCGATGAGCCCCGGGCTCAACGATGTCACAGCCCAGGCCCGGGGTCACAAACACGCCGCTGGAGTCAGGCTCGCTTGGCTCGAGGGCGGCTGGACGCCTTGCGCACCGGTGCGCGGGGCGCCGCGATGCTCGTGGTGCCGTCGTCTGGACTTGCGCCGGACAGCAACTGATTCAGTTCGTCGCGCAGGCGACTGGCCGTTTCGAATTCGAGGTTTTCGGCGGCTGCGAACATGAGCCCTCGCAAGTCTTCGACGCGGCTGACCAATTCTTCGGTTGAGAGCTGCGGCCCAGCGGCGCCAACCCTGGCTTTCGACTCGGCCGCCAAGGCCGGTGCGCTCTTGGTTCGCCGATCGCCTTTGACGGCGGGGGAGCCCTTGGGGATCGAGTAGTAGTCGGCGTCGCCACCGGCAGCGCTCAGATCCTGAATGCTGCGGGTCGTCGTCGTGGGCGTGATGCCGTGCTTGGCGTTGTACTCTTCTTGAATGGCGCGACGCCGCACCGTCTCGTCGATGGCGTACTGCATGGCATTGGTGATGCGGTCACCGTACATGAGCACGCGACCGTGCTGGTTTCGGGCTGCGCGGCCGATGGTCTGGATCAGCGCGCGCGGACTGCGCAGGAAGCCTTCTTTGTCGGCGTCCAGGATGGCGACCAGGCTCACCTCCGGCAGATCCAGGCCTTCGCGGAGCAGGTTGATGCCCACGAGCACGTCGAATTCGCCATTGCGCAGGCCCTTGAGGATCTCGACGCGCTCCATGGTGTCGATGTCCGAGTGCAAATAGCGCACGCGAATGCCGAGTTCTGCGTAGTACTCGGTCAAATCTTCCGACATGCGCTTGGTCAAGGTCGTGACCAGCACGCGCTCGTCGCGTTGAACGCGCAGTTTGATTTCCCCCAAGAGGTCGTCGACTTGACCGTCCACCGGTCGCACCTCGATCTCGGGGTCCAGCAAACCCGTCGGACGAATCAACTGCTCGACCACGGCGCCACCGCTCACACGCATCTCGTAGTCGCCCGGCGTGGCCGAAACGAAGATCGTATTGCGCATGTATTTCTCGAACTCGTCGAACTTGAGCGGTCGGTTGTCGACCGCGCTAGGCAGGCGAAAGCCGTAGTCGACCAGAGTGTCCTTGCGCGAACGATCACCTTTGAACATGGCGCCCACCTGCGGCACCGTCTGGTGGGACTCGTCCATGATCAGCAAAAAATCATCGGGAAAATAGTCGATCAGCGTCGGCGGTGGTTCGCCGGGAGCCCGGCCCGACAAATGCCGCGAGTAGTTCTCGATACCCTGCACGAAGCCCATCTGCTCGAGCATTTCCAAGTCGTACTGCGTGCGCTGGGCGATGCGCTGCTTTTCGAGGAAGCGTCCTTCGCGGTCGTAGAAGTTGAGGCGCTCGTGCAGCTCCTCCCGGATGGCCACGATCGACTTGGCCAAATGGTCGCGAGGCGTCACGTAGTGCGAACCGGGAAAGATCGAATACTTGAGGAGTCTCTTCGTGACCTTGCCGCGAATCGGATCGACTTCGCTCAGCTCGTCGATGCTGTCACCGAAGAACTCGACGCGGATCGCCAGCTTCTCTTCGTAGGCTGGGAAAATTTCGACTACGTCGCCGCGCACGCGAAAGGTGCCGCGGTGGAAATCGACGTCGTTGCGCTCGTACTGAATGTCGACCAAGCGGCGCAACAAGTCGTCGCGCGCTATTTCTTCGCCTTTGACCAGCTCGATGGCCAAGCCTTCGTAGCTGTCGGCGGAGCCGATACCGTAGATGCAGCTGACGCTGGCGACGATGATCGTGTCGGAGCGCGACAAGAGCGCGTGCGTGGCCGCGTGCCGCATGCGATCGATCTGGTCGTTCACGATCGCGTCCTTCTCGATGAAGGTGTCGCTGCCGGGGATGTAAGCCTCGGGCTGGTAGTAGTCGTAGTAGCTGACGAAATAGGCGACGGCGTTGTCGGGAAAGAGCTCGCGCATCTCGCCGTACAGCTGCGCCGCCAGCGTCTTGTTGGGGGCCATGATCAGGGTCGGCTTGCCCATCTTCTGGATCACATTGGCGATCGTGAAGGTCTTGCCGCTGCCGGTGATGCCCAACAGCGTCTGGTGCGGCAGACCGGCTTCGAGTCCGGCGATGAGACCGCGGATGGCGGCGGGCTGATCGCCGCGGGGCTCGAAATCACTCCGCAGGCGAAATGGCGACGTCATGGTTAACCTAGGGTTTTCCACGCAGCCTGGGGCGGCGCAAATTCGGACCCGAGGCTCCCGAGAACGCGCGACTATTCCTCGCCTTTCAACTGTGCAACTCGGGCGGGTCAGGAATCGTGGGTCAATCGCAGTCGAGGCAAGCCCACTCGACCGTCCCGTCGCCGCGGCCGTTGAAGCGCGCTTTGGTGTATTTCTCGATGTCGATCAGGTTGCCGTCGACCTGGGCATTCTGGGTGCAGCAGCCGCTGCAGTCGCTGTCGCCGCAGGTGTCGTAAACGACGACGTCGATTTCGTCCCCGCCTTGGCGGAGGCGGAGCTTGTGCAGCTTGTAGGTGTCGAAATCGATCGAGCCGCCCACGGTGGCGAACACGGCGACGATATTGTGCTCGGAGACCCACTGCTCGGTCTGCTTGCCGTCGACCGCGGCGAAGTAGCCGGCCCACTTGCAGCCACTGTACTCGATGCACTCGACACTACCGGGATCGGGATACGACTCGTAGTTGGTGAGGCTGGCTTGCGCCCAAGTCAGCGTCGAGCTGTCGATGCTGCCGTCGGCGCCGCCGGTGCCTGCGCTCGTTCCGCCGCCGGTGCCTGCGTTCGTTCCGCCGCTCGCGCTGCCACGACTCGGGCTGCCTCCTGCGGAGGATCCGCCGCTGGCAGCCAACGAGCCGCCGATTGCCGCATTGTCTGTCACCGATGAACCACAGGCGACCATCCAAGCCAATGTGACCAATCCGACGGGCACGACGAATTTCTGGAGCATGTCCACATGCTACCCCGCCTGCGTCCGCGGCACTTTTCCGTTCGGCTCTTTCCGATGGACCGAACGCGACGCGCGCAGCTCTCGTGTCCAGCCTCACCGAACGTTTCCCGCGCGAACGGAGGCGAGCGACCGTTTATTCAAAATTGCGTAGAAAGAGGCATTCGCTCGGCTCCACGCCCGCGCGCCGAGTTCGGACGCTAAGCCAACCGCTAAGCCAACCGCTGGAGCCTGAGGCGCAGCTTGTCGGTCAGCATGTCGTGTCGCTCCAGCATGCGCGTAGCCAGCTCGGACGCCTGCGCCCAATCCTTTGCGTACTCCGGCGGCAGCTCCGGCTGCGCGATCCAATTGATGGCCGTCAGCGCGCCCCGCACGATCACCGACTGGAGGATCACGATCGAGCCGATCGAAGTCTGGCGAATCGAAGCCTGGTTTTCTTTCATCCACTCGCCGATGCGTTGCCGCTGACGCGCCGATGCGTTCGCAGCCGCTCGCGTGTCGGTGATGGTCAAGAAGCGATCGCCTCGCCTCCAGTACTTCTCGACTTCGACGAACAAGCGCTCGAACTCGTCGTCAGTGATTGCGCCACGCAAAGTGAAGCCGACGATCGGCCAAGACGTCACGTCGATGCTGATACCGTTCGGCGAAGAGTCCACGAAGGGGCGAGGATGTCACGAGCGGTGCAATGGATCCACGAGCGGACGCTCGACCGCGCACGGGGCTGGGCTCGTCGCCTGTTCGAGGGCACGGTCGGCCGCGCGGACTCGACGCAACGTGCGACAAGGTGGGCGCGAAGCCGACACGGCTCGAAAGACCGAGCGCTCAGAGCGCGGAAGCGCTGCCAATCGCGCCCGAGGTTCGCGCTGGCAGCGGGTCGGTCCACGCTCGAGCGGGCCGCGCGCGTCCGTTTAGCTCAATTCGGCTGGAAGAGGCGCGCGTAACAGATGACTCGCCCGTGAGTACTGTGAGGCGAATGGTAGAAAAGTCACGCATGGTCCTTCAACTGAAGTACTCCTACGCATTTGCTTCCGTCGCGGCACTCGGTGGTGTTGCGGCCTGTTCAAGCTCGGTTCGCAGAAGACTTTACCCGAAGGCGAGAACGGCGATTGCACCGCCGATTGCGGCGCGCACCCCGACTACCGTCAGGTCATCACCACCACGTGGACCGAGTACCGCATTCCGTTCGATCGCTTTGGCGACGGCACGGTATTCGATGGTCACCTACTCTCGATGCTGCTGGAGGTGCGAGGCGACACGTTCGACGTGTCGATCGACAACGTCGGCTACTATACCGAATAAGATCCGCTCTTTGGATGCGAAAAAAAGACTGGCTTCGCAAGGAGCCGGCTTTTCGCATGTCTTCGGGCTGAAGGCCGCTCGAAACACTCAGGGGCTCATGGCGATGCGCGGAATGCCGGTCGCTTCTTCGAAGCCGCGAGACACGTTGAAGGCCTGGAGCGCCTGCGCCGAAGCGCCGCGAGACAAGTTGTCGATGGCGCTCATCGTGAGCAGCAGGCCCGTACGTGCGTCGAGCGCGTAAGCCAGTTGCGCTCGACCGCTGCCGCGCACATGCAGGGTGTCGGGCAAGGTGTCGTCCAACACAGTGACCAGACCGCTTCCATAAAGTTCGCGGGCTGCCTCGCGACACTGCTGGTCCGTCACGCCGGCTTTGGGGCGCACGTAGGTCGTCGTCAGAATGCCTCGGATCATGGGCACGAGCTGAGGCGTGAACAAAACCTTCTGGGCGCTGCTTGCCGCAAGCGAGAGTTCTTGCTCCATCTCGGGCGTGTGGCGGTGACCGCCACCGACATTGTACGGGCGCAGGCCTTCGGCAGCTTCGGGAAAGTGGAACTTGGGGCCAGGCTTTTTGCCGGCGCCACTCACGCCGCTCTTGCCGTCGACGATGATCGGCTGGTCGGTCTCGAGCAAACCGGCGCGAAACAGCGGCGCCAAAGGAAGAATGGCGCTCGTGGGGTAGCAGCCGGGGGCGGCGATCAAGCTCGCACCTTCGAGCTCTGCTCGGTAGAGCTCCGGCAGTCCGTAAACCGCGCGCGGCAAGAGATCGGGCCGCGGATGCTCGCCGTACCACTTTTCGTAGGTGGCCTGCTCGCGCAACCGGAAGTCGGCCGACAGATCCACGACCTGCACGCCGCGATCGAGCAACGCCCCGCCGAGGCGCGCGCTCGCCGCATGGGGAAGCGCGGTGAAGGCGACGTCCACGCGGGAGGCGACCTCGGCGGCCTGCGACTCGTCGAAGGTCTCGAGCACCAGTTCACCCAGACCCGCCGCACCTTCTGTCGACGGCAGCACTTGGCCGAGACGCTGTCCCGCGTTCTCGCGGGCTGCGACGAACTTGAGTTCCAGGGCAGGGTGGGCGTCGATCAGTCGAACCAGCTCGGCGCCCGTGTAACCAGCGGCGCCGACGATACCTACGCGAAGTTTGCTCATGATTGTCTCGGGGTTGGGGAATGATGCTCGGGAACCCGACTGCGCACAAAAAGAAAACACGCGACCAGCATGTGCCAGCCGCGTGTTTCGCCCGGGGAGGTTTCGGATCAGCGCTTGCTGAACTGGAACTTCTTACGAGCACCGGGCTGACCGGGCTTCTTACGTTCTTTCTGACGGCTGTCGCGCGTCAGGAAGCCCGCCTTCTTGAGCGCCTTGCGACGCTCGTTGTCCTCGGCGATGAGCGCGCGCGAGATGCCGTGACGTACGGCCTCGGCCTGCGCGCTGTGGCCACCGCCGGCAACCATGGCCTTGACGTCGTATTTGTCGGCGAGCTCGAGCAGCTCGAGCGATTGGCGGGCGATCATCACGGCGGTTTCGCGCTCGAAGTACTGATCGATCGGCTTCTTGTTGACCGAAACCTGACCGGTGCCGGCGCTGATCCAGACGCGCGCAACTGCGGTCTTGCGCTTGCCGGTGGCGTAAACTTGGGTGTCACTCATGGCTTACTCTCAAACGCTCAGGGTTTCGGGCTGTTGTGCAGCGTGGGGGTGATCCGCTCCGGGGTAAACCTTGAGCTTGGTGATGAGCTGACGTCCGAGGACGTTCTTGGGGAGCATACCCTTGACCGCAATGCGGATGGGCAGCTCGGGCTTCTCGGCGATGGCCTTTTCGAGCACGAGAGCCTTCATGCTGCCGGGGTTGCCGGAGTGCGTGTAGTACTTCTTCTGCGACATCTTGTTGCCGGTGACCTTCACCTTGGCAGCGTTGATGACGATGACGAAGTCACCGGTGTCGACGTGCGGGGTGAACGTCGTCTTGTGCTTGCCGCGCAGCACCATGGCGATCTTGCTGGCGATGCGGCCGAGCGCTTGGCCTTCGGCATCCACCACCCACCACTTGCGGGTCGCTTCGGCCTCGTGCGGCTTGGCGTTGTACGTTCTCATGTTCGGGGGTCCTTGTGATTGCTGGGTTCGAAAAGAACGACCAGCGGCTGAATACAGAGGGGTCCCCGCCGACGCCTCGGGCCGCGATTTGCAGCCTTCGAACTCGGGTCGGGCCCCAATCCCAGGAACGAGAGCGGTCCGGCGAGCCGGGGCCTGTCCACTGAGCGGGTCTCCCCCGGCCGTCCGAAGCTGGTTTTGGCGACGCCGGCCTGACCGACAGCGGCCAACTCGACTCGTCACACCAAACTCGGAAATCCGAAGGGGGCCGGACGTCTAGCCTCCGCTCAGCAGGTCGTCAAGGCCGCAAAAGGCGCCCACGGACCTGCCGCAGAAGTCCCACGATTCCCTACCTCGCCAGGACCCAGGGAAGGCCCTAGCATTCTGGACACTTGGCCGAGGCCGGTCCCGGTTTATGAGCACTTCCCACGCACCCCTGAACCAGCGGCTCCTCGACCGGATGGTGACGGATCGGGCGATCTCGCCCGAACAGCGAGAGGCTGCTCTGAATCATATTCAGGCGTTCGGCGACCGAGCCGAAGAGGCGCTGCTCGAAACCAACGTCCTATCGGAGGCGGCGCTGCTCAAATACCTAGCCGCAATTTACAAGACCCGCTTCGTCTCGACCGACAAATTGGCCAAGGCCGACATCGATCGGGTGACCTTGGAAAAGGTGCCCAAGAAGCTGGCGGCGGCGCATGGCGTATTTCCAGTGTTGTTCGATCCCAAGAGCAGCTCGCTCAGCGTCGTCACGGCGGATCCGTTGAACGACGCAGTGCTCGACGAGATCAAACTGGTCTCCGGAGTCAAAGAGGTCCGCGCCTTCGTCGCGCGGCCGCGCGCCGTCAAAGCCGCCGTCGCCAAGGCCTATTCGGGCGACATTCACGCCTTTGCCACGCTGGACAAGACAGCGCACGCGCAGTTCACGAACATGCTCGACGTGTACGAGCGCAACCTCGTCAGCGACGAGAGCATGACCGTGTCGCTGGCCAAAGAAGAGCGCCGCGAGCGCGTCCTGAGCCAAGAAGAATTCGAAGGCGGCCCCAAGGTCGGCCGTGGAGGCATCGTCGATCAAGGCTACGTCGAGACGCTCAACGTCTTGGTGAGTCTACTCGAAAACTCACGCCAGGATTTGCGCGGTCATTCGGCGCAGGTCTCGCGGCTGATCAAGAAGCTGGCCGAGCGCATCGGCTTGAGCCCGAGCCAGCTCACCAATCTGCAGATCGCGGCGTTCATTCACGATCTCGGCAAGGCCGGCGCCTACCACCTCACGGCGCTGAACGTGTCGGAGTACGAAGGACACGCCAGCCAGGCCCAAAAGACGCTGACTTCGCCCTCCCGCTTGATGGAGGCCGTGGGGATCGCGCATGAGACCAAGACGGCTTGCGAGCAAATGTACGAGCGCTTCGACGGGCAGGGCATCCCCGCTGGCCTCAAGGGTAAAGACATCAGCTTGGGCGCGCGCATCCTCGCCATCGCCGACACGTACGCGGACCTGACGCAGAACCCTCGCAACCCCTTCCGCAAGCGGCTGCGCCCGGTCGAGGCCTGCGAAGTGCTGGAGCGCTACCGCGGCACCGTCTTCGATCCCAACTTGGTCGATCTGTTCAAGCACACGGTCACCGGCGAGGACGTCAAGGCGCGCCTCTTGGCCAATCGCAATCGCGCCCTGGTCATCGATCCCGATCCCGAAGAAACGACAGTGCTCGAGCTGCGCATGGTCGAGCAGGGCTTCGAGGTGCAACAGGGCCACAATGCCGAGCAAGCGCTCAAGCATCTGAAAACAGGCGAATACGAATTGGTCGTCAGCGAGCTCGACCTGGGTCCGGGCGACGATGGCTTCAGCCTGTTGGCGGAGGCTCGCAAGCACGATTGGGGCAAGAAGCTGCCGTGGATTTTCGTGACATCACGCACATCGAGCGCCGACGCCCGCCGCGCTTTCGAACTCGGCGCGGCCGACTTCATGACCAAGCCGGTTTCTGCCGATCTGCTCGTAGCCAAGCTCAAGCAGATCATCGAGCGCGAGGCGGCTCAGGGCGGCGCGAGCCGTGGCGTGTCCGGTTCGCTCTCGGAGATGGGCCTGCCGGACATGGTCCAGGTGCTGTGGCATGCGCGCAAATCAGGGTCGCTCAAGATTCGCGCGAACAATAACTCCGGCGAGATCCATTTCGTCAACGGCTTGGTGTGGAACGCCATGTGGGGGACACAACGGGGCGAGGACGCCTTCTACACGATGATCGGTCTCGTCGAGGGAACCTTCGCCCTCGACCCCAACTACGTGGCTGACGCCCAGGTCATCCAGGCGAGCCCCGAGGCCTTGCTGCTCGAGGGCATGCGTCGCATGGACGAGCAGGCGCGCTAAATACCTGGCGCGCCTGTGCACTTGCGGCTTTGCCCGAGGGCCGTGGTAACCTGCCCGTTCACGGCTCCTAGTCTTCCCATGCCTCCTCCTCCGCTTCTCGGATACAACAACAACGTCCGGCACCGCGGTCGGATCTTCCACATTCAAACGGAAGACTCGGGCGTTGGGAGTCCGCGTATCAAGACGCATTTGTTTGCTGACGGTGGCCGCATCGTGCGGTCGACGCGAACGGATTACTCGGAGCACGTCGGTCAACCGGACATGGCCGAGAAGGTGAAGAACCTGATGAAGGAGCAGCACAAGGCGATGTTCGTCGCGCTGCGCTCCGGCCAGCTCGACGGCGCCATCGGGTTCGATGAAAGTGCGCCTTTGTCGCCGTCCGTGGGCCCGCCCGAATCGCTGCCGCTCAGCAGCCAAGGCGCGCCGCTCGCTTCGAACCAGATCGCCGCAATACCCGGACCTGCATCGACGGCCCGACCGCCGGTTGCTCCAGCTCCTTTGGCTGCTTCACCAGCGGTCGCATCACCAGCGGTCGCATCACCAGCCGCCTCGGCTCCTGGCGCTTCGGCCGCCAATACGCATCTGACTGACGAAGGGACCGACGCGGTCGAGCGCCCCTACGCGGCACCCCGACCTTCGGCGATCTTTTCCGTCGCGCCCAGCAACGCCAGTATTTTCGGCGACGTGGGCATCGACGAAAAGTCGCTCGATGCCGCAATCCTCAGCTATTTGGCCGAGGACCCGAAGAAAAACGAGTGAGCGAAGGCGAGGGCGCGCGACTCAGAACGTGCCGTGGACGCCAAGCTGCGTCGGACCGATGACCGGCCGAAGCGTCGCACCCGCCACCTTGGCTTCGACCGGGGCAGGCTCGCTGCCCGTGAGCAACAAGATGACGCCGGTCACGCCAATCACGCCGCCGGCACCAAACAGGATCGTCGATATGGTCGCGAAAGTGTTGGCGTCGTTGAGCTTGTTGATGCCCTCTTCGCTCGTGCAGGTGTCGTTGGTCGGGCAAAGCGTCGACAGTTGACCTTTGGCGCCGATGGCCATCAGCCCCGTCACACCGCCAGCGATGAGCAGGCCGCCGCCTACTCCCACGCCAACCCAGCCGAGCGTGCGTTGCGTATTGCCGCCCTGAGATTGCTCGGGCGCGGCCGGCTCGGCCGAGGGAGGCGTCGACGAAGCGGGCGCAGTCGGATCGATGACGAGGACGAGCTTGAGTTCCGCGCGCCCCGCATCTTTGATTTCGACCTTGCCGCTGGCTTCTTTGTAGCCGGGCGCGCGAACCACCAGCTGGTGCGTGCCGGGATCGGTGGGACGCGGAGCACCGACGAGCGCTCTGGCGAAAGGCTTGCCGTCGATCGTGATCTCGAGACCTTCGATGCCGGCCGGTTCGACGATCAGCGTGAGGCGACCGATGTGCGGGCTGGCCTCGGCAATCAGAGCGCTCGCGCGCTTCTTGGCGTCGGCGAAGGCGGCGGGTGAACCGGGGGCGAGCTCTTCGCGCACCACCTTGTTCAGGTTCTCGGTGCCTTCGACCAGTCGACCTTCCTTGATCTGACACTCACCGACCCAGGTCAGGATCGTGGGCGCGTGATAGAGCGATTCGGCGCGCTGCAACTTGGGCAGGGCATCCTTGCAGTTTCCGGCTTGCGCCAGGGTGATGCCATCGATGGCCAAGTCGCGTGCAGCAGCTTTGCTTTCGGCAGTGGCTTCTTCTGCGCGAGCGTGCGAGCCGAAGCTCACCACGCCCGATGCCAGGGCCAATGCAGCGAGTGCGGAGCGAGCTTGGATATGCGCCATCGAGCGCCCAGCTTGCCCAAAGTCGGGAGCGACGTCCATTCGGAAGGCGACGGTTCAGCGGCCGACCGAGTAGAAACCAATCCGATCAGAAACCAACGTCGGGGACGCCGGTGACCGGAGGCTTGGTCTCGGGAGGCTTGGTTTCGGGCCGCTTGGTCTCGGGCCGCTTGGTCTCGGGCCGCTTGGTCTCGACCGGAGGCGTCACGGCGACGGGGCCAGGCTTTTGGCCGGGGCGCGGCCTGGTTGCGACTGGGGTTATCGGAGTGGTGTCGGTGGTCACGGGCGGCGTAGCCGGGTCCAGTGCAGGTTTGTCAGCCACCGGAGGTGCGGTGGTCGGGGCGTCGGGCGTGTCCAGCACGATTTCCGGCTGCGTCAGAGTCTTGGGCGTGGGATCGACCGGACCGCTGTCCATGCCGCGAATGACGACGACCA
>Ga0163144_10020937_pt1 | contig 13030 bp, 10 predicted proteins | sample OliLak19BULKMAT1_FD_123175 | JGI IMG/M metagenome (GOLD analysis project Ga0163144, IMG submission 123175) | Freshwater microbial mat bacterial communities from Lake Vanda, McMurdo Dry Valleys, Antarctica - Oligotrophic Lake LV.19.BULKMAT1 | ecosystem: Environmental > Aquatic > Freshwater >...
TAAAGATAAGTTTTCGTTTGTGTATATTCCTAAAGAGCTTGTAAACACGGTAATGGACAAAATGAATGAAAACACCATTAAAGGTCATAGAGTAAATTTGGAAGTGGCAGATGCTAATATGTAGTTTTCAGTTTTAAACAAATAATTGAAAAGCCGTTATGGAATAGATTCCGTAACGGCTTTTTCGTTTTACGATGTTAGGTGGAGGTAGCAGGCTGAATTTGCAATTACAATAGTTGAAGCCTCTGCTTCAGCGTTCGTAGCCGCACAAATTGGTCGGAGTTGAAATCCGTTTCGCTGAATTTGTGCTCCTTATATTTGTTGTAAAGTTCTTCCATACCCGATGCCAGCGTATAGGCTAATTCAAAATTTGGGAGCACAGATTTTAGTTTATCGAACTTCACTTTATAATCTCTTGAATCGCTTCCTACTTCGCCTGTGTAAACTATTTTAGCACTCGGCACCAAGGTTTGTACCAAATTGCCTACATCTTTTACTTGGTAGTTTTCTTTATTGCCACCGATATTTACAATTTGATTGAATACCGTGGCTGTAGGAGCTTCAAAAAAGGCTACAAATGCGCGGGCAATATCTTTGCAATGCACCAAGGGCCGCCAAGGGCTGCCATCACTCATTATGCGGATGTCGCCTCGAGCCACCGCACAAGCCAAAAGATTGTTTACCACCAAATCGATCCGCAACATAGGCGAATGGCCGTAGGCGGTTGCATTTCTCAAAAATGAAGGGCAAAAAGTGTCGTCAGCCATGGCGGAAATGGCTTTTTCACAATCAATTTTTGAAATTGCATAGGCAGTAAGCGGAACGGTAGGGTCGGTTTCTTCCATATCTATTTTGTCGCTTTTGCCATAGATGGAGCAAGAACTAGAAAACAAAAACCGCTCTACTCCGGCTTGTTTTGCAAGCTTTGCGAGGCGAATGCTCCCTTCACGGTTTATGCTGTAGGTGATTTCGGCATTAAGATCGCCCATGGGGTCGTTAGAAATGGCCGCCAAGTGCATTACACAAGCTACATCGCTTAAATCTTCAATTGCGACATCTCGAATGTCTTTAATTAATTCAAGATCTGGTTTTACATAAGGCTCCCATTCGCAGCCTTCAAACAAATTGATGTCGATGCCAATTACATAATAGCCAGCTGCTTTCAGCAAAGCAACCAAATGTACCCCTATGTAGCCTGTATGGCCCGTTACTACTATTTTTTTCACGTATTTAAGATTTTGATGTTGCCAAAGCCCAAATATAATATACCCGAAGGAAAGAAAGGGGGCGTAGCTAAAAGTTGTGATATTTTGGATTTGGCAAGAAGGCCTATGTGGTTATGATTCGCAGTATATCGGTTTGCGGAAATCAATACAGCTAATTTTGGCATGCTAGCGCTAATTTTTAAAAGTTTACACCGGCATTGACGTTGGCATGATTTTTTGATTTTGTATTTACCATTACTCACCTTATTCTGACTTAAGAATGTCTCGTATTTTCACAATATTTATCCTTTTGGCTTCCATTGCATTTGTAAGCTGCAGCAAGAAAATTGTATTGAAACAAAAAGTGGCAAAAACCAAGGTTTTTCCAAAAAACTTCGATCTTAAACCTATCTCAGATACCGTTCTGGTAGTGTTTATACAAGGGCATCCAAAATTCCTTTCCTACTTGCAGGGTGTAAAAGAATTTTATAAAAAGAGAAATTTCGACTATGCTTGGTTTGCCAAAGAAGGCATGGCGCCCCGAATAGACATGTTTTTAAACATGATGAATGGTGCTGAAAACAAGATAGATTTTTCGCACGATTCATTGCTATCTATCTACAATCGCATTAGAGAAGACACCTCGGTTGTAGCTGCCCAAGACAGCTTGCTGAATCTGGAACTAAAGCTCTCGCTCAGTTTTTTTGCTTTTGCGGATAGAGAATGGAGCGGGAGCGATGAAAAACTTGTGAGAAAACTGGAGTGGTACATTCCCAAAAAGAAACTGAAGTACGAAGACATTTTAGATTCATTGCTTAAAAACGAGACAGATGACCTATCGCTGTTTAAAGCGCCTGTGTATAGCCAATATGAATTGCTGAAAGGGTATTTGGCAAAGTACAAAGCGTTGGAAGAAAAGGCAGGTTGGTCGCAGATATGGGCCGACAAAAAGTCGTACAAACTTGGAGATACTTCGGCCATCGTTGTGCAAATAAAAAAGCGGTTGCTGATTACAGGTGACATGGAATCTAGCGATTCATTGCCGCTTTTTGATTCGACATTGGTGAAAGCGGTAAAAAGATTTCAAAATCGCTATGGCATGAACCCAGATGGGAAAGTGGGTGTGTTGGTAATCAAGGAAATGAATACGCCCATTCACCAACGGATTGAACAAATTATTATCAATATGGAAAGATGCAGGTGGGTGCCCTTTGAATTGAAAGGCGATTATTTTATGGTGAATATTCCCGAATTTAAACTTCATGCTTATGAAGGCAACAAAATATTGTGGGATATGAATGTGGTGGTGGGCAAAGCCACAAATAAAACGGTGATATTTAATGGAAACCTGCAATACATAGTGCTAAACCCTTATTGGGTGGTTACATCTAACATATTTGAAAAAGAATTTTTGCCCAAATTGAGGAAAAATACAGGCTACCTGAAAAGCCAAGATATCGAATTGTTAAAGGCCAATGACCCAACAGTATTGATCGACCCTGCCACCGTAAATTGGAATCGCAGTGATAGTTATTACCACAACTATGTAGCCCGACAAGTGCCTGGCTCAAACAATTCGCTTGGCAAAGTGAAATTTATTTTCCCCAACCAATTCAGTATTTACTTGCATGATACACCAGCCAAGGCCTTATTTTCGGAATCAAACAGATCGTTTAGCCATGGTTGCATCAGGGTAGAAAAGCCTGAATTTCTGACCAAGTTTTTGCTGCGAGACCAATCTGGTTGGAACGACAAGGCTTTGGCTAAGGTGTGGGCCACGAAAAAGGAGCAATATATTCCCCTGAAAAAGAAAATGCCAGTATTTATCGCCTATTTCACTGCTTGGGTAGATCAAAAGGGAAAACTGAATTTCAGGCACGATATCTATGGCCACGATGCGAAAATGGCCAAGTTGCTCATCGAGAAACCCAGAATTTAAACAGCCAAATGCTTTAATTTGACTCCAGTTCCAACTTTATAAAGCGCCCAGTATGGCTTTTGGTATTCTTAGATACCGTCTCGGGCGTGCCCTCTACTACTATTTCTCCGCCTTTGTCACCACTTTCCGGACCTACATCTATCACCCAATCTGCTGATTTTATCACGTCCATGTTATGTTCTATAATTAAAACCGTGTTGCCTTTTTCTACCAACTTGTTCAATACATCCATCAGGTGCATGATGTCTTGAAAATGCAAGCCAGTGGTGGGTTCGTCTAAGATATAAAGTGTTTTTCCAGTATCTTTTTTGGCCAGTTCGGTTGCTAGTTTCACACGTTGGGCTTCGCCACCGGAAAGTGTGGTGGCATGTTGCCCAAGGGTGATATAGCCCAAGCCGACATCATTAAGGGTACGTACATACCTGCCAATTTTGGGTTGGTTTTCAAAGAATTCTGCGGCTTGCTCCACCGTCATATCTAGCACATCGGCTATCGATTTGCCTTTAAAGCGAATCTCGAGCGTTTCCCTGTTGTATCGTTTGCCTTTGCAGGTTTCGCATTGCACATAAACATCGGGTAGAAATTCCATCTCGATTTTGCGGATTCCTGCTCCTTCGCAGGTTTCGCACCTGCCACCTTTCACATTGAATGAAAACCGACCAGTACTATAGCCGCGTATTTTCGACTCGTTCATCTGCGAAAAAAGATTGCGTATGTCAGTAAAAGTGCCGGTATAAGTAGCAGGGTTTGACCTTGGTGTGCGGCCTATGGGCGATTGGTCTATTTCTATTACTTTGTCAATATTCTCCAGCCCATCTAGCCCATCGTTTTTCAAAGGTTCTGCTTTGGCATTGAAAAAATATTTATTAAGAATGGGAAATAAAGTTTCGTGGATCAAAGTAGATTTTCCACTACCAGACACACCTGTCACGCACACCATTTTCCCCAAGGGAATATTAAGCGTTACATTTTTAAGATTATGGCCATTTGCGCCTTTCAATGATAGGTATTTTTGTTCCTTTCCCAGTTTGCGGGCCGGTACATTTATTTTTATTTGGTTAGATAAATATTGAGCGGTCTTTGAATTATTTTTGAGAAAATCAGCAGGTAAACCCGCACCTACAACGGTTCCGCCATGCCGGCCTGCGCCCGGGCCTACATCTATTAAGTAGTCTGCGGCCAACATCATATCTTTGTCGTGCTCCACCACTATCACCGAATTGCCTAAGTCTCGCAGTTTTTTGAGCGAATTGATGAGTTTCTCATTGTCGCGCTGGTGTAGCCCAATGCTAGGCTCATCTAAAATATAAAGCACGCCTACCAATTGTGTACCCACTTGAGTAGCCAGCCTGATGCGTTGCGATTCGCCACCCGAAAGCGTGCGAATAGGCCTATCGAGGGTTAAGTACTCCAAACCAACATCGAGCAAAAACCCGATTCGTTTCCGCAGTTCTTTTAGTATTTCTGTGCCTATTGCATTTTGCTTGTCTGTCAGTCTTGCTTCCAGATTTTCAAACCAACCATATAATTGCCTGATATTTAAGTTGGCAACTTCAGAGATGTTCTTTTTATCTATCTTAAAGTGCAAAGATTCCTTTTTTAACCTTTGACCATGGCAATCGGGGCATTGTTCTGCCCTTGCAAATTCCCTAATCCAATCCTGAATTTTGTCTGAGCCCTCTATTTGTTGTCTTTTCAACCAGTTAATAATACCTTCAAATTTGCTGTTCCAGCTTTCCCCATCGTAGGTCTTGCTTTTGACTTTAAATATTTCCTCAGAGCCAAACAGAATAGTTTGCATCACCTCTTGGGGCAAATCTTTAATAGCAGTGGCTATGGATTGTTTTTTCGATTTCAATATTGAATCGATAATGTTGAATATCCACACATCGCGGTATTCGCCCAAAGGCAATAGGCCACCCCTACTAATGCTCAGGTTTCTGTCGGGAATTACGGTGTCTTCTGAGATGTTTTGAATAACACCCATGCCATCGCAAGTAGTACACCATCCGTAAGGAGAATTGAATGAAAACATATTTGGAGCAGGCTCATCGTAAGCCAGCCCCGTTTGCGGATCCATCAAATATTTGGAGAAATGGAAAATGGAATCGTGGGAAACTTTATTTGACTTATCATTTGATATGAATTTGTTGTTAGAGATCGATGAAGTCTCAAGCTCTGCTCCCTCACGGGGAGGGTCAAGGGCTGTAATGATCATCATCACTCCTTTTCCCAAATTCAAACAAGTTTTCACCGATTGGGTAATCCTATATCGGTCTTCCTCTTTCGGCACTATTCTATCAACTACTATTTCAATGTCATGAATTTTGTAGCGATCGGCTTCTGTTTTGGCTTCTATTTCGATGATGTCGCCATCGAGTCGCACTTTAGTGTAGCCCATTTTCCTGATCTTTTGAAAATCTTCGCGGTAATGGCCTTTTCTACCTTTTACGATTGGAGCTAGTAACGTTATTTTCTGTCCATCGAAATTGGCAATAATATGGTTGATGATTTGGTCTTCGGTTTGGCGTTCCATTTTATTGCCCGTGAGGTACGAATAAGCCTCGCCAGCCCTTGCATAAAACAACCGTAAAAAATCATAAATCTCAGTAACTGTGCCTACTGTAGATCGTGGATTACGCCCTGTAGTTTTCTGCTCAATTGAAATTACAGGACTCAGCCCTTCTATTTTATCCACATCGGGGCGCTCCATATTGCCGATAAAAGAGCGGGCATAAGCCGAAAAGCTTTCCATGTAGCGCCTTTGTCCTTCGGCATAAATGGTGTCAAATGCCAAACTAGATTTGCCACTTCCGCTCACTCCGGTAATGACTACAAGTTTATTCCTTGGTATTTTTATGTCAATATTCTTGAGGTTATTCTCTCTAGCCCCGTAAACTTCAATGTATTCTTGCGTGTCGCCCAATGTAAAATGGTGTTAAAAAGCAAAAATACAACCAAATCGACTATTAGCGGTTTTCGGTCTGAAATAAATCTTTGGTTGCTAGGCACTTACACCCTTGTACTGGTCACTTCCCATTACTTTTTTGCAGATCACCAAAAACAGAACAACTTTGACAAAAGCACCAACTAAATCGAAAATTAAAGCGATCAAGTGACGGCAAATAATTTGCCCAAGTAGATAGAAACTGGCAGCAGAGCCAAAGTAAATAGGGCGATATATGGCTCTTCGAAAGCGGCTGCCCAGCTTGCATTCATGGCTATAAGGGCTATTACCCCAGCTTTTACGGCCTTGCCAATGAATTTGCCTTCGGGAATACGGACGGCTTGAATCAAAGCTGGAAATATTAAAAGTGCAAACAAAATCAAGAAAGGCAGGGTGAAAACATAATTCTGCTCTGCCACTGAGTAGCTGAGAATACCCAAAATAACCAAGCTGTATAGTGCAAAAGCTACATACAAAATCTTTTTACTGCTTCCATGCACCTCGCCCCTGCTTATCATGGTAATGGCTGCAATGTAAATGATAGGAATAACTGCCAGCGGGGCAAATTCATATACTGCGTTTGGAATAATGCTGATACCCAAAAGCAAATTTAATCCCCTGCAAACACCCATGTTTAAAGGACCTAGGTAATAATGGTGTTTGCCAAATTTGTCGTAAACCAAGGCCGCTATCACTATAAGTACCGCAATAATTAAAGATTGAAAGTGAACAAATACCGCCAAACTGCCTAGCAGCAGCAGCATTATTCCCCAAATGGCGGCCTGTTTTTTGGTTATCAAGCCACTTGGAATAGGGCGTTCGGGACGTTCGGTAGCATCAAGTTCAGCATCAAATACATCATTGAATACTACGCCACCGCCATACAAGCCAATGGTAGCTATAGTTAAAAGTAGCACCGAAGACCATGCAATGTTGGGATTTGAAAAATAGCCTGAAATAGCTATACCTGCCAAAATATCAGAAACTGCCGTTACCAAATTGGCAGGACGAGCCAATCTTAAAAGCCCAATTGCCTTTTTCATTTACTCAATAATAATAGCGTTTTTATCAATTCGGGGTTGTTGGCCACCTCTCAATATGGTGTTGCCCTCAAATTTTTCACTTTGATCGATCTCACTCAATGTATCAAATTCGGCTGCATCTATTTGCCCGCTCTGGCCAAAAGCAGTAACTGCATTCTGGTAGGTTACGAGCCTGATTGCTTCGTCATTTATGCCCTGCTGCTGCATCAGCTGGGCAGTTTTGGGTACAGCCAGCGGATCGCTTATGCCCCAATCGGCAGCCGAATTTATCATTATCCTTTCTGTACCATATTGTTTTACTACTTCCACCATGCGTTCATTGCCCATTTTGGTAAATGGATAAATGGTAAATGCAGCCCAAAACCCCCTATCCAGCACTTCCCTTACCGTTTCTTCATTGTTGTGGTCTATAATAACCATGTGTGGTTTCAGACCCATTTCAAGTGCAATGTCCATACTGCGTTGCGTGCCTTTTTTCTTGTCGCGATGAGGCGTATGCACTTGCACAGGCAGGTTGGCATCTAAAGCCAAAGTGAGCTGCAGTCGATAGTATTTTTCTTCGGCTGGGGTTTGGTCGTCAAAGCCAATTTCACCTATGCCCACTACCCCTTCTTTGTATACGTACAAAGGCAGTATTTCCATCACCTTTTCGGCTAGTTTTTCATTGTTGGCCTCTCTGGAATTGAGCCCAATGGTGCAGTAGTGTTTGATGCCAAACTGCGAAGCCCGAAACCGCTCCCAACCAATCAAGCTACTGAAATAATCGCGAAAGGTATCGAGACCCGTGCGGGGCTGGCCAAGCCAGAATGCAGGTTCAATAATAGCAACAATGCCCGCATCGCGCATCGCCTGATAGTCGTCAGAGGTGCGGGAGGTCATGTGGATGTGTGGGTCGAAGAATTTTTGCATCAGGCTTGAATTTCTCTTAAAATCCTTAGTGGTTTTTTTGGGTCTTGTTCATTATCCCGAAGAACGACTACTAGAATATCTTTTTTAGTTTCTTTTTAAAAAATGCTAAGTTACACCGTTACAGTCATTCTGACTTCGTGAAAATCTGTGATTGCGCCCGATTAAGAATGAATCGCCTGCAATTTAGTTTTCTTCTTAATTAACATAATGAGTTTTTTAGCATGAGAATCGAAATGGTTTTACAGCTTCTACTGCAACCATATTTCCCGCATTTGGTTAGCAGCGGTGGCAGACAAGATTACAGACTTTGTTGCCATTCCAAATTACCTGCATCTAAGGCTTCTTAAGTAAGCGTTTTGCCTTTGGCAATATCTAGTTCGCTCATCTAAGGCATAAATAGTTGCTCTGGGAGGTTATTTTCATCTCTTTAAAGATTTTAGACTAAGGCTGTGTGAATTTGTCCAAAACATTCCATTACATTTTTTGTCGTTAACAACCAATATTTAGGAATAAGATGGGTTTATAAAATGTCAATTGCGGTCATCTTTTTTTACCCAAGATTGGAAATAATGAATTTAGTTTCCAAAATATATGGTGCTTTTTTAGACTTTTACATGCTGCCTACTGCAACGCCCCCCAACCCAATTCTTTATTTTCAATGGCAGTTTTTAAAGCCGGAAATCTTGTCAATAATTGTTTGGCAAGGGGGTAATTGCTGGCATCGCAAGCCAAAGCAGCGGCTTTTTGTTGGTCTAAATCGCTGCAAATCGACAATTTTTGTATGGTTTCAAAATTGCTTGCGTTGATAAAACCGCCTACACATCGCCACAATTGCAAAGGTACTTTTCTGCCCGCAGCCCAGCGTTCGTGGGCAAAGTCTATCAATGTGTCGGCCAGTTTTTGATTTACCCTTTCATCTAGCCCAATAATTAAGTGAATATTCTGATTGGTAAAAAAAGCTTTGAGTACAAGTTGGTTCCAAGCAAGCTCGTCCAACTGCTCAGAAGGGTAGGGGTTTTGGCAAATGATGGCCTGCAAAACGGTTTCTATATTGCTTCTTATGCCTTCTGCGCAACGCAATTTCCATATTTCGGGAAATGTAAAAATAGGCAATGCAGCGTACAAGGCCACTAATTCGTTCATTTCTGCTGAGGGAAACAAGGCTTCAATTCTCGATTTGTAAATTTCAACATCTACGTTTTTAATTTGCATTAACAACCACACCCTAGCCAACTTATCTATAGACCAAGAGGCGATTTGCAGGTTTTTTCGCTGGGCTTCGATGGCTTGTTTTTCTGCAGGGGTAATGCAAATGGCTTGCCTGCCCGTGTGTCGGGAAACAGCAGCAAAAGCCGAATTGAATGCTAATAAATTGTCGGCATTATCCGCCTTCCCTTGCAGCCAATGCCACGCTTCCAAGTTAATATGCCTTTTTATAATAGAGATGAAGAGCTGATTGAGTTGTGCTGCCATGGTATAAATAATGCAACTGCTGACTGGCGGAGGGCTATCGAAACACGTTGCTTTTTTAAGTTTTAAGCCGATAAATTTATTGTCCGCTTTGGCAAAAGTAATTATATTCTTGGCCTTGAAGTAGTTAACTTTGGGCACTAATTGCACCAAATACCCAATAAAATTTGAGTACCGAAAATAACAAACGCCACCTTGCCATACTTGGTTCTACGGGTTCTATAGGCACTCAGGCCCTAGACGTGGTAAGGAATCACAAAGACAGATTTACAATAGAAGTACTTTCCGCCCAGAACAATGCCGATTTGTTGATAGCTCAGGCAGTCGAATTCCAGCCAAATGTAGTGGTAATTGGCAATGAAAGCCTCTACCACAAAGTATTTTCTGCACTCGATGCACATCAAATAAAAGTATATAGTGGAACGAAATCTCTGGCTTCAGTGGTCGAGATGGGAACGATCGATATGGTGCTTACTGCTATGGTGGGTTATGCAGGGCTTCTGCCCACCATTCACGCCATTAAAGCCGGCAAAACCATCGCCTTGGCCAATAAAGAAACCATGGTGGTAGCTGGAGAACTCATCACCAAACTTGCTTATGAAAAAGGCGTTGATATTCTGCCTGTAGATTCTGAGCATTCGGCTATTTTCCAATGTTTGGTCGGTGAATTTCACAATCCCGTTGAAAAAATTATTCTCACCGCATCTGGCGGGCCTTTTAGAGGGCAAAAGGTCGATTTTTTGAAATCGGTTACTAAAGCTCAAGCATTGAAACACCCAAACTGGACAATGGGGGCAAAAATCACCATCGATTCGGCAACTTTGATGAATAAAGGCTTGGAGGTAATAGAAGCGAAATGGCTTTTTGCTTTAAAACCAGAACAGATAGAGGTAATTGTTCATCCACAATCCATCATTCATTCCATGGTGCAGTTCAAAGATGGTTCTATAAAAGCTCAAATGGGCTTGCCCGATATGAAGTTGCCCATCCAATTTGCCATTGGCTATCCTGCCAGGTTACACTCCGATTTTCCCCGTTTCGATTTTGCCAAATATCCAAGGCTTAGCTTTGAAAAGCCCGATCGTGAAACCTTTAGGTGCTTGGATTTGGCCTACGAAGCCATGCAAAATGGTGGAAACAAAGCCTGCTTGATGAATGCAGCCAATGAAATAGCGGTGCAGGCCTTTTTAGAAGACAAAATCGGATTCTTGCAAATTGCAGACATTGTAGAAAAAACCATGCAAAATGGCAGCTTTGTGGCTGCTCCCACGTTAGAAGATTATATCCAAAGCGACCTCGAAGCTAGGGCATTTGCATCAGAATTGATTTAATTTTAAACTACAGAGTAGCCATGCCACATCGTTTGTTTTGCTCTTCAATCGCTTCCAGCACAATTTAGTAGTTTTTTTCATGAGGGCAAACAGTCTTATCACAAGGTAAAGCTGGATTCAAGCCATACTTTGTTATTTATTCTCCAATAAATTTTTCTTTATAGGCAGCAATGGCTTCTTCTATTATTTCGAGGGCATATTTCTTGTTGTAAAAGGCCTCTACTACCACTTCTTTGTGTTCAGCTTTCTTGTAGTCTTCAAAAAATCTGCGGATTTCACCTAAAGTGTGGGGCGGCAGTTGTTCTATGTCGTTTACATAATTTACGGCCATATCATTTTTGGCTACGGCTATTATTTTGTCATCGCGTTCATTGCCATCTATCATTTGCATTACACCTATCACTTTGGCTTCTATTAGGCACATAGGCACTACATCTTCAGAACATACCACCAGAATATCGAGTGGATCTTGGTCATCGCAATAGGTTTTGGGAATAAATCCATAATTGGCTGGGTAGTGTACAGACGAATACAATATTCTGTCGAGTTTCAGTAAGCCGCTCTCTTTGTCAAGCTCGTATTTCGCCTTGCTTCCTTTCGGAATTTCGATAACAGCTTGTACTACTTCAGGGGCGTTTTCGCCAAAACTCACATCGTGCCAAGGGTTAAAATGCATATATTTTTAGTGTTTAGGTTGGAAATTGAATGGATATAATAATGATACCTTTGTTGCAAAGATATTTGAAAAACACACTAAAACTGTAAAGCAGGTTACTAATATTTATTTGCTATGTTGTTAACTGCCACACTACTAATAAGTTGCCCCGATCAAAAAGGACTTATTGCCCAAATAACCAGTTTTTTAAAAGATAACAATGGGAATATTTTGAGCTTAGATCAATATGTAGAAGCGTCAGACAACCGGTTTTTTATGCGTTTACGCTGGGATCTGCAAGGTTTCGCTATCGATAGAAAAGAAATTGGGCAAAGTTTTCATTATTTAATTGCTTCAAAATGCCAAATGCAGTTCTCTTTATATTTTTCGGATGAGAAGCCTAAAATGGCCATATTCGTATCAAAATATTCACACTGTTTGTTCGACTTGCTCTCTCGTGTGCAATCGGGCGAATGGAATGTGGAGGTACCCGTGGTAGTGAGCAACCATGAAGACTTAAGAACTGTGGCGGAAATATATGGACTTGATTTTAAATATTTCCCCATTACCGAAGCCACAAAATTGGACCAGGAGCTAAAGCAAATGGAGCTTTTACAAGACTTGAAAGTAGATTTTGTGGTGCTTGCTCGCTACATGCAGGTACTTAGCAATCAGTTTGTAATGAATTTTCCTTGCCGACTTATCAATATTCACCATTCATTTTTGCCTGCATTCAAAGGCTCAAAGCCGTATCACTCGGCTTATGAGCGGGGGGTGAAAATTATTGGCGCTACAGGGCATTATGTAACTGCAGATTTAGACGAAGGGCCCATTATTGAGCAAGACGTAACCAGAGTAGAGCAGAACGATAGCATACATGATTTGGTGCGAAAGGGCCAAGATTTGGAAAAATTGGTGCTGGCAAGAAGTGTTTATTATCACCTGCAAAGAAGAATTTTGGTTCATGGCAATAAAGTAATCAACTTTAAAAGCTAAATCGCTTTGGATTGCGCTATATGTTGTAAAATGTAAATTTTCCTCTCACACATCATTTTACCATGAAAAAACACCCGTTTTACCAATGTTTTTTGCTGATTAATTTTATTGTATTTCAAGCTTGTGCACAGCCAAGTTTCGAAACGATGGAGCCCGATGAATTTGAAAAAGCATTGGCAGAGGGTGCCAACATGCAACTGGTAGATGTTGGAACTAAGCAGGAATTTGTGTCGGCTCACTTAGAAAATGCTATTCATTTCGATATCAACGGCCCCGAATTCAACAATATGGCTTCTTTTTTAAGTAAAACCGTACCCATATATGTGTGTTGTCTCTCCGCATGTCGTAGCAAAAATGCCGCTAATTGGTTTGTAGATCACGGATTCACAAAAAGTTGTGAATTTGCAAGGATGTATTGCGGCCTGGGAAGCGGCAAACAAAAAACGACTAATAAGCAATACAAATATAGAAGACAAAATAGCAGGGGCACGATATGCCAACCTTATCAGTTGCGATACCTTAGTGCTAGTAAGCA
>Ga0163144_10020938_pt1 | contig 13029 bp, 8 predicted proteins | sample OliLak19BULKMAT1_FD_123175 | JGI IMG/M metagenome (GOLD analysis project Ga0163144, IMG submission 123175) | Freshwater microbial mat bacterial communities from Lake Vanda, McMurdo Dry Valleys, Antarctica - Oligotrophic Lake LV.19.BULKMAT1 | ecosystem: Environmental > Aquatic > Freshwater > Lake...
AGACTTCGACGCCAACGGCGTGCGCGAGGTCCCCGATATCTTCGCCTTCCTCGCCGCCTGGTTTGCCCAGGACTCCAGCGCCGAGTTCGACGGCGTCGGCGGCATCACCGTCCCCGACATCTTTGCGTTCCTCAGCATCTGGTTCGCCGGCTGCTGATTTCCGCCAGTCGTTCGCAGAAAATTGTCAGGAATACAGGCCCCGGGCGCTCTGCCCAGGGCTTTTTTTCTGGTTGTGCGGCAAGGTTCGAAAGAATGAGCGCGAGTTCATGTGTTGTTCACCGCTGCGCGAATCTGACTGGGCATTATCTGTTCAGTGTTAGCAACCATGTGCTGCGGCTGAGTGCGAAAGCATCCCCCGCAGTCTTTCGGAGATGGCCCCGGTCCGCGGCTTCACCCTCCCGTTCGCCGCGACCGGGTCTCTCCGATCTTCGCCCGCTCTCTCTCTCTCTCTCTCTCTCTCTCTCTCTCTCGTGCCATGCATCTGCGAGCCACCCGGTCAGGGGCTCGCAGATGCGCGGTGGCACTGAGAGTGACGACGAGGCGTCTGTACGAGGCTGGGGCTCACGCTCTCGCAGCGTCGCAAGACAGCGTGCGAGTTCAGGCTCGACACAACCAATGATGAATGCAGGATCTTTGCCATCGTAGCTACCGAAGCACGATGTACAGCGCGTGCAGCAGGCCCGGCAGCCAGAACAGCAGGCAGAGCAGGATATTCAGGATCAGATGACCGCCGATCCCTTCCTTCAGCCCGACCGCGAGGGGTGGCAGAAGGATCGCGATAATCACCAGCAGAAGCTTTTGTTCGTTAAGGTCGGCCACTCTTTGTCTCCCTGCGGACGCTGAAATCCTGCTTAATGCAATCGGAATTCAGCGACGACAGTTTCGCACGGTCAATCGATCATCCCACCGCTGCGCAGACTTTCTTCGCTGCATCGGTCAGGTCTATTGCCGGCTGCATTGTCGGGATGTCCTTCCGCGCGGCATCCAGCAACTTCCGTCCAGCATCCACGTTGGTGCCCTCCAGCCGAACGACAAGCGGCACCTTGAAGCCGACTTCCTTCGCTGCGTTCACGATGCCCTGCGCGATCACATCGCACCGCATAATGCCGCCGAAGATGTTCACCAGTACGCCCTTCACCGCTTTGTCGGACAGGATGATCTTGAACGCTTCCGTGACGGCCTGCTCGCTCGCCGAGCCGCCCACATCCAGGAAGTTCGCCGGCGTGCCGCCGTGCAGCTTGATGATGTCCATGGTCGCCATCGCCAGGCCAGCGCCGTTCACGAGGCACCCGATGTTGCCATCGAGCGCGATGTAGCTCAGCCCGGCCGCGGTCGCCCGCACTTCCGCCGGGTTCTCCTCCGTCGGGTCGGCATACGACTGCAAGTCAGGGTGCCGGAACAGCCCATTGTCATCGAAGTTGAACTTCGCATCGATCGCGAGCAGTTGGTTGTCCTTGGTCAGCACCAGCGGGTTGATTTCCGCAATTGTGCAGTCCTTCTCGACAAAGACTTTCGCGAGCTTCTGCATGATGTCCGCGGCCTGATTCGCCAGCTTGCCGCTGAACCCGAGCGAATAGGCGATCTTCCGGGCCGCGAAACCCTGCAGACCGAGCGTGGGGTGCAGGAACTGCTTGATGATCGCCTCGGGGCGATCGTGCGCGACCTGCTCGATCTCCACGCCGCCTTCTTTCGAGGCGATCAGGACGTTGCGCCGCGACGTGCGGTCGGTTGTCACGGCGAGGTAGTACTCCTTGGCGATATCTACGCCCGCGGCGAGCAGGAGCTTCTTGACCTCAAGCCCCTCCGGCCCGGTCTGCACGCTGACCATCTTGTTGGTCAGCATGAACTTCGCCGCGGCCTCGGCCTCGGCGGCGGTCTTGACGAGCTTCACGAACCCTGCCTTGCCGCGCCCACCGGCGTGCACCTGCCCCTTCACGACTGCCAGCGCGGAGTCGGCGGTCATTCCCGCCGCGCGTGTCACTTTGTTGAAAGCCTCTTCCGCCATGAGCGGTGACTCGATCACCATCGAGGAGGGAACGGGGATGCCGGCATTGCCAAGGATTTCGCGGGCCTGGTACTCGTGGATCTTCATGGAGGGGGTCGTCTCGTGTCAGAAGTATGATGAATGCCGATGATACCACGTCGCCGCCCCACGCCGATCAGGTGCAGAGCTTCTGCTGCGCTTCCCGATACCGGGCGAGCGTCCCTTCCACCACTCGCAGGGGAAGTTCGGGGCCCGGCGGAGCTTTGCTCCACGTGCCCGCGGCCACGAGTTCCTCGAGATATTCCCGCATGAACTGCTTGTCAAAGCTCGGCTGAGCCCGACCCGGCTGATACCGGTCCGCGGGCCAGAAACGCGAGGAGTCTGGTGTCAGGGCTTCGTCGATCAGGATGGGCTGCTCCCAGGCCCGCCCGAGTCGTGACTCGGATTCGGCCGGCAGGCCAAACTCATACTTCGTATCCGCGATGATGATCCCGCGTTCCAGCGCGTGCTTCGCCGCGGCGTTATATATCGACAGCGACAGGTCCCGCAGAACGCCCATGGTTTCGAGCCCGACTTCTTCCGCGGCCCGCTCAAACGAGATGTTCTCGTCGTGCCCTTCCGCGGCCTTGGTTGCCGGGGTGAAGATCGGCTCCGGCAGTTTGTCGCACTGCTTGAGACCTTTGGGCAGCTTTACGCCGCACACCTCGCCCGTCTGCTGATACTCCTTCCAGCCTGAGCCCTCCAGATATCCTCGCACGACGCACTCCACCGGCACCACGCGGCACTCGCGGCAGATCGTCATCCGCCCCGTCAGCCACTGCCGCGTCCGCGCATCCGCGGCGTCAGCGGGCAGGTCCCGCACATCCGTCGAAACGACATGCGTCTCGCAGATCCGGTTGCGTTCGATGAACTCAAACCACCACGTGGCGATCTGCGTCAGCAGTACACCCTTGCCGGGGATCGGCGTTGGCATGATTACGTCAAACGCAGAGATCCGATCCGAGGCCACCATCAGCAGGCGTCCCTCGCCGGAAGCCTTGTCGGGCGGGAGCCGGTAAACATCCCGCACCTTCCCCCGCCGGACCAATGGCAGCTGGGGCGAGGGAGTGGTCGAAACTGCTGCGGACTCGGAGGGGGCTGGCGGAGGTTGGGAAGTCATGTGGAGGTCGTCTTGAGCGGGCTTAGGCGGGGAAGCGACTTTGGGTGAGCGGTGGTCGATCGGGTCGGCCCGACCATTCCCCATCGTACGGGTGTGCCCGTCACAGAATCTGGCTATCCTGCCCGTCCCGGGATCCGAGTCGCGGCCCCCGGAGCAAGGGGTCCCAGGCCGGATGCTGAGCTTCGCAGTCCTCGAACAGAACGTTCCCGCCTATGTCGGCACCGGCTCTACTGGCTGGCCCTTGCGGCATGCGCACCTCTTTGGTCCCGACGATGTCCCCATCCAGGCGGACATTCGCTGCGTCGACGGCATCATCCGTTGCGAGAAGCGCAGCACCGAATCCGCAGGCATCAGCCTCCAATATCCGGTCGATCCGCCGGAGCTGGGCGGCGTTCCTGGCGCGATGCCCCAGAGTGGCGCAGGTGGGGTGATCACCCTCCAAACCTGTCTCCTTCCCGAGCGCGAGCAGCCCTACCTGCTCAGCCTCGAGCTTGCGAGGCACCGCCTGATGTTGATTCTCAACAAGCTTGAGGATTGGGCGCTCTTTGATCTCCCAGCGGATGACAACCGCATGCGTCTGTTTGAGCGCGCCCGCCGCGCCTTCACCGAGGCACTCGTTGCCCACGCGACGGACGCCAAACAGAATGGCCATGACAGCCCATACTCCGCACACACCGATCAACTCGCGCGGGCCGCACTCTCGCTCGCCATCGAGGCTAGCGAGGCCATCACCCTCCACCAGGCCAGGGCGCAGTTCAGCAAGCGCATGACCGGGGAACTCGCCGCCGCGGCGGCAAAGATCGGCACTCCTGCGAACGCACTCACCGATCACGAAGCCGCCGAGAGCCGCAACGCCCTTATCGGCAGTGTCGGCGTCATTCTTCCCAGCACGCCGCAGATCGGCGCGGTTGTTAGTCCGGAGTGCTTCAACAGTCCGCTGTGCAAGGCCACCTCACTGGGCTGCGACTTCATGACGATCCCCATGCGTTGGGTCGACATGGAACCGACCGAGGGCAAGTACCTCTTTGCCAAGACCGACAAGTGGATTGAATGGGCCGTGCGCACCGCCAAAGTCCCGCTTGTGGGCGGACCCATCGTGGACTTCCGCCGCGGCTGCGTGCCCGAATGGCTCTACATCTGGGAGCACGACTACGAAACACTCCGCGAGCTTGTCTATGAGCATGTCAAGAACATCGTCACCCGATATCGCCGTACAATCGGAACGTGGACGGTCTGCTCCGGCCTGCACGTCAACTCGAACTTCACGTTCTCGCTCGAGCAGGTGATGGATCTCACCCGTCTCATGGTGATGGTCGTCCGGAAGCTCCAGCCCAGCGCGAAGATTCAGGTGCAGATCGATCAGCCCTGGGGCGAGTACTACGCCTACAGCCCTCGCGCTGTCCCACCCATGATGTACGCCGAGATGATCGGCCAGGCAGGCATTAATCCCGACCTCTTCTCGCTGCGAGTCGAGATGGGCCAGCCCGAGCCCGGCCGCAGCACGCGTGACCTCATGGCGTTCTCGGCACTTCTTGATCGCTTCGCCGCGCTCGACAAGCCGCTGACACTCGGCGCGGTGTGCGTGCCCGCCGCCCCAGCGCCCGGTACAGATCCCGAGATCGGCTCGCAGATGGAGCCCGGCTACTGGCGCACCCCGTGGAGCCCCGAAGCCCAGGTTGCGTGGATGACCAGCATCATGGGCATCGCCGTCAGCAAACCCTATGTCCACAGCGTTTCCTGGGACGAACTGCACGAGCCGCCCGCCCGTCCCGGTACCAACGGCACCGAGACCCATCACCACGCTCTGGTCGATCGTGCGGGCGTGCCGCGGCCCGCCTTCTGGCGACTGGTCGAGATCCGCCAGGCCATCCGATCCAAGGTATCTCCCCTGTCACTCGCCGCGGACCCACAGCCCGGCTCGATCGTCTGACTCGAGGGCCTCATGGATTCCAGCCGTTCACCAGACTGGACAACCGGACCCGCGAAACTGGTCGCGGTTATCGTCCTGGGGGGCGCGAGCATCTTTGGGATCGTGTGGTCAATCGCCACCCGCGAGCCCGCCGCGGCCCGTGCCGGCGTGCCTTTTGTCTCCGCCACGGCCACAACTGCCGGGACGACCAGCGCGGACCCAACCGCTCCCAAATCTGCTCGCTCAATCTCCAGGCTGATCAATCTTAATACGGCTTCCGCGGCCGAACTCGAACTCCTTCCCGGTATCGGCCCCGCCATCGCGCAACGAATCATTAGCGACCGCGCATCCCGCGGGCTTTTCCGAAGCCTCAACGACCTCGACCGCGTCAACGGCATCGGGCCACGAACAATCGAGCGGCTCCGAGACAAAGTCACAGTCGAGTGATTCCGCCCAGCAAGCTTGCCCCGCAACTGCCGCGCCACCGCCGCGTCGAGCAATCGCTAACATCCGCCGTTCGCCAGTCCTTCCGTTCGCGCCGATCGGTACTTTTCCCGTTCGTCGGCACACCCCTGCGCGCCCCGGCCGATTCAACCAATGAACCTGCTCGCCCATCTCGCCGCGGCCCCTTCACTGCAAAGACTCTGCGCGCAGCTGGCAAGCGGCCGCAGAGTTGTCGCCCGCGGCTCGCAGGGTTCGAGCACCGCATTCGTGGCCGGCGCGATTGCCCGAACGCTCGCGCGGCCTGTCCTTCTCGTTGCCGCGCATCTGGATGAAGCCGATGAGACCCTCGACGAACTGCTGGATGCGGGAATCGCCGCCGCACGATTTCCTGCGCTCGAAGTTCTGCCCGGCGAGTCGCAGGCCAGTCTCGATCTGTTTGCCGAGCGCCTCGCGCTGCTCCGCACACTCCCCGATGCGCCGCCGCAGGTGCTCATCGCGCCCATCCAGGCGCTCATGCAGCCCGTCCCGGTTCCCGCATCGCTCTCCACACTTTCAACGACGCTCCGCCGCGGCCAACGCATCGAACTCACCAAGCTCTCCAAGTGGCTTGTCGATGCCGGATACTCGCGGCAGGATGCGATCGACGAACCCGGCGACTTCGCCGTTCGCGGCGGAATCGTCGACATCTTCCTCCCAGCGGGGATCGGCCCGACTGTTCGCAGCGCGAAGGGCGCGAGCGCAGGAGCGGGCGGTGGCAGTGGGGGGGGTGGGGGGATGCCGATTCGTCTCGACTTCTTCGGCGATGAGCTTGAGAAGGTCAACGAGATCGATATCGACACCATGGCTTCGGACCGCGCGATCGATGAGGTTGAGATCGTCTGCGCGAGCCTCGAGAAGGTTCTCGCCGATGCCGACGCCGCGGGCAAAGAACGTGTCAGCGTGATCGACTACATGGCGGGTGGTGCGAGCGGTTTCATCTGCATCCTGCACGAGACAATGGAACTCGTCGAGCAGGCGCGCGGCTACTACGAGCGAGTTTCCGATGGTGGCAAGGGCATCTTCGCGCCGCCAGCGGTGCTCAGTGCGCTCCAGAAGCGATTCCCATCTCTTGCCGAGGTCAATCAGTTCTCCGGCGGCCGCGGCGGCGGAACAAGCGCCGATGCCGAGATCGAGCTTCCCGTGCGGGCGTTGGGGGAGCTTCCCAAGGACACCGCCGATGGCATCCGTCACCTCGCGGCCGAGTCTTCGCAGGCCGGGATCGCCATCTTCTGCCAGAACGACGGCGAACTGTCTCGACTACGCGAGCTGATCACCGAGCACACGCCGGCCTCGGCATCTCGCCTGGATTCTTCGCGCGCGTTTGTCAGCCGCGGCTTTGCTTGGGGCGAGGCGGACGACTCTTCTTCGTCTGCTTCCTCTTCTTCCCGATCCCTTGATCCCTCGATCCCCTCCTCCCTTCTTGTGGTTCCCTACCACGAGCTCATTCATCGCTTCGAGTCGCGCCGCCGCGGCCCCGGAGGCCTGGGCGGACCAGCGGCTCGGCTGCGCGCCGGCCGCGCGATGGACACGTTCCTCGACTTTGCTCCGGGTGCCTACGTCGTGCACCGGGATCATGGGATTGCGATGTTCCGCGGCCTGATGCAGATGAAGCCCCGCGAAGTGAAGGCGAGCGCGCCCATCGTTCTGCCCGGCGAGAAGGCCAAGAAGTCCCGCAAGCGCATCGGACCCGGCCGAGAGCAGGATGTCGACCCCTTCGAAGGCATGGAGGAGTATCTGACGCTGGAGTTTGATGGTGGATCCAAACTGCATGTGCCGTGCACGAAGATCGACCAGGTGCAGAAATACATTGGCGGATTCCGCGGCAAGCCGCAGCTTTCGACCATCGGCGGCACACGCTGGAAGAACCAGAAGGAGCGCGTGTCCGAGTCCGTTCGGGATCTGGCAGCGGAGATGCTGCGTGTGCGGGCTGCGCGCGAGTCTCTTCCTGGCGTGCGATACCCCGCCGACACCACCTGGCAGCGCGAGTTTGAGGAGGAGTTTCAATACGACGAAACCGAGGATCAGTTGGCTTCGCTCGCGGAGATCAAGAAGGATATGCAGAGCGAGCGTCCGATGGACCGGCTGCTCTGCGGCGATGTCGGCTATGGCAAGACCGAGCTGGCGATCCGCGCCGCCTTCAAGGCGGTCGAGTTCGGCAAGCAGGTCGCGGTGCTGGTGCCGACTACGGTGCTGGCGGAGCAGCACGAACGGACGTTCAGGTCGAGGTTTGCCGATTATCCCTTTAGGGTCGAGAGCATCTCGCGATTCAAGACGACCCAGGAAGTGAACAAGGTTTTGGCGGACCTGCGAAAGGGACAGGTGGATGTCGTCATCGGCACGCACCGGCTGCTCTCCAAAGACGTGAAGTTCGCGGACTTGGGGCTCGTCGTCATCGATGAGGAGCAGCGATTCGGCGTTGAGCACAAGGAGCGACTGCTCTCGCTTCGCATGACCGTCGATGTGCTGACGCTGAGCGCGACGCCAATCCCGCGGACGCTGCATCTGTCGATGCTCGGGCTGCGGGACATTTCTTCGTTGGCGACACCGCCGATGGATCGGCGGGCGGTGGTGACGGAGGTGATTCCGTACAACGAGCGGCGGATCCAGCAGGCGATCGCGCGCGAGCTTGCGCGCGATGGGCAGGTCTTCTTCGTCCACAACCGTGTCTTTGACATCACCAGCGTGGCGGATGATGTGCAGAAGCTTGCGCCGGATGCCGAGATCGTGATTGGGCACGGGCAGATGCCCGATGGCGAGCTTGAAGACGTCATGCTCAAGTTCATGCGCCGCGATGCGAATGTCCTCGTCAGTACCACGATCATCGAATCCGGCATCGACATCCCCACCGCGAATACCATGATCATCGACGGGGCGGACCGCTTCGGCCTCGCCGATCTGCACCAGCTTCGCGGGCGCGTCGGCCGCGGCAAGCACCGCGGGTATTGCTACCTGCTGCTGCCGGCGGACCGGCCAATCCCTGAGAAGTCGCTCAAGCGGCTCAAGGCGATCGAAGAGTTCAGCATGCTGGGTGCGGGATTCAAGATCGCGATGCGGGACCTGGAGATCCGCGGGGCGGGGAACATCCTGGGGCCGGAGCAGTCGGGGCACATCGCCGCGGTGGGGTATGAGATGTACTGCCAGTTGCTTGACCGCGAGGTGAAGACACTCCGCAACGAGCCGACGCACGTGGCCAGCGAGACGAGCGTCGAGATCGGCATCAGCGGGATGCTGCCCAAGCCGTACATCCTTTCAGACCAGCGCCGCATGGAGGCGTATCGGCGCATCGCGATCGCGGCGACGCCGGAAGAGCTTGCGAAGGTTGAGCAGGAACTCAAGGGTGCATATGGCGTGCCGCCCGCGGCCGCGCGGCGGCTGCTCGATCTTGCGGAGCTGCGTGTTCTCGCCAGCGTCCTCCGCATCCGTTCCATCTCCCTCCGCGGCCAGGATGTGCTGATGCGTGCAAAGCCCGGCGATGCGCAGCAGATCGGCATCAAGCTCCGTGGCGATGCATCAACGCCCGCCACGGCGAGTGGGACTGCGTTGAGCGTGACAGTGCTTTTGCCCAAGACCGGCGAAGAGAGCTGCGAGATCTATTTGAGGCCACCCGTGGCGTATCTTGAGCCGGGGACGCTGCTGGCGGTGCTGAGGAAGAGGCTGGCGGCGTAGCTCGAATGTGGCCCTCTGGCAATTTGCGATTTGACCATCCCTCACGCCGGCCTGACCCCGCTCGACAACTGCCGCACGCGCTCGACCTGCTGCTTCTTCACTGTGTCCAACACCAGCCGCGGGATCCGCCACTGGGCCTGGTCCTGTGTCACGTTCGAGCAATGCTCGACCAAGCACTGGTACAGCATCTTGAACGCATCGCGCGGCTGGTGCATCTGGTCAAGCGCATCGACGATGTCCTGCCGCGTGACGTCTTCGGCAAAGAGATCCAGCAGCGTGATGAGAGTCGCGGCGGCGCGTGCCCCATCATCCGTTCCTGCCGGTGGCTGCATCAGGCATGCCTGGAGCCGGGCGTTGCACAGGTCATACAGCATCGCGCCGGTCCAGCTCAGCCGCTCGATCAGGTTCTGCTTGTCGAGCCGGGCTTCCTGAAAGAACGCCGCGGATTCGCGGAACAGCGCGTGGCGGAGTTCCATCGGCAGCAGCATCTTTACGCCAAAGCCTGCCTGCTGGAGGAACTTGTTGTTGAGCATCGGCCAGACGACGGACTTCATGCGCTCGGGGTCGCCGGCGATGAGCGTTGGCTCATCCACGCGATCGACGATGATCATGATGCTTGCGAAGCCGAAGTTTGCCAGCAGGCGTCGCAGTCGATCAAACAGCGAGTAGCGGTGCTCCTCCGATGGCGTCGTCGGCAGCAGCCCGACTTCGAGCATCGATGGATCCACCTGCCGCAGCGACCGCGCGAACGACGCATCGCCCCTCCCGCTGGTGCGCACCTGCCGCCGGACTTTGTGCGCGAGCCGCAGGTATGAAAGTCGGTCCCACCCCCAGCGTTTGGCGATCACCAGCAACCAGAGCGCAGTGAGCGCGGCGACGCTGTAGATCGCCCAGCCGCCGTTGAGATCCAGCTTGCCCTCGGAGTATGCCCAGTATGCCAGACCCGCCGGCAGCAGCCAGCCGAGCATCGCCAGTGAGTTCCAAAGCCACACGCGGCCGGGCAGCGGCAGCCGCAGAACTCGGCGCAGCTTCCGCGTCCGCCGCTCTGCCCCCTCCGCGCGGTCATACACCGCCTGCAGCAGCAGCAGCTCTTCGCGCGTCGTGGTGTCGAGCTTCCGGATCGTGCGCCGCGGCTCAACACCAAGCCCGAGCGGGGTCACGCCCGCGCCCTCGGCAGCCTCGCCTTCCTTCAGCATTGTGTCCACGATCCGCGGCACAATCAGCGACAGCACCGCATCCATGTGATCCGGCAGCCGCATTTTCGCCAGCGCCTCGGGCACGTTGGGCTTGCGCTCGCTCCCCACACGCTCGTTGAAGCGGTCGAGGATCGGATTGAGTTCGTCATACGGCACCAGCAGGCATCGCGCCGACGGATTCGCGACGTTGTATGCCGCGACGCGATCGGCGATCTGCAGGCGCATCGCCGTCTTGCCGCTCCCCTTCTCTCCAAAGACGATTGCGGTGGAGGGGCGGGCGAAGTCGCCGAGGATCTTCTCAAAGTCCGAGTGCGTGGTGAAGCCGGTGCCCTGGGCCGAGATGTGCCCTCCCGCCGCGCTCGCGCTGGTGGTGCCGAGCGATTCGAGCCTGCGGAAGACCGGGTCCTGCCGGGCCTCTTCGCCGCGGAAGGGGTTCTCGACAATGCGCCAATGCTCGAAGAACGTCGAGAGGTTCATTCGTGGTTCCAGTCAGCTCCGCATGTATTGCTTTGCGGCATTGTTGATCAGTTGCTTCTCGCCCACATCAATGATCGACCCGAATTCCCAGCATCGGCGCGATCTTCGCCATTGTCGCGTCGAGCGTCTTGCGGTCCTTGGCCTCAAGATTCAACCGGAGCAGCGGCTCGGTGTTGCTCTTGCGGACATTGCACCACCACCCCAGCTTGTCGAAGCAGTCGATGGTCACGCCGTCGAGTTCATCGACATCGCCCTGATCGCCGAACTGATCCTTCAGGGCATTGAGCGCGCCGTCCTTGTCCTCGATGGTGAAGTTCACCTCGCCCGACTGGGCGTACTTCTTGGCCGGGGCGACGAGCTGGCTCATCTTCTTGCCCGAGGCCTTGAGCATCGTCAGGACTGTCGCCATCGCGATCGCGCCCGAGTCGGCGTTGTAGTTCCCCTGAAAGTAAAAGTGGCCGGAAAGCTCGCCCCCGAACACCGCTTTGTGCTCGGCCATCGCGGCCTTCATGAACACGTGTCCCACGCGGCAGCGGACTGGTTTCCCGCCGAGCTTGGTTACCTCTTCCGCCAGAGCACGGGTGGAGCGCAGGTCATATGTCACCGCGGCGTGCGAGCCCTTGGGCAGCTTCTTCAGGAAGAACGCGGCGATGGCCGCGGTCAGGTGATCGCAGCCGACAATCACGCCGTGCTCATCGACCACAACCAGCCGGTCCGCATCGCCGTCGAAGCAGATTCCAAGGTCCGCGTTCTCCGCGATGACCGCCGCCTGCAGCTGCGCGAGATTCGACGCTACCAGCGGGTTGGGCTCGTGCACGAACTCGCCCTTGGAGTTGTCGAAGTTCATCGCGACGATGTCGAGATTGGGGATCGGCACCCCAGCGCCCGCGGGAACCTTTTTATTCGCGCCTGCGACGCCGAACACCATTGGCACCATCGTGCCCGCCACGCCGTTCGAGGCGTCGATCACGACTTTGATCTTGTTGCCGTTGCCCCCGTTGAGATCGAGGAACGAGCGGACGTGCTTGATATACGCGTCCCAGAGGTTCCGCTCTTCGCGGCGGCCATGGGCAGATTGCACCGTCGCCTTGTCGACCATCGCGGCGTGCTTGCGCACCTCCGCAAGGCCCGTTGCCTCGCCAACCGGCTTGGCTTTGCGCTTCGAGACCTTGAACCCGTTGTACTGAGGCGGGTTGTGGCTGGCCGTCGTCATCACTCCGCCGGCACAGTCGAGGTGATTCACCGCGAAGTAGATGAACGAGGTGTCCACCATGCCGACATCGATCACATGCCCGCCCTGATCGTTGATCCCCTGCATCAGCATCCTGGAGAGCGAGGGAGAACTCTTGCGCATGTCCCGGCCGACGACGATGTTGTGCATCATCGGGCTCGTTTCGCCGGCCGCTGCGGCGTCACTCAGCAGATACTTCGAAACCCCGAAGCCGATCTGCCAGGCCATCTTCTCGTCGAGCGGGTCGGGCGTGGTGCCCCGGATGTCATAGGCCTTGAATACCTTACCGAGCATAAAGGGCCTCCGTGAAACGGGGGGGCGGGGAGGTTGGAGCGGTTCCGAAGCGGGGAGTTCAGCGATGACGGCTAGCCTAGCGGCAAACACCCGTTCTGTCACTGTTGTTCGGAGTGTGATCGGATGCTTTTCATCAATGCACGCTCCGATCGAGTCCTTTAGAACCACTCATCCGCCTCGGCCCGCACTTCCTCGATCCGCACACCAGGGGGCAGCGCGCTGAGGAACATCCGTCCGTAGCGTGCCGTCTTGATCCGCGGGTCGAGGATGACCACCCGGCCGCGATCAGACTTGGATCGAATGAGTCTCCCGAAACCCTGCTTGAATCGGATGATGGCGCGGGGGAGGGAGTCCTGAGCGAAGGAGTTGCCCCCTTGGTTCTCGATCCGCTCCATTCGCGCCTGTGTGAGCGGACGGTCGGGTGGCTCAAAGGGGAGACGGGTGATGATGACGTTGCGGAGGCGCTCGCCGCGGACATCGACGCCCTGCCAGAAAGTCGCCGCGCCTAGAAGCACAGCGCGTTCGGCCTCGATGAACTTCTTCAGGACGAGCGTTCGTGGCCCATCGCGACCCTGCGCGAAGAGTGCGATGTCCTGCCGGTCGAGTTCACCCTTGATGCGATCGGCCACG
>Ga0163144_10020939_pt1 | contig 13029 bp, 12 predicted proteins | sample OliLak19BULKMAT1_FD_123175 | JGI IMG/M metagenome (GOLD analysis project Ga0163144, IMG submission 123175) | Freshwater microbial mat bacterial communities from Lake Vanda, McMurdo Dry Valleys, Antarctica - Oligotrophic Lake LV.19.BULKMAT1 | ecosystem: Environmental > Aquatic > Freshwater >...
CGCCAGCTGACCATCACCGCCGTTGCCGCCTTTGACTTCGGGTTTCAGCGTCCATCATTCCCAGAGCGTCTCTCCAACCCGCGCCGGGGCCACGTTGGAGGTGCGTCGCGCAACGGTGTGCAGCGCGCAACGTAGAGCAGGCAAAGGCGGCAACGGCGGTGATGGTCAGCTGACGCGGGAGGCATGCGTTGCGCTCACTTCAACATCGGTAGCGTCGGAAGGTGCGGGCCTCCCGGGCTCGGGCGATTGGCCGTATCTGTTTGCTGCACCACACGCAGCGTACGGCTATTTGGATGGCGTGGGTGCCGGGCCAGGCGCAGGTGGGCCAGACACGGCAGGGACGTGGCAGCCCGTTGTGCGGATTGGTGACAACGTCAGTCTGTCAGGAAGCCGGCGCGGGCATGACCAGCACCGTACACTCCGCGTGGTTCACCACCCGGGCAGCCGTGGTGCCCAACGCCCGCTGCAGCAACGGATGGACGTGCGCGCCAACAACAATGAGCGCCGCATTCTCCGTGGCTGCGTGTTGGCAGATGCCACGCCACGGCGTGCCAATCTCAACGTGGAATCCAGCAACGCTGATGCCCTGGAGACCTTCCGCCAGGTGCTCAAGCCGCTCCCGGGCCGTCTTCAGGATGGCCGTGGTCAACGCGTTCAAAGGTTCCGCAAGCTCCGCCATGGGAACCTTGCCCAGGTCCGGAACCACCCGGATCAGCTTCAGCACAGCTGCCCTGCTCCGAGCCGCCTCGACGGCAGCCGCCAACACCGCCGGCGCATGCGCCGTGTCATCCAACGCCGCCACCACCACGCTCTTCTGACCCTTGCCCGCCTCCCTCACCACAAAGACCGGCCGGTCCGCATGGTCCACCACCCGCTGCGCCGTGGTGCCCAGCGCCCGGTCCAGCAAAGTGTAGCCGTGGGCCCCAATAAAGATGCCCGCGGCATTACGCGTCTTGGCTTGCTCAGTGATGGTCTGCCACGGGATGCCAAGCTCCACGCTGACTCCCTCCACCATGCCCGGCGGAACCTTGGCGGCCACCGCCTCCAGGTCCTTGCGGGCGGCCGCAACAATCCGGTCCATCAGGTCCAACGGCGCCAGCGGCTCCAGCCCCGCGGGCATCATCATGGGCGTCACCGCCTGCACCAGCACCAGGCGCCCGCCCGCCGCGGCTGCGTGGGCCCGAGCTGCTTCCAGAACGCCGGCCGCACGGGGGGATCCGTCCAGCGCACAGATGAATAGCTTCATTGGCTGCTCTCCTCAGAAGGGATACCCGGTTGCAGTTCAAGGCCCATGCCGGACTGGTCCGCGTCTTGCGAAGCGGTCCAGCAAAGGAGTCTACTATGACCTCAATCAAACTGGTTGCGTTGGGCGTGGGTATCACCTTGCTGGTCCTGGGAGGCCTGGTGGGCCTGTGGAGTATGACCATTGCGCCGCCGCCGCCATCCATTGCCGTGGCCAAGCGGATGGCAACGTCTGAACAGGCCGCCACTGAGGATCTCAAGGAAGACCTCCGCCGCCACGCCAGCCGCGCCGCCACGGAAATCACCCTGAAACGTGCGGATCTTTTCAACGCCCACGCCCTGGTGATGGCCCAGGTGCATGATGAGCTGGCGCAGCGTGCAGGGTCTCCCTCATTGCCTCGGGAAGAGCTGGCCCAGTTGCGCTCTGAGGTGTGCCTGGTCCTGACCGGTGCCGGACGCCCGCTGGCCTCTCCCGCGCTGCAACCCGTGGTGGCCACCTGCGAGGAAACCGGCGCTCCCCGCCCCCTTCTGGCCGCCGTTCCCCGCTGAACCCCGCGCAAACCCGGCGCGGCGGGGCTGCACCCGCGCAATTTTCACGCACCACCGCTGCCACGCCCTAAAGTGAAGCCTGGAACGGCGGCTGCACCGGCCGGTGCGCAAGGCCGCCCTCACCTGGAGAAGTCCATGGCAACCACCAAGAAGATCCTGATTGCGCTGGACGCATCTGAGCGCGCCAACGTGGTGCTTGATGAAGGGCTCAAGCTGGCTGCGGCCTTGAAGGCCAAGGTGGTGCTTTTTCGGGCCATTGCTTCACTCAAAGACCTCCCAGTGCCCCTGCCGGTGCCCACCGCGCCGCTGCAACTGCAGATGACCACGGAAGGTGAACGGGATCTGAAGCAGCTTGCCGCCCGCGTGCCGGCCGGGCTGCTGGAGGCCGCCGTGGTGGAGGAAGGAAGCGCGTGGCGTGCCATCTGCCACGCTGCCTCCCGGCTGGCGGTGGATGTGATTGTGATTGGTGCCTACAGCCAGACCGGTGTGGAGCGCCTCCTGGGCTCCACCGCGGGCCGGGTGGCCAACCACGCGCCGTGCAGCGTGCTGGTGGTGCGGACCCCCGCGCCGTCATGACTGCCGGGTCAGGAGCGGCTATGCAGCCCCCTCCAGCCACGACCCTGAGAGCAGCCCTTGACCACCCGCCATGGCGAACACCTTTTTGATGAAATCAAACGCTATGTGGAGTTCACCTCAGACGACGAGCGCCGCCTGAGGGCACTGCTCCCCCAGCTCCAGCCGGCCTTCAGCGGCATCATTGATGACTTTTATGAGCACATCCTCAACCACCCCGGGGCCAGCGGCGCCATCACCGGCGGCACGGCGCAGGTTGAGCGGCTCAAGGGCACTCTGCGCATCTGGCTGGCACGCGTCTTTGCCGGCCCCTGGGATGAGGCCTACTACGAACAAAGCGCCCGCATTGGCCGCCGCCACGTCCAGATCAACCTGCCCCAGCAGTACATGTTCACCGCCGTGGACGTCATCCGCCTCCACCTCACCGGACTGGTGCTGAAGAACAGCGCGGCCGCAGAGACGGAAAAGGACCTGGCCGCCGTCAACCGCATCCTGGACATGGAGCTGGCCATCCACCTCCACACCTACCGCGAGGACTACCTGCTGGCCGTCCAACGCAGTGAGCGGCTGGCCACGTTTGGTCAGCTGGTGGCCTCCATTGGCCATGAACTGCGCAATCCGCTGGGCGTCATGGAGTCCTCCGTCTACCTCCTTCGGTCCCGCGTTCCGGCCACGGACGCCGTCACGCGGCACCTGGACAAGATTGAAGCCCAGATCAAACTCTCCAACCGCATCATCACGGACCTGCTGGACATGGTGCGGGAGCGGCCGGCCAACCGGTCAGACACGCTGCTGGCACCGTTGATTGCCGCAGCCGTGGAATCCGCGCAGCACGCCGGAGTGACCACGCGGATCACCACCGTGCTGGAGGAGCGCGTGCCCATGGTCCACACGGATGCCTCGCAGATCCAGCAGGTGCTGGTGAACCTGCTCTCCAATGCCATGGACGCGGCCGGCGCCGGCGGTGAGGTCCGCGTGGACGTTGCGCTGGACGGCCAGGTGGTGGTGCTGCGGGTGGAGGACAGCGGCGCCGGCATTGACCCCACCGTGCGCGCGCGCCTCTTTGAACCGCTGGTCACCACCAAGGCGCGCGGCGTGGGCCTGGGCCTGGCGCTGTGCCGCAAGATGGTCCAGCGTAATGGTGGGACCATTGCTCTGGTGCCGCCGCGCACACTGCAGGGCGCCGCTTTTGAGCTCCGGCTTCCCATGGCGGGGGGCTGACATGCAGCGCCCCTGCGTGCTGATTGTGGATGACAACCAGGACCTGGCGGAGAACATCTCAGAGATCCTGGGTGACGCCGGATTCCAGACCAGGGTCTACAGTGACCCCATGCGCGCCACGGCGGAGATGAAGGCCGGTGTCTATGCCTTGGCGCTGCTGGACATGCGCATGCCAGGCATGGACGGCGTGGAGCTGTACCGCCGCCTGCGGGTGACGGACCCGGGGCTGCCGGCCATTGCCATGACGGCGTACGCTCGGGATGAGATTATCAACGCTGCGCTCAAGGAAGGTGTCAGTGCGGTGATGGCCAAGCCGGTGGATTTTGGAGCGCTGCTGAGCCGGGTGGCGTCCGTGACCGGCGGGAGCCGGGTGCTGCTGGTGGAAGATGACCCGGCGTTGTCCCAGAACCTGGCGGACATCCTGACTGAGCACGGCCTGTCTCCCCGGGTGGCGCGGAATGCCGCGGAGGCGCGCGCCCTGGCGCAGGCCATTCGCCCGCAGGTGCTGGTGGTGGATTGCCGGCTTCCGGATGCAGAGGGTGCGGCGCTGCTGCGCGAGCTGGCCGTGCTGCTGCCAGACGCCATGCGCGTGCTGATCTCCGGGTATCCCACGGATTTCTCACAGGTGATCCGGGATGCCATTGCGGGCGGGGCGGAGTTCCTGGGCAAGCCACTGGACATTCCGTCCATGTTGGCGCTGGTCAAACGTGCACAGCAGGGTGGCGGCCGTGAAACTCCTGATCGTTGAAGACAACGAGGAGCTGGCGCAGAACCTCCAGGAGGTCTTTGAAGACGCCGGCCACCACGTCACCGTGGTTCCCTCCGGCATGGCCGCCCTGACGGCGGCCGAAAGCGGGTTTGACCTGGCGCTGGTGGACCTCCGGCTGCCGGACGGGTCCGGAACCGCACTGCTCCCACGGCTCAAGCGGCTGATGCCGGATGCGGAGGTGGTGGTCACCACGGGCAACGCGGACCTGGAGAGTGCCATTGAAGCGGTGCAGGCCGGCGCGTTTGCGTACCTGGTGAAACCGGTGGGCATGCAGGAGCTGCAGTTCACCGTGTCCCGCGCGCTGGAGCGCGTGGAGCTGCGCGCCCGGACGCGCGCGTTGCAGGAAGAGCTGCGGCGCAGTGAACAGCGCCACCGGGACATTGTGGAAACCGTGCAGGTGCTGGTGTTCAGCGTGGATGACCATGACGTGGTGCAGTTCTGCAACACGGCGGTTGAAGAGGTCACCGGGTGGCCGCGGGAACTGCTGATGGGCCGCCGGTTTTCAGAGACACTGCTGGGAATGGGTGAGCGGGAAGATCACCGCCACGCCCTGGAGCTGGCCCTGACCGGCGCCGCGCCGCAGCGGGAGACGGCGCTGCTGGCACGGGACGGACGCACACTCCACATCCAGATGCGCTGGACCCGCTCCGGTGGCGCGGTGGGCGGGTTGGTCTACGGCACCGGTCTTGACGTCACCAAGCAGCGTGAGCTGGAGCGTGCCGCCCGCGTTACGGAAAAGCTGGCCGCCGTGGGCACCCTCACCGCCGGCCTGGCCCATGAAATCCGCAACCCGCTCAACGCTGCGCTGCTGCAGCTCAGTGTTGCGGAGCGCCGCCTGCGCAAGACGGCGGGCGGAACGGACGTGACGGCGCACCAACCCCTGGCGCTGGTCCGCGCAGAGCTGTCCCGGCTCTCATTGCTGGTGGAGGACTTCCTGGCGTTTGCGCGCCCGCGTGAGGCGGGCGCCATGCCGGTGGACGTATGCGCCATCATCCGTGAGCTTATTGCCATGGAAGCGCCGCTGGCGGAGTCCAAGGGCCGCATCCTGCACGCCGGCCCCCTGGCTGAGAACCTCTCCGTCCGAGGTGACTTTGCAACGCTCAAAGGCGCCATGCTGAACCTCATCCGCAACGCCATCCAGGCGTGCACCACGGACGTCACCGTGCGCGCCGTGGCGGAGGGCGGCCAGGCGGTCATCACCATTGCGGATGATGGGCCGGGCATTCCCGCTGAGGTGCAGGCCCACCTCTTTGAACCCTTCTTCACCACCAAGGACGGCGGCACCGGGCTGGGCCTGGCCATTGTGCACGCCACCATCACGGCGCATGGCGGGGAAATTGCGCTGACTGGCGGGACGGAGGGCGGGACGGTGGCGCGTGTGGTCCTGCCCGCGCTGACGGACCGGGCGCGCGCACGCTGAGCGGTTTCCGTCGCTGCGCGCAGAGATTTCGTCCGTGGCCGCAGTGCACGCAAAGGATGCGGAGCAGCGGTGGTTGTTCTTGATGTTGGTGTGGTCCGCCCATTGCTTCACCACCTCCCATGTCTGCTGCTGTCACCTCTGCCTACGCCCAGCTCCTGAGCGTGGGGGTCCTGTTCATTGGCCTGCATTGTGTTGGGATGTGCGGGCCGCTGCTGCTGGGCCTGGATCTGGGCGGATGTGTGACCAGACGGCAGGGCGTGTGGCGGCACGTGCTGGCGTACCAGGCTGGAAAACTGGTCATCTACGCGGCGCTGGGTGCACTGGCGGGCGCGTTGGGTGGCGCCGTGGCGTCCACCATCAAACACGGTGCGCCCATCCTCACCGCAGCGCTGGGTGCCGCGCTGCTTGCACGGCCGTGGCTGACCCGCCTCTCCTCACCTGCGGGCGAACTGCCCGCCATCTTCCCCAGAGGCCAACGTCTGGCGTCACGCCTGCGCATGGCTACGCTGCGTTTTGCCGGTGCCCGGACGCTGGGCAACACCTTCCTGCTGGGCGTCACGCTGTCCGTGCTGCCGTGTATGGTGGTGATGTGGGTGCTGACCCTTGCGGTGACAACGGGAAGTGCGCTCCACGGCGCCGGTGTGATGGTGCTGTTGGTGATCATGAACACCGCGCCGCTGCTGGGCGTGACGCTGCTGCCCCGGCTGGTGCGCAACCTGGGTCCGCTGCAACGCGCATCCAGACACCTGATGACCTTTTCCGGAGCATGGATGCTGGTGGTGGCGGCGGCGGCGGCGAACCTGATTCCGCACGCGGCGCTGCACTTCACACTCTGGGATGAGCCGTACATGCTCATGTTCTGGTGATGGCACAGCGCGTGATACGCGTGGCACCACCTGTCTGGAGACTCCATGCCCACCGTGCTCGTCGCTGTTGACCTCTCACCGCGCTCCGCCGCCGTGGTTGAATCCGCCTCGGCATTGGCCGCGCACATGGGCGCACGCATCCTGCTGGTCCATGTGGTGACACCAACACCCGGGCCCAGTGTCTCCGTGGGTGACATCACCAGCCAGACCATCACGGACCGCCTGCGTGTGCTGGCGGAGCAGGAGCTGGAGGTCCTGGCCAAGGCCATTGCCCCCAACGTGGCAACGGAGCGGCGCGTGCTCACCGGCTACCCCTGGCAGACCGTGTGCAAACTGGCGGAGTCCGAATCCGCGGACCTGGTGGTCATTGGAGCGCACGGATACTCGCAACTGGACCGGATGCTGGGCACCACGGCCGCGCGTGTGGTGAACCATGTGGACCGGCCGGTGCTGGTGGTGCGCAGCGCAGAGGTGAAGACCGCATGAACCAGGTTGGGTCTGAAAGCATGGAGGAGATTCTCAACGTCATTCCGCCGCGCGCGCGGGTGCTGGTGGGCTCGGGGGCTGCGTGTCCCATCACGCTGTTGGGTGCATGGGCCGCACGCCCGTCAGCACTGCCCGCAGAGGTCTGCAGCCTGCTGCTCCTGGGTGAGCTTCCGTTTGTCAGCGGAGACACGCCGCAGCGTCACAACGCGTTCTTCATGAGCCCGGCGGTGCGTGACGCCATGGCGCGCGGCGCAGCGGACTTCACGCCGGCACTGCTCAGCGCCATTCCCAACCTGCTGCGCACGGTGCTGAAGCCGGACGTGGCGCTCATCCAGGTGAGCCCGCCGGATGCCAACGGACGGTGCACGCTGGGCGTCTCCGTGGACATTGTGAAAGCGGCGGTGGAATCCGCCGGGATTGTCATTGCGGAAATCAATCCCAACATGCCGCGCACGTGCGGCAGCACGGGGATTGAGCGGTCACACATCCACCACGCGGTGCACGTGGACCATCCCATTCCGCAGTTGCCGCTCCACGCCCCCAACGACGTGGAGCTGGCCATTGGCCGCCATGTGGCCGCGCTGGTGAATGACCGGGACACCCTTCAGGTGGGCATTGGCGCCATTCCCAACGCGGTGCTGGCCGCGCTGAGGGACCGCCGGGACCTGGGCGTGCACACAGAGATGTTCTCAGACGGCGTGATGGACTTGATGCAGCGTGGCGTCATCACCAACCGCGCCAAGTCCGTCCATCCCGGGCGCACTGTCACCAGCTTTGTGATGGGCTCCCATAAATTGTATGCATTTGTGGATGGCAATGAGGACATCCTGTTCCTTCCCTCAGACGAGGTGAATGCGCCAGCCGCGGTTGCCCTCAACGACCGGATGGTGAGCATCAACAGCGCGCTCTCCGTGGACCTGACGGGCCAGGTGTGCGCGGATTCCATTGGACCGCGCATCTTTTCCGGCGTGGGCGGGCAGCTTGATTTTGTGCGCGGAGCACAGGCCTCAGCCGGTGGGCGGTCCGTCATTGCGTTGCCGTCCACGGCGTGCGGCGGAAGTGTCTCACGCATTGCCGTGGAGCTGGCCGCTGGCAGCGGGGTCACCGTCACGCGCAGCGAAGTGCACATGGTGGCAACTGAATACGGTGTGGCGGAGCTGCGGGGAAAGAGTATTGCTCAACGCGTCCACCTGCTGGCCGGCATTGCCCATCCCAAATTCCGTGACGAGCTGCTTGCCGGCGCACGCAGACATCACTGGATCTGAGGCCCAAGAGCTTCAGCAGCGGCAAGTTTCTCAGCGGTGGAATTCCAGAGCACATCACCGGATCCCCGCTCAGCCGCCCGGAAGATCCATGCCGGGCCGCGGACAACGGGTATGACACTTTCCTCCACAGTCAAGGGGAGAGCGCTTCTGGTTTAGAACGGGAATCCAGGGACGTTCAGCGCTGCCTGGTACACGCGCGGCGTGCTGCCCATGCTGGTGATGAAAAGTGTGGTCCGGTCTGCGCCGCCAAAGGCCACGTTGGTGACGCTGGCGCCAACCGCAATCTGGCCCACCAGCGTCTCCTGCGCGTTCAACACCGTCACGCCCTGTCCGTGGGTGACGTAGATGTTGCCCGCGCAATCCTTGGTCAGCCCGTCCGTGCCGCCGGAAATGGCGGTGACCGGGGAGCCAATGCCCACCGCTCCGCCTGACATCACCGGGAACCGGAAGAGTCCGCCGGTGCCCCCCACGTAGAGCGTGTTCCCATCCAATGAGAGCAACACGCCATTGGGCTTGGCCACGCGCTGCGCACCGCCGCCAGTGGAGTATTCGCCAAGCGCTTCCAGCGGACCAACGGGGGGAATGCGGTACACGCGCTCTTCCGCCTGCGGACGGGGAGACGGCGCCTGCCAGTCAGGATCCGAGAAATAGATGGACCCACCACCGCCCACCGCAATGTCATTGGGCGAATTGAACCGCTGGCCCATGTAGTCACCGGCAATGACGACGGGTGCATCAGACGGTGAGGCAAGGTTGAAGCGGACCACGCCACCCAGCGCATGGGAAGCCCCCAGGAGCGCACCGTTGCCGTCAACCGCAAGTCCGTTGGTGCCCGCGCTGGCAATGAAGACTTCCGCAGTGCCGCCCGGGACCCAGCGGAGGATCCGTGACGGCGGTGGCGCCGTGCCGCCTGAAATGTGTGACACATACAAGGCACCATCAATCCACACCGGTCCCTCAATGTTGCTGAACCCCGGTGAGTAGTTGTCATTGGGCGGAATCCCGCTGACCTGCTGCGCCGCCACGCCGGCCAGGGACAACACCAGCGCCTCCGAACCCGCTGGACAGCTCCAGGCGCCGCTGGTTGCCGCACTGGAAGATGACACCACCACGTCTGAACTGCTGCCGCCCATCTCTGAGGAGGAACCAACCGGCGTGGCACTGCTGGCTGCGGTGGTGCTGGAAGATGTGGACAGCGCGGACGCACTGGAGGCGCCGGATGTGGTGGTTGATGCAGAGGCCGCGGAGGATACAGAGGATACAGAGGACGCAGAGGACGCGGAGGCCGCGGTGGACACACTGGATGTGCCCGCCGCGCTGGACACCGTGGCCGTGGATGATGACGTCACCGAGCCGGCATCCGCGGAACCGCTGCTGCTGCTGGAGGAGGAGCCCGTGGTGGCCACACATCCGCCCAACAGGAAGGCTGCGACGGACAAGTGTATGACTGAAATGTGCTGTTTGCGCATGGTGTCCATTGGGGTGTGGGTTGAGGGCAAAGGTCAGGCGGTCAACGTACGCGGATCATCCAGACCACGGACATGTTGGCCGGGCGCGTCTCGGTCTGTGACGACGACAATGCCGCGGTCATTCCGGTGGCCCTGGCACCCGTGGTGTAGTGGCCGGAGTTGCAGGTCTGGTTGGTATCCCACCCATGCGTCCGCTTGGCGCCGTTGAGCCCCACATTGCGGAACGTGACGCCATCCACGGACCAGGTGCCATTGAAGCTGCCGCAGTTGTCCGTGGTCATGGTCACGTGGTCATGGCCGGGGTCCGTGAGGCCAACGCCAAGCCCGTTGACCGCGGTGGCCTGGCTCTGCATGACGCCGCTGGTGGTGCCGCCGCGCAGGAACAGGCCATTGGCATTGAGGTTGGGCGTGGTGGCAGTGAGCACCGCGTTGTCAATGCCCTGAGAGGACGGCGTGGTCCCGTCACACAGCGCAAATCCCCGCCGCTGCATCTCCGCAACGGACGTGGCGTTGGCCACCAGTGAATGACCAATGATGGACCCGATCCCCACCGAGCCGCTGTCACTCTTCACTGCTGCAGGCGCTGCGTAGATGCGCTGACGCCCGGTGAGTGGCGTCCCGCCCACCGTGACAGCCACGTAGAGCGCCGGGGTCTCCACCACGGCCGGCCCAATGGGAGTGACGGAGCCCAGCACCACGGAGAAGAACCCTCCGGCCGGCGTCACCGTGTGCGTCTCCGTCCACAACGGCGTGTCCGCGCCACTCTCTGCCGCGTGGAGCGCAAACCCCAGCACCACCTGCGTCACCACCGGGTTGCCGTTGGCCTCCAACCGGCCCTGGTAGGGAAAGAGGCGCGCGGTGTCCGCTGCGCGGACGGGTGACGAGGAGGCCAACGCCAGGAACACAACGTTGGCAAGGAGCAGCGTGCGGATGGCGGTTGCGCGGTTTTCCATGCAGGGCAGCGTCGCACGGAACGCTTCCGCACGCATCCGCTCCGTCACACGGACAGCGCGTTGCGGCGGAAGTCACTGGAACCAATGCGCACATTCACCAACGCTGCACGCGGACTGGCAAACGCGCGCTCCAGCGCCGGGCCCAGGGCATCCACGGTCTCCACAAATTCGCCGTGTCCACCAAGCGCCGTCACAACCTGATCATAGCGGGTGAGTGCAAGCTTGGTGGCCACGGCGCGTTCCTCGCCGTAGAGGTCCTTCTGGCCGCGGCGGATCTGCGTCCACGCCGCATCATTTCCAATGATGCCCACCACCTTGATGCCTTGCCGGACCATGGCTTCAAACTCCAGCCCGTGCAGCCCAAACGAGCCATCTCCGTACATGATGACGACGTCACGGTCCGGATGCGCCAGCTTGGCGGCCATGGCGTAACCCGGTCCCACACCCAGCGTTCCCAGCGGTCCCGGGTCCATCCAGCAGCCCGGCTTCTGGATGCGGAGCGTGTACGCCGCGGTTGCAACAAAATCCCCGCCATCACCCACCACAATGGTGTCCTCTTTGAGGAAACGGTTCACTTCCGAGCACACCCGGAGTGGGTTGGGAGGGTTGGACGTGTCTTGAAGCTGCGCCTGCATCTCCTGCAAACGGCCACGCTCCGCTGTTCGGATCTCTTCCAGCCAGGCCTGGCGCTCGGGGGTGTTGGAGACCCGGAGCTGGTTTTTCAGCGCCGCCAGGAAGAGTCCCGTGTCCGCATGCAGCCCGACGTCAAACGCGCGGTTCCGGCCAATCTCCGCAGCATCCAGATCCACCTGGATGATGCGCGCCTCTTCATTCACGGAGCGTCCGTAACCCAGCCGGAAATCAAACGGCGTCCCGCACATCACCACCACATCCGCGCGCTGCAGCGCCTGCTTGCGTGACTGTGAGAACACACATCCGTGGGACGGCGGCAGCGAACCGCGTGCAAGCCCATTGAGGAACACCGGTGCGGGAAAAACCTCCAGCAGCTCTGCCAACGCGCTGCTGCTGCGGGACCAGCGGAGCTGGGATCCAATGACAAACACAGGACGCTGGGCGCGCGTGAGCAGTGCAGCCGCTTCCTCCAGGTCACGTCCGTCCGGCGCGGGCCTGGCATCCGTGCGCGTGCGAACTTCCGACGTGGGAGCGGCGTCCTCCACCATGTCCATCAGCACGTCCAGCGGCATCTCCAGAAAGACCGGACCGGGCACACCGGTGGTGGCAATGCGGAATGCGGTGGCGATGTACTCGCCAAGGCGGCGGGTCTCCGTCACCGTGGCGCTCCATTTGGTGATGGGCCGCATCAGCTCCACGTGATCCATGTCCTGCAAAGAACCCATGTGCTTGAGGATGCGTGGTCCCGCGCCACCAATGCAGACCATGGGTACTCCGGCGCGCTGCGCGTTGGCCACCGCGGTGACCACGTCCGTGACACCCGGCCCGGCGGTGACGGCGCAGACGCCCGGTGTTCCCGTGGCGCGTGCCCAACCATCCGCGGCGTGTCCCGCGGTCTGCTCATGGCGCGTATCCACCACGCGGATGTTCTCATCCAGACACCCGTCATAAATGCTCTGGATGTGTCCACCGCACAGCGTGAACAGATGGGAGACCCCTTCGCGCTTGAGCGCACGCGCCACAACCCGACCGCCGTGAACCATCTCCATCAGACCCTCCTTGACGTTGTCACCGCGGGCCCCACGGGCTCCACGGTGGTGGCAAAATGCGCGGTGACCATTCCCAGGAGCGCGCCGCCCACCGCGCCTCCCGTGGCACCGGACAACACAATGAGCCACGGGGGCGTGGTGGCGTCCGGCAGTGTGGCCCCGGCAAAGATGGCCACCATGGCGCACGCCCATCCGGCCGCGCTCCAGCCAATCCACCGCGCCGCGTTCTGCGCGTGCTTGCGCAGCACCAGCCACTGCGCCGCACCAAGCACCGCGCCGGCAGCGGCGCCCAGCAGCGCGGCGCCCAGCATCACCCAGGCAAAGGGAGGCCCGTCTCCGCTGCCACCGCCGCTGGCTGAGCCCATTCCAACGCCCCAGCCAAAGACTGCAAACAGCACGGTGGGAACCAGGAACGCCTGGACGGAAAGTGTATGCAGCCGGCGGTGGAGCTGGCGGCCAAGAAGAATGCCCAGCGCCGTTCCTTCCACGGCACCGGCGGCCATCATGGCAGCCAGCGTGAGCCAGCGGTCACCC
>Ga0163144_10020941_pt1 | contig 13028 bp, 15 predicted proteins | sample OliLak19BULKMAT1_FD_123175 | JGI IMG/M metagenome (GOLD analysis project Ga0163144, IMG submission 123175) | Freshwater microbial mat bacterial communities from Lake Vanda, McMurdo Dry Valleys, Antarctica - Oligotrophic Lake LV.19.BULKMAT1 | ecosystem: Environmental > Aquatic > Freshwater >...
CGCGATACGGCTTGCGACAGCTGTCAAAGACGAAGTATTCAAGTCTCATCCATGCGCGGCTTCCGCTGTGGAATTTGCAACTCCGTATGTACTAGCGGACGCGTCAGGACACGTGGGTCTGATCCGAGAGGTGCTCGTGACGATCGGGAACCAGTTTCGGAACAGTAACCATGTTTCGAAAGCGGACGTTGTGTCGTTTTACTTTGGACCTTTGGCAGTATCTGGAGTTTTTATCCGGTTTTTCGCGGTGCAGCAGGTTCCGCAAGCCGAAGAACTTGTGTTACGTCAAGTCATCGTCGCTCGCTGTTCGGAGGCCGATCGTGTACCGTACGACGAGTTGAATGCAGCGCACGTGCACCTCGTTCGTTCGGGTGTTTTAGCAGTAATCGGGCAAATTCATCTAGATTTTGCGACCGAGTTTCACTTCCGGTATCTGTCGCGAGTTGCCTATTTCCCTCGTCAAGCAATTGTGAGGCCTTCCAAGGACGGCATTGATGCATGGCTGCTCACCGTACTATCTTCTTTCGAAAAGTCTGTCTTACAGAATAAGGAAGTGCATGCTGCGTCCAGCTTACCGAAGGAGGGAGTCTTGCAGCAACAGTTCTACCGCGGAGCAGCTCTTCATCTCGACATGACGTCACACATCAGTTCTGAAATATCTAGACGCTATCACGACAACTCGGTTGTCGTCGCAGAAATTCACAAGTCTGATACAGGAGCTACTGGTTTGTTCTTCCTGTTGTCGCCTGTAGCTTCCGCCCATGTCATTGATTAGTCATGTTTTCAGGCGAGCTTGATTTTTGGATCGACGGTCATCTTGAGTGGGCGATCGAGCTGCTCATCGACGGTTCAGAAAAAAAGGAGCACATTCGCAAGATGGCTGATGACTACAGCGTGCTGAAGCCCTCCCACTCTCGCATTATCGATTTTCGAAAGAACAAAGCGTGCCGCAATCCATTCTGCGACATGTATGTAGCTGTCAATATCGCTGAAGACTTTTCTTCCGCCGAAGTGACTTTCTTCGGCCCTCGCGGTGTTCGCAGTCAATCCACCATCATATTTCACTAAACTTTCACGATGTATTATTATCTGCGACATGTATGGAGGTATTGATCTCGCTAAGTTGAAATCACATTGTGTGGGTTTCGCGGCATTTCTTACTAAAAGTTGATCAGCAATTCGTTATAGACTAGACTACTATTCTATTCAACATTTAGCTAGTAGTAGCGAGCCGAGATAGCTGAGATCCACACCACCACTGACACTTGCCGCCCCCGCCCTCCGCGGGAACGGGAACCTCCTTGGGGCAGTGACGGCACCTGCCCACTTCCTTCTCTCCCTTTCGCAACTCTCGTGGTGACACCATCGAGACTGAGCTGCGGCCCATACACCAACGTGACACCCGGTCCCGGAGGCAAATTAGCGCGAATAGTCAAGTGCACACCTCTGCAACGCCCACGTCCAGGAGTGGAAGGAGGGCCTGAGATGGCGGATGCATGCTGATTGCTCCCAAAGAGGAATCACCATTGACCATGACAGCAGCAGCGGGAGGGAAGGTAGACTCCCGAGGAGGATTAACCCCGCCCGGAGAGAGAGATGTGGCAGAAGAATGGCTTGAAACAGCAGATTGCAGGTTGGCTGTTCCAGAAGAAGTAGCCGCGTGAGCATCCGTAGTGGAAACAGCAGCAGCGACAGATGGAGAGCTAGCCACGACAGCAAGAGAACTAGCCCTAGCCGGAACGACAGCAGCCACAGATTTATGATCTTCCGCACTAGACCATCAAGAGAGCAGCTGCAACGGTTGGGGACTAGCCGCAACGCTAGTAGCAGGGGGAATAGACCCATCCGCTGCGGCCGCAGAAACAGCCATAGCTAGTACTGCAGACGCAGTGAAGCCAGCACTAGATGAAGCACCTCCAGTAGTGGCTGACTCGCCGGCGCAATCATCTGGTCAGTTCCAGCAGAGGCCGAGGCCCCGCACCAGCATCACCAACAAACAATGATACCACGTGCTTGGCATCAGCATGACGGCCTTGTGAATTGCAATCTTCGCAATACTTCTGCACAGGTACCACACTTGTACTTCACAGTACCCAAGAGCACGGATCCATCCCACGGATTCTTGGCCCGACGTGACGTCTCTACCTCCCGAAGCAAATCAGAACGGCTGGCCATAGGGCGCTGCGAACGACGCCTAATATTGCCTGTTGCTTACTTACCACCTGGTCTAGCAGCAGTCTTCGAGCGTCTCCCCGCAGATCGCACAAGCTGTTAGATTGAGACCAATGTCCATCATCATCGTTCTTTCCGTGGCATAATCGCAACGACTTTTGGACGAGGGGTTTGGCCCATTCGACCTATTCATCGATCAGAGCGATCGCTTAAATTCGGCTGATGTGCGTGTTCGTTATTGAATTCTGCGCACCTAATCAAGGGAACACAATGTTTCGTGCTAAACGATCATTAGAAAGTCGTTAAGGAACTACTATATTTAGATTTAGTAGAACGGGCAACGACTTTCTAATGGACGTTTAGAGGGCTAATTGGGCTAATTGCGACGTCCTAAGTGGTGTCCGTGTCGTTGCGAACAATCATACACATGAACGACATGGCTGCACGAAGCGATGATATCGAGCAAGAGTTCAAGGAACTACAGGAGTCGTTTCGCGACGCTACGCAACTCATCATCGATGCTGAAAAACATATGAAACAGGCGTGCTTTTCGGAGGCTGAGCGGTTGCAACTGCTGATCCGATTGAACTACTTATACGAAAACAGAAAGGCTCTTCGGGAAAACCTCATGCGGGGTATGGCTCTGTGTTTTTACTCGACCTGGCTGCGACCATCACTCTCTTACGTTCGTTGCGGGCTGTTTGGTTTCCCCCTGCCCCCGCCCTGTTCTCGCGGCGTCTAGTGGAGGCTAAACGGCACAGCGCTGGTATGCATGGTATCGCCCCTATGTCTACCGCAACGCCTGGTGATGGACAAGGTATGGTGCGTTGTACTTTCATCATGCTGCCAGGCTTTGACACGTTGCGTTTGCCGCAGGGCATTCTCGTGACATGTCTATGTCTGCACTGGCGCTTCGATCTGGTGGCTCTGATCTGGAAGCGGTTGTTCAAAACTTAGCGACAAAGCTGGACATTATTTCTACCGAGGTGAAAAGCGTCAAGACCGATGTGACAAGCGTAAAGACCGATGTGAAAGACGTAAAGACCGAGATCACCAGTACGATGCAGATGCGTGCACGTCTTTCGTGCACACGTATTGACACAAAAGTCTCCTTTTATGGCAGATCTTGTGCATGTCCGCAGCACTTTCACTCCAATCTACGCGATCGGTGAGCGTGCCATCCACGACGCTACCGTGGATCCGGCGATTTTCGAATCCAAGCTGATCAAGCTACCAGTAGAAACGATCGCGAAAGGTGTTTCGGAATTCAAAATTGCTTCTGTGGCTTCTTCATCTCGGAAGCGAGGTAGAGCCGCTGGTCCAGCAGGCGCGTCTGTTGCGGTCGATGCAGATGAAGATCTCGACGAGTCGGACTCGGACCGAAAGCAAAGCAAAGGTGAAGCGCTTGTTCAAGATGCGTTCAACCGTCTCTTCGAGTTCTTGGACAAGGACGCGTATCGTGATACTTCCGTGCGCGGGTACCCAACTACGCCCAATGGGAAGATCGATTGCATTTGGCTGCACGGAACTCATGTTTCGTGGACTTTGATCGTCAAGATCGCAGAGATCAAGTCTTCTATCACTCCAGTCAACGCATACCATTCCGCTGTAGGACAGATCGTTGACAGGATGCGAAACATTTTCGTAATGCAGCCAGATCGGCTGTTTGGAATTGCGGCGGTTCTTGGACGTGACAGCCTGGAACTGTGGCATTTTACGCGCAATGGATCCGCCGTTCGCTCTGGCATATTCGGCCTGTCATCAGAGGCAGACAACTTTGGGTTTCAAATGTTGGTTCGCTTTGCACTGTCCCCGCAAGAGACCATGGGTTTTGTTGCATCCCAGCTCCTGGGCTCTTTTGTGGATTCCGTCGGTGAGCGCATCGTTCCAATCGATTGCCTACGTCGCAACATTCACGAGCGCCAATCGCTCGTTTACGTTGGCACCCGAGGTCCGGATAAGGTTGTCATCAAGCTGTCGCCACTTGCAGATAGTCGCGAAGTTGGCATCCTAAAGCGCTTGGATGCAGTCGGCGTCTCTCCCCATCGTATCCAATGCATTTCATCCGGAAAATGCAATCATCTTTCTAGAGAATGGAATTTCATGTGTCTGAGTCCCGTGGGGCTTCACCTAACTGCCGGGCACGAGGTGCGGTCGATCGCCACTGTATTTTCGCACGTGGCGCAGGCAGTGCAGGAAGCGCACGTAGCTGGGGTGCTTCATGCTGACATTTCACCAGCCAACATCGTATATCTGGACGTTGGAGCGGCACCCGTTGGAGTATTGATCGATTGGCACGTGTCTTTCGTCTTGGCTGAAGCCTCTGCAGACACTTCCAGCGTCCTGACTCATTCGGCTGTATACTCTCCGGTTTTATCTCCAACCTGTCTCTGGCCTCCGTCAGTTCGGTGGGATTGGGAATCGCTGTTCCTTTCGTTCCTGGGAGTATTATGCGATGGACATCTGCCTTGGCGGACAGAAGAACCAGCGCGTATGGCGAACGCAAAGTTTGAGGCAGTGACTCACCCATACTTCATCCATTTTCTCTACCACCTACACAAATCTATCAAAAGCGAGTTCATTTGCTTTCGCTTCTGGCTGGAGCGCATGCATCGACTGCTTTATGTGAGACGTTCTGTGCAAGAATTGCTGCAACCTCTTTCGGCCGAAGAGCTGACCAGTTGCGTACAGCTTTGGCGCGAGCTTCCGAACGTAATGCAGCGCGGTGCAGCGCTACCAATTGCGGAGGAGGACAGCATGATGTGAACCAATATCTTGCGTTTGGTCAGTGTACTGACAAATACTGCTGGTGATCTTGATCAAATTATCGACATGTACTGCTGGGGATTGCGCTGGGCCGCAACAGGGCTCACCGAGTTTGGAGTAACTACTTACCTGAATCCCTTCCAAATCGTCATCACCTGTGCAAGCTCGTTGCAGCACGCGTAACCGCCGAGTACGTAGCCCGCATCATCGAGAAACAAGAAATTACGTGTCTACATGTGCTTTTGCTCGTTGCAGTGGTTCAGTGCAGGGTGTGCACGTTAGTTGGCAGCAGTCCAGGGTCGCAGCTTTCTTCCGGATGAGAGCCGCTGGTCACAGAGTCACAGTGACGGACCCCATCATCATATCATAGATCTGAGTCGATAAAAGCTGTCAGAATTGGATATGATGCTTTCTGCGCGTCTGTTCTTGATAACTGGCAACTAGGAGCTCAGATTAGAGCCCTTTCTAGGATTCTGAAGGTGTCGAGCCATTAAATTGGCCGTGGCCGATCAGCAAAGCGGGGGTTGTCATTTACTTCAACGCGTGATCTTAAGAATCCAACGGCATAGTAACGTACAACACTCAGCAAATCAGAACACAAACACACTAAAGTCATATACGTACGACCGGTACACATAGAACACGTGCAGTGTAGTCTCTATTCTTTCCCGTCACTAGGGACTAGGTGCATCTCCTCAGGACGGCGGGTACCAGTTGATATCGTACGAAGCACCGCACTTGGCGCCCTGATCAGAGAACTGCTTGATAGACGGCACGTTCCAGCCACCATACGGCTCGAAGTCCGAGAAGTCTGGCACACCGTCGTAGTGCGCGTACCACAAGGGCTGGTCAGAGCCGCCGCTGTAGCTGTCGCCCATAATGGTGGTCCAGCTGTCCAGGCTGGTGTAGATGCCGATGCTTTGGCCCATGGCCAGGCCTTGCTTCAGCATGGATTCGAAAAATTCCTGATTGGCGGACTCGTCGCTGGACCAGGCGTACCGTTCGATATCAAGCCAGATCATGCCGTAGGAGAGGTCGTTGCTCTGCAGGAACTGCACGGTTTGCTGCATCTGACCAGCGGGGTCCCCACACGGCACGCAAGGGAACATGTATGCATCCACGTGAGCCAGTCCGCCCTGCCAAGCGCTGTTGATTGTGACGGGGCAGTTAGGGTCCGGATTGCCCAGCGAGCGCCAGCATCGCACGATGGCGAAGGTGAGATTTGCCGCAATCATACAGCTGAATGCACTGGAACTCGTCAGGTCAGACACATCTGCGCCGTAGACATGATCGTCATACAGCGGCTTCTTGAGGTTGGAGCGAATGGGAGGGGTAGGCAGCGAAGTGTTGGCTCGTTCTGCGGCCTTGATAGCCTGCCAGCGGCTCCAAATCGGATGCTTCGACATATCATACTTGCGCGGAATGGCGGAATCAACGGTCTTCGTATCTGCTGCTGATACAAATGCGACACATACTACCGCAACAGCGGTGAAAAGCACGGATGCGTGCATGGTGCTGTGTCGTGGTTAACAGAGAAGGGCTTCTCGATTTGAGCGCGAAAAAAGCTGCCAACCGGATCGAGATGGGAATTTCATGACATCTGCCCCTACGTCTTTGCTCCGTTGTTGTTGAGAACTTCTGGGCGGAGCTGGAATCTCCGGTGTTTTATATCTATATTGTTGGCCTGCTGGCCGGGCTAGATGAAGTTCAAAGCGAAGTTGTCGGATCCGGTTTCCCTGTTGCGTATGTTCCTCGCTGCCGTCCTGTATGTAGCGGTTTGGGAGTTGCAGCACTCACTATCTTTCGCGTCATAGACATATTACAAGCTTTGGAAAAGCTTGGGCAACAATGCTCCATCAATCTAACACCAGACACGGTGTACATCTGGATGTCGACCGACGCGACAGGGGGCGAAGTTGCCTTTGTGGATATCAAAACGGTAAAGACCGTGGATCAGTCAGGCTTCATGCCATCGTGGCTGAGTTCTCCTGACGTGGCTGTATTACGATCAGGATGCCTTGTTCGACGGATTCCAGATCGAAAGCAAAAGCGCAAACAACATTCCATTCCTAGCCAGCATACCCAATCTGCTTCGAGCGCTACGGAGCGCACACGGCACAGGTACCGCACGTTCGCATCGTCTGCCATGATGTAAAGATCTGAAACATTATATCACGCTGGTTTAATATTCCCAGGACCCGATCAGATGAACGATGTGACCATCGTGCTGCGGCTGACTAAGAAAGTTCCCGGCATGCCCGTGGGCGTGCAACCGGACTCCAAGAGTGGTCAGTGCCTGTGCTAACGCGTTTGATGAATGGTGCTAACCATTTAAATCGTTGTATGTTCGTTCAGGGCTGGTAGCGCAGCCCTTCCTCTCGTTCGACATGACCACTGCCAGCGTCACAATCACACAGGATGTGCCCATCATTCTGCAAACGATGAAACGAGTAGAGGTTAGTCGTTTATCGTGCTTGATATCCTATTCATATTTGCGTATCAATATCAGATTTCCATCTTGGCTCGCTACGTGCATTCAGGAGTTCAAAGAACCGGATATACCACCCCCTGAGGTTTTGCCTTCGCCAGCTGGCTTTTGTAATCCGATGGTGTTTATGATCCGGATGTGTTGTGTGATTACGTGTATACAGGTCACGATCCGCATGCCCAGCCTCAAGTCTCTAGTTCCGGTCATTGACCGCATGCAAACGGTAAGAGTTGACACGCTACGCTCTGTTCGGTCCGATCTCGCAGACAAGCGAACTGATGAGTGATATTCACCTTGACAGATCAGCTCCGAACTCGAAGTGCAAGCCACGTCAACCGGGGAACTTTGCTTGCACGTGCTTAACGACTCGGTGCGTTATCTCATCTGTATGGTATCGTGGTCGGATGCTGCCTTACGTGACTGATTATTATCCTGTCCGCCCCTGTGCTTAGGTCGACGTTAAAACGTTCTACAAGAATTTGCAGTACCCAGGTTTGCTGCCACTGTCGTGCCTTACTAATTCCAAATCTGATCTTGCTATCCTCTTTGACCAATGCAGAGTTCCCGGGGGCGGAGGACGCTCCGATTGCCGATGCATCTGGACTCGCGAAGATGGATATCAAGAAATTCTCCCGGGTGCTGAATGCGAAGCTGCTCGATGCATCGCATGTCCTGGGCTGTACGTTTTATTCCGCTGACGCGCGTGGACGCATGTCGCACTCTCATTGTGAACTTGATATGACAGGCATCACGGAGCATCATGCCTTCGTGGTGTATGTCAAACTGAAACGAGATCTGGGCACGGCGACATTCTACATCCCTCTGCTTGCGCAGTAACAATCATAACCGGGCGATCACTTCACCAGACAACGCTTTGGAATCTGCGAATGTTGTTCGTCTGGTATCTCACGTGTAATATTAAGCTATTGTTGAACGACAACCCGATTCACCCGCAATAGCGTCATGGCGGCTTGAAACGCCACTTCGATCGCGCGCTCTTTGATACCGGTACAATCCAGCACCGGTTGCTCGACAGTGTACCGCGGCGTGGCGAGCTCTGTCCTCAACAGATCTAAAAGATCGCTGAAGGGAACACCGACCACGCTCTCCGGAGACGTAGACGATGTTAGCAGATGTCCCGACACTGCGACAGCGAACTCGTCGAAGCAGCGAGCGATCGCATCAACGCAAGTCCTCATGCGTCGTTGCAACGATGGTGCTGCATGAGTGTCAGTCGATGAATCTGCGCCTCCATCATGCACTAGTCCTGCCGGCCGTGCAAAACACAGGCGCAATCTCACCGCCGCAGCTCGCAATTCATCCGCCAGTTGCAGTTCAAAGGCGCCTCGCCCCGGGACCACGCTCGAAGTCGTGATCATCTGCTTCAGTACACTGAACGCCGATTGAACGGTCTCGCAGAGCTCTGCTGACGAGTTCCTCTCGAGTGCACACAGCAGCAACGTAGAGACAGGTGCTCTTCGCGCAATCGCGGGCTGCAAAGCTGGAGAACACGCTGCTGGTGCGGCTAGCTTTGATTCAACTGCACTGTGGTCCATCGGATGTAGCACCAGAAATCGCTTGTCGCCAACTTGCCGCAGATACACACCGGATACGAATCCGTAGGGGTGACCAGAGCTGGCGGAGGCACAGCCAGGACAGGATAGCTGACCATCTGACAGGCTCAGCGAGCTTAGTATCCTAGCACCGGACACGTGTTGCACCGTGGACAAATGACGCGCACTCAATCGCTCTAGCGGCAATACACCACGATGCAGTAGATAATCCTTGAGGAAGGGATGAATGACCTTCTGCGATGCCACGATCTTGATACCATGCTGCAGCCATACACTAGCCACTTCAATCATGGTTTGTCGCTCTGCATTCACTACATTCCATTCGTTCACGTCAGGCATCCCGGATTCCTTCGACAGATCCAATTGCAGGCGTGACTGCTTCGCGCGATCTACAGCTCCAGCATCGTGTTGCAATTCGTGCGACAATGATATGTTGTACAGTACCAGCGGCACGTGCAGACGAGGCCTAGCTTCGATATCTTGATCACTCTCACAGAGGCTGAGCCACGCAGGCAGTCGATGATATCCCTGGGCTGGAATAACAGAGTCCAATACAGCTGCATCGATATGCTCGGACCGAAGCGGGTCCAAGCCGATCACAGGCACAATGTGCACGTGCGGTGCGACCACGCTATTTTGCGCCTTGAGACGAGGCTGATGGGTCGGAATGCTGGCGATGAATGATCTAAGTACACTCACCGCCAAGTGTTGTAGAGCCGAATCGTCGAGGCAGCAAATACTCTACAAAAAACAACCAAACAACGCGCATCAGTTTGGAACACTGGTCCTCGCAAGCGAGCTGCATGCTTCAACACCGTGAACGTATCTACAGAAGTGCACGCATGATAAACTCTTGTCGAAAGACGGGACGGGCGTACATGGACCTACCTTGGATGACAGCACAGATCTGATGAGCGTGATCATATTCCCCATGTCTGACCACCGCACTGCTCTGCTAGCCTGCTTGAAGTGTTGACGAATGACCGAATGAGCGGCCTCCATGCAGCTAATGAACACAGCGCCAGGTACTCGCTCCTGTTGCTGCACACGGATACCTACGCCCGTTTCAGTGAGATAGCACACATTAGTGATATGATGTGAAGCCCAATCTGTACGAGACGCCACCGCTCAAAGCGTTTTGCATCGAGGATCTAAAGACTCAACGAAAGATTAACCGCGATGCGAAGTATTACCGGCAGCCAATAAAGAAGCGGCCATGCCGAGTGCGTACAGACCGTGATCTCCCGACACCTTCATTATAGGCACAGCGCGACATGGCCGTTCAGCGTCGCATAACAATATGACGGTTCACGCTTGAGAGCACTCACCGTTCTAAATGCCTTGGTCATGGACAGTAAGATCTTCCCCACGGGGTGCGCCAGGGGCAGATGCTCGAGTATACGCTCGGCACTGGATGAAACGATCGCAGAGGAGCTGTTGGGGTTGAGGTGCAAGCGGACAGCACTGAAAGGGGTTTTACAAAGGTCACCACCTGATTCAGGTCTTCTTTCGCAGATAAAGAACCACGAAACGACGCAACCACAGCAACACGTTACCTGCCAGCTGGGCCAACGGCAGACCAGCACAGCCGCTTGATGCTCTCGCTAACAGTCAATGTGGTGCGGAGGGTGTCGTTGATGGACCAGATGCGACTAGCAGTGGGCTGCATTAGCAGGTGAAGCAGATCAGCGCAGTGCCCACACAGACACGAGTTGTTCAGTCAACGAACAATGTAAACGTGTGAGCTACCGTAATGAGCTGCTACTACAGGTATTCATTCGATACAAGGGCACCTGCCTGGATCACCTTCGTTTGTGTGCCAGCGGCACGAGCGGGTTCAACCTCATCCACCTCATCATCGGGATCCGCATCTAGCAGAACTGACGCCATCACTTGAGCTGCATACGGCCTACTGCTGCGACATCTGATGGACCAATTGAACTCTGGATACCGCACGAGCTGTGCATACGCAACATTTCGAGAAGGGCTTCCCACTTACGGTGCGTTCACGGCTTCGTTCGGTACGGTGAGAGCGCAAAGCACTGGTAAAGCCAAGTAGCCTCGCGTACCCATCAACCGAGGTATGTGATCGGGATGCTCTGTTATGCAGCGTCTGGGATCGCGTGTTGCGGGTGCTGTTTGTTGAACCACTCGCTCCAGAGATCTCACTGGTAAGGCGTTTGTCTTTCCCGTGCGTAATCTCAGAAGCAGGCATGCAGCGACGCAATGCGCGCATGCGCAAAGAGTACCTGTATAGAAAGTCACTAGAGGGCAAGGACAAGGAACAGTACGAGAAGAAACGCAAGTTGCGGGAGGCGATCGAAGGTAAACTGTGCATCATCCTCTGCATGTGTCATCGTTCGCCTCTGTGTTCGAATGCGTTGTCATACACATAACTAACGACGACCATGATAGCTGACATCATTGTTGGTTGTAAAAAGTGCGATGCCTGTCACTTGATGCCCTGACCGTGGCTTTGTTGCCCTGCGAGCAGATGGTCATTCGATCCCAACCGAGCTGAAGCACGAGAGCCTGGCGCTCAAGCATGACATGGAGCTGGATGACGATCGCACAAGAGGTGTGGTGGTGATGCAGTGCTTTATCATCAATTGAAGCTTCTATGCGCACATTCATTTGAAAGCAGTCTGCAACACACACGCATACACACACACACACACACATATACTTTATTGCGGTCTCGCGCTCTCTTATCTGTGTTGTGGCGTTGCGTGTTAGAGCTGAAAACACACGTGGATGATGAATACGCAAAGGCGGGCATTCAAGACCCCAAGATTCTGGTGACCACATCACGTGCACCTAGCTCACGCCTCACGCAGGTAGGGGTGCGCAGTATGAACCCGTCTCAAGACCATCAACGCTTGTTTCAAGCGTTCCGCTGTACTTCGCTTCATCATCGTGTTCATGTCTCGTTTGCACTGCCTGCTTGTCTGCACGCCACAGTTCCTGTGCTTAGTTGATGGTGTCCCTTCTTTGGTTATACTCGTCTAGTGCTCATCTTTGACTGTTCGTTTTGATTTTGGTCCCATGCGTGTCTTTTCAGTTCGCCAAAGAGCTGCGGCTCATCTTCCCGAACTCGCAACGTATTAATCGCGGCAGTGCGGTGGTCAAAGATCTGGTTGAGGCTGGCAGACAGAATGATTTCACCGATATTGTGATTGCGCACGAGCACAGAGGCGAACCTGGTGTGTACTATGTAATGCATGGGGTGTTATAACGATTGTACCAATTGTGTTCCGAATGGTCTTCCTGTAGACGGCATCATTGTTTGCCACTTGCCTTTCGGCCCCACCGCATATTTCGGTCTATCAAACTGCGTGCTAAGGTACCTGCTCAAGCGCTGTACCGTGCACGATATCGCCTCTGTCGTGTGAACACATTATTCGTATGCTCCATACTACGCGTGTGCGATGGTGCTCATATCCTGCTACTTCGCCTGTGTTCATGTGGGTTGGTGAACTTCTAGGCATGATTTGCCTGACAAGATGGCGACCATGAGCGAAGCGTTTCCGCATCTCATCTTTCACAACTTCCAAACCCCCTTGGGCAATCGCACTCGCGACATTCTACGCTATCTGTTTCCGGTCCCAAAGGAGGACGCTCGCCGTACCATGAGCTTCGTCAATCAGAACGACTGGATCTCGTTCAGGTACCGGGCAGACTCGTGGGCTGTGATGCTTGAGCCACCGCTTTGCTTTATTTTTTTTCTTATCGGCTATGTTGTCGTATTTTTTTTCTGGCGAAACTTACTCCGCGGCCTTGCATCGTACTTGTGAACAACAGACACCATGTATACAAGAAGACAGGGCATAAGGACATTGAATTAGCGGAAGTCGGCCCGCGCTTTGAAATGGTATGTCTGTCGCACGTTGAGCCCGTTGGAATACCGTTGATAAGTTGAGGGTCCTTGCCCGTTGCTCTTTCAGCGGCTGTACCAAATCAAGCTTGGCACGGTCGATATGGCAGAAGCGGAAAACGAGTGGGTACTGAGACCGTACATGACCACGGCC
>Ga0163144_10020943_pt1 | contig 13028 bp, 11 predicted proteins | sample OliLak19BULKMAT1_FD_123175 | JGI IMG/M metagenome (GOLD analysis project Ga0163144, IMG submission 123175) | Freshwater microbial mat bacterial communities from Lake Vanda, McMurdo Dry Valleys, Antarctica - Oligotrophic Lake LV.19.BULKMAT1 | ecosystem: Environmental > Aquatic > Freshwater >...
AAAATAACTGTCCGTCAGGTAGTTCTTCAGGTCAACCGGATTTTGATTCAGGCTGTCATTGGCCCAGGCGTTGTATTCGGAGACCTTGGGGATATTGACGAAATACTTGGCGTTGATCGCCTTGATCAGTTCGTTGGCGAACACGGCGTGACCGTACATATTGGGATGTACGCCATCGAGACCGAACATGCCCGGCTGACCCTTTAGTGGCCAAGCGGCTCGGGCAACTCCGGGACTGAATCCATTCGGGGCCGACAGCGGCCGGCCATTCTCCTTAATGTCGTCAAACAACACCTTAAGATCTGCCACAGCAAAGCCCATCGCTGCGCCTTGCAGCTTGATGTCCGCATTCATGACCTCGAGGTAGCTGCTGATCTTGGCAATCTCGGTATTGTCCAACACCTGAGCCGGAGCGGATACCGAACTTCGGTAGAACGCCTTGAGTCCGCTGTAATCAGCACGATTCTGCGGATCGGTGTATTTCTCCAGATAGCCAATCGACGTGACGTTGGGGATGGTAAAGATCACACCGCCTTTAAGGCTATTCATGGCCGCCAGACGACGCATGGTTTCGGTAAAGTCTTTCTTGAATCGGGCGGCGTCCAGGCAGTCCAGGCTGGTGGCCAAGGCGCTGCAGAGCACATGATTTGCCGCGACGGTGCCGAACAGGAACGTCGGCTTGAGCTTTTCCATCACTTCGATCTGGGTTCCCGAATCCCGCAAGCCAAACTGGTGAAATTTATCCGACGCCTGGCAATCGGCGACGGTCACCATCCGGTAGGTATACCAATACCAAGATTGCCAGTACCACTGTTTCTCCTGCTTTGTCGCATTGATATTTTCACATTTGCCACTGGTTTGCAGCACGTTGGTGTAATCAGCTCCGGTGATCCCTGCATGGGTGGGTAGCGCAACTGTCGTGCCATTTCCGCCAATAATGTTCTGGGCCATGCAAATCGGCCCGCAAGTGCCTTTCATGTAGTCTTCAAAGTTCAGGTAGGGGCCTTTGAGGACGTTATAGCTCAATGAACCGCCGGCTTGTTTGGACACCAGCACTGGATACGCCCAATCCTGGGTTTTCTGTTCAACGGTCGCGCCAAAAAAGCCCTGCGAAAGGGAGTCCCCGATGACCGCCGGTTTGACAAACATTTCGGCTTGCGTTACCGCCAGGGCGGACATGGACAGGACGGCAGTCCCAAGCGCGATTACTGATCTGATAAATGAATTATTCATATTTCTCCTCCGTAGTTGGACATTGAATTGCGGGATTACAGGCCAGCTTGCTGCAAGCGATTGGCGTGGGTGCGATAGACGCTCTTTGGATTGACCTCGAACCAGGACGTAACGCCCGCTGTATGGTTGATTTCATCGACATGGTTCATCTTGTAGTCCACCCGAATGACTTTACCAAGTTTTTGCGAACACGCGCCCACCAACCCATCGCTGGCTTCACCACCGAAGGCCAACGATACGGCTGTGATGCCGCCCTCCAGCGGATCCCATACGTTGGTCAAAGGCTGCGATCCACCCCAAGAGTAGTAGCGGATGCCATTGACGACATAGGCTCCTTCTCCGCAGGCGGTGGTGGGCACGCCGGCCGGGAACTTAAGATTGAATTTGGTCGAACCTGCAGTCGTCAGAGAATTCATCGCATCCACGCCGCTTTGCGGTAGGCTGGTCGTTCCGGTGGTCAACGCCATTAAGCCCGTGAAAGCAGCACTCACACTATTGACGACTGACTCTGCCAACGATCCAGGGGCGATGACACCGCGGGCTACGTCGGCCACTTTCGAACCGCGATTCACGCCGCCAATACTGGTCACTGAAGCAACGAGATCCGGCGCAACACCTGCAACATAGCGGGCGGTCGGCGCGCCGTGGCTGTGCCCGACCAGATTGAACTTCATCGTCGGATTGTTGTTGACGATGCGCAGGCGACGCAATTCGGAAAGCAACTGCTCCCCGCGAACCTCGGTGCTTCCAGTCGCTGAAACCGTTGATGAATAGATCAAGCCGCCCTCCTTGGCCAACTCGTCTTTGACGCCGTAAAAGTAGTCCAGCCCAAGCAGGTTATCAAAGCCGAAAAGGCCATGCACCAGCATGGTGGGGTTCTTGGTCGTGGTGTAACCGGCTGATGCCGGTTGAGCAAAAGAAAAACAGGCTGTCAAAGCAACTGCGCACACTTTAAGGGTTGATTTCATCGCTCTCTCCATAATTTAGGGTTGGTTAATCGTCATTTGAGTCCGCACCGCATTCGCCGCAGAGCTAACTAAATTTATCTACTGGTCCGCAGTATAGTAGCCAAATTTGCAAACATTAGGCGGGCGACTCTAATTTTCAGCCATGGCTATCCACAAGAGCGTTGCGGCTGCTCGAAGCTGGGGTGACCATGTTGCCATGGCGGAGGAGTCCAACAGGAAGGCGACGATTCCGATATTGACGCCAACCTTGCGATGGAGGGCTGCATCATCACCATCATGCGATGGGCGCTCAGGCGACCATTGCAGTCTCCCGGTCTGCGTGCTTCGCGGTAATTGAATCGGAACCAACAATCAAAGGCAAAACAACACGCGAGCAGCGCCTCAGCAGTTTCGCCCCGATGCATCACTCATTGGATTGGCCGTCCGTGCGTCACCGTAGTGTGGTGCAGCCTTAGTGAAACCGACAACGAAAGATCGACTGGCTAACCCTCGATCAGCCTCTTACGCGGCGGCTTAGGGTCACGTACGACTTCCACCTCTATCGTGTCCCTCATCACAACTTTGACTTGAGTGTTGAATCTGAATGCGGCCTGCGATACCAGCGCCCCGTTTTTCTGGCCCGCGATACGATCCAGCACAAAAGCATCGAGCTTTAGCGTGAGCAGATATTCCTGTCCCGAGCGCTCCACGTTGACATCGCCGCGAAGCCCTACAGTTTGCTGGCCCACGGGAAGTCGCACCATGGATCGGCCGTCCAGATTTTCGGGTGCTAAATTGACGTGCACCTGATCGGACACCACGTCCACCGACTTGATGGTGGACGCCACAAGCTGTGCAAGTTCCACCGTCTCCCTAACTCGCGCAGCAAAGGAGGACGCATAGCCCTTGGCAAGAGCGAGGGGCGATACGGGGATGGTATTGAGCTTTAAGCCCTTAGTGGCTCCAGATCGGCGCGACATATCATTTTCCTTCAACTTCGCAATCGGGGAAGAACCGAACCTTGGTTATTCTCCCCTTATTTTGGCTGGGAAGTAACTTTATAGTCCAACCGGCGTCGGTGTTGAACGCGGGGGACAAATTTGGGCATCGGCCCAGATCACAAAAGAAAAGCCGGCCATCACGGGTCGGCTTTTCTTTGTTTCGTTTGGTGCGCCAGTCGGTAATGTCGGCCACGTCGACGATGCTGACGGCGGCCGGCCTCAAGAAACCGGCCGAGGTGACGCCGATCAAGCGACTCGCCCGGCAAGCGGGTGCAAGGGCGTAGCCTTGTGATGTGCTTGGTGCTACAGTGCGCAAATTGGAGATAATCATTTTGGGAGTCTGCTCATGGGAGCCACGGAACGAATTGCCGAACTCATGAAATCCATGCAGGAGCGTGAAGTCCGCGAAGTGCTGGACTTCGCTGAATTCTTGATCGCCAAGCGCGAACGCGACAAGACCGATGCCTTCGCGGTCTTCGAAAAACATGCCGGGGTTTGGTCAGGCAAATTCAATCGGGAAGATGCCTATGCCGACCGCAAAGTGCTTCGCTGATACCAACGTCGCGATCTACGCGCTGGATGCTGATGCCGCCAAGCGCACGACAGCGCTGTCGATTCTTGACAGCCGGCCATTCATCAGCACCCAGGTCGTCAATGAATATCTGAACGTGCTGCTGGTCAAGCGCAGGCTCTACCGCGTCGCCGCCCACGAACTGGCACGGGCTCTGATGGCCGCGTGCGAGGTCGTTTCCGTTATTCCGACGATCACCGATCTGGCCATGAACATCGGAGAGCGTTACCAGCTCAGCCACTGGGATTCGCTCATTGTTGCCGCCGCGCTGGCAGCAGGTTGCGACACGCTGTATTCCGAAGACATGCAGAATGGACAGGTGTTTGAGGGCCGGTTGACGATGAAGAATCCTTTTTCTGAACCATGACTGTGCTGCACCACGCCGTCACGCGATAAAGCTGCGACACGGCTTTCTCTCTCTTGCCATCTCCGTACCCCACGTGACGTTTTCTGCCCTTGGCAAGCTTGGGTGCCAACTGCCCCGCGTTGGAGAAATCAAAGTCAGCGCGCTCTGCTCGATTGTCACACCGCCGGGCAGGGTAAATCGCTGCGCGATTGAACATAACCGCGCATTATCCAAAGTAGGCCAGTCGCTGCGCAGGCTTCGCTTGGTGGCCTACCGCTGTGCGCCCTGCGGGTTCGGATAATGGTCGGTTATGCCTTGCGCCCCAACCCGGCAACGGCTATGTCAGCTCGCTTCGCTGCGGTTGCTTATCCAGGCACTTCGCGCAAGGTGGAGTTGTGTCGCGTCTTCGCCCGAAAGCGCAGGCGCTGGCCGGCGTTGCCGGTCTTCAGTTGGTGGCAAAACCTTCACTCAGCGGATGGTTCAGAAGGTCGGCGCTGGGGGCGATAGAACGGCCCCGCGCATTATTTACCGGGCTAACAGATTGAGTTTCGATGTTAGCCCGCCACAAACGATAAGGGGCTAGCTCTCGCTAACCCCTTGGTAATACTGGTGCGCCCGGAGAGATTCGAACTCCCTACCCCTTGGTTCGTAGCCAAGTACTCTATCCAGATGAGCTACGGGCGCTTTGAAGCCGCGCATTATAGCGGAGAATTGCCTATTGAGATCGTCGATTGCGTTGTTGCTGCGTCGCCTCTGGCTGGTGCCGATGCTCCGTCAAGGCCGTTGTTACTCAGCCATCGGGTCGAGGCGCCTAAGGCTTCTTTCCTTTTGGCCTCAACGCGGGTGGAATCTTGTCCAAAACCATTTTCTGCAAACCTTCCGGCAGACCAAACCCCTCTGGCATGAACATCCCCAACAGCTTGGTCGGATCGGTTACCGACAATGCATCCGTTACGCGCTTTTCCACCTTCGCGATGATGCGTTCCTGAACCGCCTGAATGTCGGGAAGCCCAAGCGTTTCGCGGACTTCCTTGGGTGTGGCATCCACTTCTACGTCCATCTTGATCTTCATCTCACTTACCTCCGTATTCGATATTGGCAGACTTTAACTGAAAACCTGAAACCAGGCGCGGCGCTTGCGCTCGCCTGGGCTGGGCGGAAGGCGGCGCGTATAATTCGCGCTCGAAATCCCCATTCTCTCCGCACAGGAACCCGCATGGAAGCCGAACGCATCAACGCAGTCGCCAATCGCATCATCGACCTCAAATCGCGCGAGCAAGAACTTCGGAGGTATCTTTGACTACGACGCCAAGGCGTCACGTTTAGAGGAAGTCGCGCGCCTGCTGGAAGACCCGAAGGTCTGGGATGATGCCGAAAAAGCACAGGCCTTGGGCCGGGACCGCAAGGGGCTGGAATCGGTGGTGGTCAACCTGGACACGATCCAGCAACAACTGGTCGACAGCCGCGAGTTGTTTGACCTAGCCAAGGGCGAAGACGACGAAGACACCCTGGTGGCGGTCGAATCCGATCTCGCCGCCATCGAAACGGCCGTCGGTGGACTGGAATTCCGCCGCATGTTCAGCAACCCGCTGGACCCGAACGCCTGTTTCGTTGAAATCCAGGCCGGCGCCGGGGGAACCGAAGCCCAGGATTGGGCGGCGATGTTGCTGCGCATGTATCTGCGCTACTGCGAAAGCAAGGGCTTCGCCGTCGAGGTGCTGGAGCAATCCGACGGCGACGTGGCCGGGATCAAGAGCGCCACCTTGAAAGTGACCGCCGACTACGCCTACGGGATGCTGCGCACCGAGAGCGGCGTGCATCGCCTGGTGCGCAAGTCGCCTTTCGATTCCAACGCGCGGCGCCACACCAGCTTCACCTCGGTGTTCGTCTTTCCGGAAGTCGACGACTCCATCGAGATCGAGATCAACCCGGCCGATCTGCGCGTGGATACCTACCGAGCCTCCGGCGCCGGCGGCCAGCACATCAACAAGACCGACTCGGCGATCCGGATTACCCACGTGCCGACCAATATCGTCGTCCAGTGCCAAAGCGACCGCTCGCAGCACCGCAATCGCGCCGAAGCCATGGCGATGCTCAAGTCGCGCCTGTACGAAGCCGAGCTGCGCAAGCGCCAAGCCCAGCAACAGCAACTGGAAGACTCCAAGACCGACATTGGCTGGGGCCATCAGATCCGTAGCTACGTGCTGGACCAGTCGCGCATCAAGGATTTGCGTACCAACGTGGAGGTCGGCAACACACAGGGTGTGCTGGATGGCGACCTCGACCAGTTCATCGAAGCCAGCCTGAAGCAAGGCGTCTAAGCCACGTACCGGATTGGGGATTCATTGAAAACACGCGCCTCACCACAACTCCTCGCCCTCGGAATGAGCCTGATCGGCGTCACCGGGATCGCGACGGGGATCGCCAAAGCGATCGCCGCACCACGCAACTACTTTGGGCCGGATCGCCCGAACAAACGCGAGGCCCTGCCCAAATCGCTCGTTACGCTGGATCGCTGGCTCAAGCGCCAGGAAGCCGCCTACCCCGACATCCGCCCCAATGTCGCCAAGACCATTTTCTGGCACACGCAGAAACGCCAGCGCACGCCCTGGGCCGTGGTCTACATTCATGGTTTTTCGGCCAGCCGGCTGGAAACGGCGCCGCTGGCCGAGCAGATTGCCGACGGACTTGGCGCCAACCTGTTCTACACCCGGCTCGCCGGCCATGGCCGCAGTGAGGCTGCCTTGGGCGAGGCCAGCGTGCAGGACTGGCTGGCCGATACCGTCGAGGCCGTGCGCATCGGCGAACTCATTGGCGAACGCGTGCTGCTGATCGGCATGTCCACTGGCGCCACGCTGGCGACCTGGCTTGCGCTGCGTCCCGAAGGCCAGCCGGTCAGTGCCTACGTCTTTCTGTCGCCCAACTTCGGCGCCAAGGACAAACGCTCGGAATTCATCAACGGCCCCTGGGGGCAGGAACTGGCTTTGAAGTTATTAGGCCCGATCACCACCGGGAAGAACAACGAGCCAGGCGAAGCCACCGCCTGGACGCACCGCTACCCGACGCGCGCGCTGTTCCCCGTTATGGCGCTGGTCAAGCATGTGCGAGAAAGCACGCTTGCGGCGTTTAGAACACCGGTAATGATGCTGTATTCGGAACAGGATGAAACCGTCGAGCCGGCGCATACCAAGGCGGCCTTCGCCCGCATCGGCGCCGCCTCCAAACTCCTGAAGCCGATCAACTACAGCACCTCCCTGGGCCAGCACGTGCTGGCCGGCACCATCAAGGACGCCAAGGCGACACGACCGATGGCCGCCGCGATTCTCAAGTGGGTGCGCGGCTTGCCGCTCTCGGCCTAGCGAAATCCCAAACCCATCCTCTCTCATTTCTCTGCATTCCAACGACTATGACCAACCCGACGCAAGCTGACAGCACCGCTCCGCCCCAGGACGAAAACCACCTAATCGCCGAACGCCGCGAGAAACTCGCCCGCTGGCGCGCTGCCGGTAACGCCTTCCCCAACGACTTCTCGCGCGAGAACCTGGCTGGAAAGCTGGACGAACTCTACAACGCCAAGACGCGCGAAGAACTTGAAGCCCTGCCCATCGAAGTCAAAGTCGCCGGCCGCATCCTGTTGAAACGCGTAATGGGCAAGGCCAGTTTCGCCACCATTCAGGACGTATCGGGGCGCATTCAGCTCTTCATCAGCAACGACATAACCGGCGAAGTGGCGCACAAGGACTTCAAGCAATGGGACATGGGCGACATCGTCGGCTGTGTCGGTGTGTTGATGAAGACCAAGACCGGCGAACTGACGGTGCAGGCACGCTCGATCCGCCTGTTGACCAAGTCGCTCCGTCCGCTGCCGGAGAAATTCCACGGCCTGACCGATGTCGAGCAGAAATACCGCAGCCGCTACGTCGACCTGATCACCAATGAGCAGACACGGCGCACCTTCATCGCTCGCAGCCGGATGATCCAGTCGATCCGCAACTACATGATGCGCGACGGCTTCCTCGAAGTCGAAACGCCGATGATGCACCCCATCCCCGGCGGCGCGGCGGCCAAGCCCTTCAAGACCCATCACAACGCGCTGGACATGGAGCTCTTCCTGCGCATCGCGCCGGAGCTGTACTTGAAACGCCTGGTGGTCGGCGGCTTCGAGAAAGTCTTCGAAATCAATCGCAACTTCCGCAACGAAGGCTTGAGTCCGCGCCACAATCCAGAATTCACCATGATGGAGTTCTACGAGGCCTACACCGAATACCGCCAGCTGATGGACTTTACCGAAGGCCTGTTGCGCCATTCGGCACGCGAGGCGCTAGGCACCGAGGTGTTCGAGTATCAGGGCCGCACGCTGGACCTCTCGAAACCTTTCGCCCGGCTGACCATCGTCGGCGCCATCCACCAGCATCACCCCAAATTTTCCATTGCGCAGTTGAACGACATCGACTGGCTGACGCAGAAGCTCAAGGACCACAAATTTGAGGCAAGTGGAAAAATGCGGCCGCACATGGGCCTGGGCGCACTGCAACTGGCGCTGTTCGAAGAGACTACCGAGGCCGAACTGTGGGACCCCACCTACATCATCGACTACCCCGCCGAGGTCTCGCCCCTGGCGCGTCGCAGCGACAGCAACCCCGAGATCACCGAGCGTTTCGAGTTGTTCATCGTCGGCCGCGAGATCGCCAACGGCTTCTCGGAGCTCAACGATCCCGAAGACCAGGCCGCGCGCTTTCTGCAGCAGGCCACGGCCAAGGATGCCGGCGACGAGGAGGCGATGTACTACGACGCCGACTACATCCGCGCCTTGGAATACGGCCTGCCGCCAACTGGCGGCTGCGGCATCGGCATCGACCGCCTGATCATGCTGCTGACCGATTCGGCCTCCATCCGCGACGTGATCCTGTTTCCGCAGATGCGGCCGGAGTAGGGCTAAAACCATACGTCCAGCCAAGCTCGCCTTCGCCGCTGACGGCACGCCGTATTCCATCACCTACGACGACGTCTACCACTCGGCGCAGGGCGGCTTGGCGCAAGCCCGTCATGTCTTCCTCGCCGGCAACGCGCTGCCGGCGCGCTGGATTACCCGCACGGCAGATCATCCCTTCGTGATTCTGGAAACCGGTTTCGGCCTGGGCGTAAATTTTCTCGCCACCTGGCAGGCGTGGCGTGAATCGAATCCGAGTGGCCAGTTGCACTTCATCTCGGTCGAAAAACATCCCTTCTCGCGCCAGGATCTGGCGACGTACTGGGCGGCGTTCCCGGAACTGGAAGCGCTCGTGACGCCGCTGCTAAGTCAGTGGCCACCGCTCACACCCGGCTTTCATCGGCTGAACTTCGACTCCGATCGCCTGACACTTACCCTGCTGTTCGGCGACGCGCTGACGCTCCTGCCGAGCCTGGTGGCGAACGTCGATGCGCTGTACCTGGACGGTTTCGCGCCCGCCAAGAACCCCGAGCTATGGTTGCCCGCGCTGATCGCCACACTCAATCGCCTTTGCCGCCCGCCGGCGACACTCGCCACCTGGAGCGTGGCCGGCGAGTTACGACGCACGCTTGAACACACCGGCTGGCGATTGGAACGTGTTCCGGGCTTCAGCAACAAACGCGAAATGCTCAGAGGCAGCAAGCCCGACAGCCATCTTCCGACAAACCAACGCCCAATGGCAGCAAGCCCCCCCGAGCATCGCGCCATCGTCATTGGCGCCGGCTTGGCGGGTGCAGCAATCGCGCAGCGGCTGACCCGTCGCGGCTGGCAAATTGAGGTCTTCGACCGCCACGCGGGGCCCGCTCAAGGGGCATCCGGCAACCCATCAGGCATTCTGCTGCCGCTACTAGCCAAGGACGACTCGCTGGCAGCCCGTCTCTCGCGCGCCTGTTACCTCTACGCCTTGCGCACGCTGGCCAGCCTGCACGGTGTGCGCTGGGCGCCCTGTGGTGTGCTCCAGATCGCTCGCGATGCCGACCACGAGTCCGTGCAGCGCGCTACGGTGACAGAACTTGGGTTACCGCCGGACTTCGCCGAATTTCTCGACCAGGCTTCCGCCGCCGCGCTAACCGGCCAGCCGCTGGCCCACGGCGGCTGGTGGTTTCCGGCCGGGGGCTGGGTCAGTCCGGCGAGCATGTGCGCCGCCCTGCTGGCCTCAGGCGGCGCGCTTATCCGCACTCATTTCGCCACCGAGGTTGCCGCGATACGACAAACAGACAGGGGCTGGCAGGCCTTGAACCCAGACGGCAAAGTCCTGGCCGAAGCACCCCACCTGATCCTCGCCAACGCGCTTGACGCTAACCGACTGCTGCCCCATCCCCTGCCCTTGACGGCCATCCGCGGCCAGATCAGCTACCTGCCCGAGGATCTCATTCCCGGATCGAGAAGCACACTGCGCCATGTGATCTGCCGCAACGGCTACCTGACGCCGGCCGATGGCGGGATCGCCTGTGTTGGCGCCAGCTTTGACCGCGACGACACCGACCTGTCGCCGCGTCTAACCGATCATCAGGGGAATCTGGAACGGCTCGATGAACTCATCCCCGGTGCCGCACGAGGCCTGCACGCGGAAAACCTGACGGGCCGCGTCGGCCTGCGCACCGCCGCCACCGACCGGCTACCTTTAGTTGGAACACTCGTTGGCACACTAGTTGGAACACTAGTTGGCACACTCGTTGGCCCCCTCGTTGGCACCCTGCCTGACCAGGCCTTCGCCACTCGCGCTGAACCCCGACTCGCCACCCTGCCCCGGCATACAGGCCTGCACGCCCTGCTCGGACTGGGTTCCCGCGGCCTCGTCTGGGCACCGCTGGCCGCCGAACTACTGGCCAGCCAGCTCAACGCCGAACCCCTGCCAATTGAACGCGAACTCGCCGACGCGGTCGATCCAGCACGCTTCCACCTGCGTACCTTGCGACGAGCCCCGGACTCTCAAGCCAGCAAACGCCAAAAGAACCATTTGTAACAGTTGATTGCAGCGGTAACCCCGGCCACGAGTCGCGCGTTATTCTGCTTACGTACCATAACCAATGGAGTCTTTCATGGAAGCCAGTCTTACCCAACCGCTCAATGTTGCTCGGTCATCAACCCATCCTCTGATACTGGTCGCCGCCGCGTCGGTCACAGCGCTGAGTCTTGCCGGCGTCGGCGTTATGGCCGGCTGGCTGCCGGGTCCGGCCAATTCAGCGCAAGAAGCGCCTCGAATGGCGATGCTTGCGACTGTGGCCCCGACTGTGGCCCCCCTAGCGGCACCCGTCGCAATCCAGCCGGTCCTCCAGCCGGCACAGGAGAAGCCCGTCGCCACCGTCAGCAACACCGCCCCGCGCGCCGTGGCCAGCGCCCGACAGTCGACGACCCGGTCCGTCCAGGCCACCCAGCCAACACCGAGCCGAGCCGCCGAATCGTCAGTTCAAACCAGCCGGCTGCCCGCCCCGGTGATCTGCGCGGACTGCGGCAGCATCGAGGCGGTCAACGAAATCGCGGTCGAGCCCAAGGGAAGCGGTGGTGGCGCGATTGTCGGGGGCATTCTCGGCGGTATTGCCGGTAACCAGGTGGGTGCAGGAACCGGGCGGGATCTGGCGACCATAGCCGGCATCGTCGGCGGCGCCTTTGCCGGCAATCACATTGAGAAGAAGGTCAAGACCACCAAACGCTACGACGTGGTAGTTCGCTTTGAAGACGGCCGTACCCGGACCTTCGGCAGCGAGACACTGCCAAACTGGCAACGAGGCGACCGCGTCCGCTTGCAAAATGGCGCCTTGACCGAGCGTGAGGCCAGCCATCGTGCGGCGGATTACCGAGACGAAACCACGCGCCGCTTGGACCGCGAGGTCGAACCGACCGCGCGTCTTGGTACGATATGAGCGTCGGGATGGAGGTTGGGGAATAGATTCAAGCGCGGGGCCGGCGCGATCGGTCCCTGCAACAGGCCCGCCAGGCCTGGCACCGAGGCGCGAAATTCGCGCATCCAGGCGACGTCGTCGGGCGTTGGCGGCCCCAACGCCTCAAGCTGATTGGTCACCTCGCGGCCGTCCCAGCCCGCCTCGGCCAACAAGCGCAGCGCGAGAAGATTAGCCTCGCGCACTTGTTGCGGCCGATAACTGGCGCGCAGGGCCCGCGAACCGGCGAACGACGCCGCCGACGTCAGCACGGTGCTTACTCCCGTCGCCGAATTAGCCGCGGCCACCGTCGCCACGCCGCGCACCACGCCCAACATTGGCATGAATATCTGGGTCGCCACGGCAATCAGGACAGCGCTCGTCACATCTTCGGCGTGATGTCCGGCGATCACGTGGCCCATCTCGCGTGCCACCACAAAGGCCAGCGCACCTTCCTGAAGCTTGAGTGAGCGCAAACCCCGATAAATCGCCACCGTGCCGCTGCCGGCCGAGGCCGTTCCCACGTCGGCCTTATCCACCACGAAAAACTCGAACCGGGGAAAGCGCAGCGTCAATTCGGGATGCAGGCGATACGCCGCCTCCGACAAGCGCCGGCCGAGCACCACGATGCGCTGATCGAATTCGCGGTCAGCGACACATTCGGCCGCCACACACGCCGCCGCATCGCTGGCCATCACCAGTTGCAGGCGCATATCGAATTCGGAATACACGGCGCTCAGGTCGGCCAACTGTTCCGGCGCCATCACCTGCGGCCGACCGGTCGGCGATAGCGCGCATCCCGCCAGCAGCACGGCAAGGACCGACGCGGCCAACGCCGCCCCGGCGAATCGAGTTTTCCGCAAACTCTGCCGGCGGGGTGCGGGTCGGGTCATCAGACCAATCGCCCCGGGATCAGGCCGGCGGTAGTCCCGCGAGGCGTTCCAGCACACGCTCCCGCCCCATGACTTCAAGCACCGCGTCAATGGCCGGCGATTGCGGCGTGCCCAGCAGGACCACGCGCAAGGGGATGGCGACCTGCCCCATTTTCACACCGGCCTCCT
>Ga0163144_10020944_pt1 | contig 13028 bp, 16 predicted proteins | sample OliLak19BULKMAT1_FD_123175 | JGI IMG/M metagenome (GOLD analysis project Ga0163144, IMG submission 123175) | Freshwater microbial mat bacterial communities from Lake Vanda, McMurdo Dry Valleys, Antarctica - Oligotrophic Lake LV.19.BULKMAT1 | ecosystem: Environmental > Aquatic > Freshwater >...
CTCACGCTATGCAGGTTGTGTTTAAGAAAATATGGGATAAGATTGGCCGTTCATTGTTATTTGAAACTCATGATTCTATTACTATTACTTGTCCCAAATCTGTGATTAAGGAATTTATATCAATAATTGTTCCGATTATGTTGAGGCCATTTCAAAATGTATTAGAAAGTAACCCAATTTTTCCGGTTCGCGTCCACATTGGTGCAGAATATAAAAATTGGAAATTGTATACCACTTTTAGAGAATCTGATGCCATTACAAAATATTAAAATCCCAAAATGGGTTAATGAACATCTACCACCGGATCTCGCCAATAGTAAAGCATTTAAATTCACTATTACTTTGAGTAATTCACAAAAAATCGAAATTGATTTATTTCACGATATTGATGTTGATTATGATATGTTGGAACATCAGATGGAAAGAACCCCTGCTCAATTGGTGTATTGGGGAGCGATATTATCTGAGGTAAAATGTCAAGTGGCTATGTTTGATAGACGAGCAGATTCGCGAAAGGGATTTTTGGTTGATAGTATTCAACAAATTGCGAAAAAGGATAATTTGAAAATGACTGATAAGCAGATGGTATTGCTTATTGAGAAAGACGAAGACTTGATTAGACTGGAAGAAGCTGTTGTCAAATTGGAAGCTCAAGAACGAAAGTTATATTATATGGTTGAGGCTGTTAAAATGAAAGCTGATATGTTACGTTCTTTAGCTGGTTTTAAACGTCAAGAACGCGAACAAACATCATAACCGTATTGAATTGAGAGATCCCTTTTCATTTTGTGGAGTTTATCATGTCGAATGATTTGGAACAATTGCGTAAAAAAATGAAGGAACGCCAAGGCCGAGCATCTGACCCGCATGAATATAAGCCACCTAAAGCCAAACTGAATGAAGCAATTGAGGTAAGGTTTTATATTTTGCCAGGATTGTCTGCTGGTGATAAAACCGTTTCTGGTCTTTGTTCTAGGAGCATGGATGGGTTATTTCATGTAGAACATGGCCGACATTATTATAATAAGCGATATTATACTTGTCCTAGGGTTACCACCGGTGAGGTTTGTCCATTGTGTAATTTGGGTTTTGATCAATTAGATCTTATTGATAAGGGTGATAAAGCCAAACGATCTAAAGTAGCGCGAGAATATTTGGCTTCACCGGTATATCGTGTTAATATCTATTTTCCACCATCGAAAAGCAACCCAGTTGAGTTGCACAACAAGGTAATGTTTTTTGATGCATCAAAAACGGCATATAATCATTGGTTCGATGCCGTTATGAGGACCGATGCTGGTGATCCGGATGATCCAAGAGCCTATGGCGACATCTGCGATCCAAAATCTGCTTATCTTTATCAGTTGTCAATCACTGAGAAAGGTGGTTTTAATAATTATGAGAAGTCAAAATTCTTAACATCTCGGCAACAAATTGCTGCGTCAGATAATGAGACCCAAAAAATTCTTGATGCTAGAATTGATTTATGGTCTAAGGTTGAACCAGCTGAATTAGATAAAATTGAGAAACTAGTTGCTGAATTAGAAACCGGGACAGTGAGTAATGACTCTAATTCGGGGTTTCAATCTGACACAACAGATAGTGGAGACGCCCCGGTAGATCACACACCAGTTCCGGAGCCGATCACAGTACGCACCGAGTCTGCGGTACCAAAGAGTACCACTAAACCAAAATCAACCAAAACAGAATCAACCAAAACAGAATCAATCAAAACAACGCCAAAATCAGAAGTTCCAGTTCCAGAAGTATCGGTTCCAGAAGAATCAGAGCCAGATATTACTTCCGACAAAAGCTCTGTCTTTTCGTCAAACGATAATGACGAAGAAGACATTGAAGCGATTTTGAAAAGCCTGTAGAATATTGTGGTTTGCATCTTTAATAGAAAGCGGCCGGTGGTAACACCGGCCGTCTGTTTATGGATAATCCAATTTTGTTGTTAGACGGTATGAATCTTGTCAATCGAGCAGTATATGCTAATATGAGTAGTGCGTCATCTATACATAATGTGGTTGTGTTTTTTCGAATGCTCAAGGCTACTGTTCGCCATTTGCGTCCAAGTGCTGTTTATATGTTTTGGGATACTACATCTAACACATCTTGGCGGAAAAGAATATTTCTTGACTATAAAGATCGAAAATCAGAGCCTGTTGATGGGTTAAAAGAGCAAATAGCACAGACAAAATATTTATTAACATCAATGTTGGCTTATTTGAATATTCATCAATTTTATAAAAAGTATATGGAGGCCGATGATTTGATTTATGCTGCGTGTCGAACACTAAGACCACAAAAGTTAATGATTATATCCACCGATTCAGATTATGATCAGATTCCATTTCAACATGATCACGTATTGATTTATGACTATAAAACCAAAGATACTCGTCCAATTCCAGATTGTGACCCCGCTTTAATGAAATCATTGGTTGGTGATAAATCAGATACGATTCCTGGGTACAATAAAATCGGACCAGTTAACGGAGCGAAATTAACCAAGAACAATTTATTATTAGCCGAACATTGTAAAACCCATGGCGAAGATATTTTACGTCGGAATCTAGCACTTATTGATTTGTCGCTGTGTCCGTTTTTGATGCACAATATGTTATATATTAGAAAACAATTGACCAAATCCTTACAATTTGATAAGAATAAAATTATGGATATTATTTCACAACATCAAATTAATGGTATTGGTAATGAAATATCTGATGTGTTTACTATTTTTCAGGCTTTTGGTTCTTCGGCCTAAACAAATTTTCAGTTGATATTGTTTTAGCGAAGTCTTTCCAACGACAGAAAATTACATCATCAAGAGCAACGTTTTGCATTGTTGGGTGTTTCTTATTATTGGTTATGTTGTATTGTATAGTCCTGTTATAATAATTATACTTTAAACAATCTAGGTCGTCTACGTTTTTTGTCTTTGATATTAATTTTAATAGAGCGTTGGCGGAAAAGGCGATCCAATCTAGATTTGGGCTTGGTCTAAAGAATAGCATCGGGAAGAATTCCTGATCGGTTACTTGTTTTGCAATAAATGTGTCATAATTATTTTGCACCCACCATTTACTGAAAATCGAAGTAGAATAGCTATTTAATAATGCATCTAAGCTGAATCCTTTGCCGCATTTGCCTTCTATAATGAACATAAAATTATAATCACCAGCTATTACATCGCCTGTAAGATCTCGACTAACTGTTAGATTGTCTCTACCTTCTACTCGGCGGCGACGGAATGTATAACCAGACCATTCAGATAATAAAGCCGCTATTCGTCGTTCGTTGGACTTGCCACGATTAACATTTGATTTTCCAATTTGTGATGCTGTTCTTTTTGTCATAAAAATAATATATGTGTGGATGTAATCAACAAACCGAACAAATCGAGATTAGGGCAACGGCCATACCAGAAGTGATTCAGGTTCGGGTTCTTTCTGCACAAGTTCAACCTCAGGAAGCAAGGATAATTAATGATGAGGTTAGATCCGGCAGATCAACACCAATAATTATCGAACCAAGAAAGAAGAGGGAATGATGGCTTGTTGTGGAGGAATATCCAATCCAATATCTACCAGGGGTGTATATAAATCGAAAGCCATACCAATTGATGTACCAAAATCGGTTAGGATAATCACTACGAAGCAATCAACGAGTATTAATATTTTATGTCCAATTTGTCATCAACCTGCCACTGAAAAAGGTCTGGCCAGTAATGGCCGAAGGAGAGCAAAATGCACCAGTTCGACATGTTATTATATATTTTATGTGTGATTTTGACATCAATTGCTATGGAGCGGTTTGTGGAAGCTATCGGTAAAGGGACTATTTTTGCGGCATTGAGAGCGTTTGTGTTCAATAAAGCTAATCCAGAATTAGCCCCGCCGCAAGTATTATATAATGCAAAATTGAGAATTATTAGATTGGTGATCTTAATATTGCGTTTGGTGAAAAAAACAATACGATTTGTTATCGGAGAAAGAATAATAAAACTTTTTTGGACATTTTTTCACAACATATTATCTTGTGCGTTTTGTTTGAGCGGACAAATAAGTATTGTATTTGCTTTATTTCTTCCTGGTGATTTATTTGGTAGGACGGTATTTGAAAATTGGCTGTTGAAAGCTGGTTTGTTGTGGGGATGTTCTAATTATATCCATACTGTATTTGAAGTATATCGACGAGGTAGGGTAATTACACATGATTATAAAATAACACTTGAGACACCAGAATTATCCGGTTTGATAAATTCAAGCGAACCGATAGTCGATGTAACTCCGCCATTCACCTTTGGTGATTAAATGGAAGCCGTTGAACAAGCTCTTAATAGAGAGCAATCTAAAATTCCACCGCCAGAACCACCCCAAATTAGGTCGGTTACTGATATTCAACGTATATTGGGCGAGTATAGCCCATCAAACAGAATTAATCAGCAACACGAAAAAATTGAAATATCTATGGATATAGAAGCAATTGATGAAAGGGGCCAGACTCGGCTGGTTCGTGTGCAATCATCAAGGGATGCTAAAAATCGTCGTGACACTCTGGTAGAGTTGTTCGTTGTTATTAAAAAGAGGGAAACCGATAAAAATATTATTGAAGCTAAGCCCAAAATGTCGATTCCGGTCAATGGGAGAGATATGGTGTCGCCGTTTGCTATTAGATTAGATGGCTCTATGCCAGTTGATACATTTGTGAAATATTATTTTGGTGGTTATAGAGAAGGCTCGCTTATTTGTTGGGATCTACACGATGGGAAGTATTTATATGATATTATAGAACATAGACTGTGGAAAGAATAAAATGACAAGTCAAGCAATGACTTTACCTCCGCTGGCTCAATATAAACCTCTTGATAAATATACCCCCGAATACGGAGATTTTGTCATTTGGAGGAAATGGTTTATTACATGGTATGGTGTAGTGACCGGTGTTGATAAGTTTTCCAATTTGACTGTTATTTTTGAGAATTCACCCACATTATTATTGACTCTGCGCGAATCTGAGATACCCAAACATACTAAGAAGATACCCTTATCCAATATTTTTAATCGCTCGATACCTGGTTTGACTTTTCAAAAAGTCGAGAAAGGGAATGTTGTTTGGTATGTTGCGTAGGTTGGGTTGCGGATTGCTCGCAGGCTGGGATTGGTTACACTCCACCCTTCCCAAAGCAAGTCAGCAACACGGTTTACGAGCAACACGGTTATCGAGCAAACCACGGCTAGAAAAGTTCCAACTGCGAGGGCGGAACTTCCGAGCGGACGCGCATTTTTCCCCAAAAATTACGCATCCGTTTGAATATATTAGAATCAAAGCGTGAACAACTATGCCAGATAAAATCATTGAAAAGAAATTGCCTTTTAACGGAATCATCCACACATATCCAAAATTGAAAACAGATCTTAATCTACATAGGAACAAAAAATGTGTGGTGTATTTAGCTTATGAGCTAAATGGTATATCTCTATCGATTAATTTATATAAGGATATATCGATTATAGTTTCTGATTGGAATGGGCAAATTATTGACTTAAATAGCACAGAGGCAATTGCAATTAAAGCCAAAAACCTACTTGCTCTGTATCAATCTGAACTGTTTTTGTTTTTGAAGGGCTTAAAAATCGACGAAATACAAATGTTCTTTGTTGATCAACCTGGTTTTCCGCTAGTTGATACTATATTAAACCCATCGCGGTTTTCTAGCCCAGGAGCTATTTCTGAAATTTTTGGTAAATTTCTGAATTTTTATCCCATGATGACAGAATTATTGTTAGATGATTCTGTCATTAAAGCTATTGTACACAAAATTGGTATGTATAAGCAGAAATTGATTATTAAACCCAGTCGATTTGTGCAATCTGTCGATTCGTCCCAGCCAGACCCCGATTATCTTTTGATAAACTAATTATGCCAGAATATTTAAACAATTCGGCTTCTACTGTTTATTTGACGGGACCAGATAATAAATTAGTCACTTTACGAAGAGGAGAAAGATCTACATTATCAGAATATTTTGATGTTTATGTCAAACGAGGATATATTTTAAAAATTGAGGGTGGTGTTCCTCCCGAGGTTGTGATTAAAAATCGTCGTGGTCCTACAATGCAGACCCCGACTATTAAGCCCCAAGCAGTAACGCCAAATAAGTTTAAAACAGCACGCGGTAATATACAAGCCCCAAAGAGAATAGTGACAGTTAATCAGCATCAAAACACACAACCCGATCGAACTGTTGGGACACAAACATCGACATCGGCTACTCTTCTTGTAAACAAAGCCAATAGCCAACATGGTGGATACCCAATTAATAATGGTATTGGAATAGGAATATTATCATATAATCGATTAGAATCATTAAAACGATGTGTTGATTCTATTTTAAAATATGTTGATTTATCGAATACCAATGTGTTTATAAGTGACGATAATAGTGACGATACTAATTTGTTGCAATATTTAGCCATGCTTGATCAAAGAATAACAATATTAACTAATAGTGTTCGCGCTGGAATAGCTGGTAACTCAAATAGATTATTACAATGTCTATCAAGATTTAAGCATAAGTTTTTGTTAAACGACGACGTAGAAATATTAAATGGGGCGGTGTTTAAGCATTATATTGATACAGCTGGAAAAGCTAGCATACATCATTTAATGAAACACCAAGTCGGTGTATATGGGGGTAAACCGGGAACTCTCACTACTATTAATTTTACACCATTAATAAAGGTTGACAAAAAACCGCAGGGGGCATTTCTTTATCTTGATGATTGCATATATAATACAGTTGGTTATTTTGATGAAAGATTTGGATTATATGGTCAAGAACACATTGACTTCAGCAATCGAGTGATTAGATCCGGTATTCAACCAATCGGATATTTTGATGTGCCAGATTCAGATAATTTTGTTAAAATTTATTCTGATAAATCAGCTGTTGATAATAAGGCAGAGCTATTGAAACAGTCTAAAACAATAGTGTCGTCCGATAAAACTTATGTTGATAGTCGATTTAAAACTGATGTACCGTGCATTACTTTGGTTGTTCCGTTTCGCAATCATAACAGAGATGATTGTCTCCCGATTGTGATAAATAATCTTATTGGTCAATCGTTTCCGGATTTAAAAATCATTGTTGTCGAACATGATGTTAATCCTATACGTGTTGGTCCGGGATCAGATAACGTTAAATATTTGTTTGTGCCATCAAATGGTGGTCCGTTTAATAAGTCAAAAGCCTTTAATTATGCTGTTAAGACTATTGATACCGAAAAATTAATATTGCATGATGCTGATACTTTGGCTGTCGCTACTTATGTTCAAAACGTGTTTAATATTCTAGATAGTCACGACTCATGTCATATTTGTGACAATATCTCATATACATCGCGTGCGACTACTAGATCCATAGTGGAAGCCAGAAGCGTTCCGCAGCAAGTAAGTGCCGACAGAGTTGTGGCATATTTTGAGGGCGGCTCTATTGGTATGAAAAAATCTGCATATGTTGCCGTTGGCGGTTTTCACGAAGGATTTGAGGGATATGGATGTTTTTGTCCAAATAACTATGTGTTAACCAATAGTGGAGATAAATTGATCCAAGATGTTACAGAATCAGATTTGGTTTATACTTATACTAAACAATATCAAAAAGTAGTGCTAAGACAAAGAAATTATATGGGAAAGGTGTTAGATATCTTTGTGCCTGGGCGATTACCAATTAAGGGTGTCACTCCTGAACATCCGTTTCTTGTTGAAGTCTCTTTAACAGATATGATGTGGGTTAAGGCATGTGATTTAAAACTAGGTACGAAAATTGCAATGATTGGTTATACTATAGAATCATGTTTTAATGATGAAACCAAATTTGGAGAGGTTTCTGACATCAAAGAAAGCGATTATTCTGGTCCGGTGTATAATTTTGAAGTCGAAAATGATAAATCATATGTGGTGAACGGATATTGTGTGCATAATTGTGAAGATTGTGATTTTTATGCTAGAATATCTAAAGCTACTAAGTTTTATGGTGAAAGAAATTTGCCATTGTTACATTTGTGGCACGATAGACCAGATGGTTGGGAGCTGCAGCATGCTAAGAACATAATTTTGGAAAAAGAATTAAAATCCAAAACTTTGGCTCAAAGAATAGCAATACAACAAACATATATCCAATGACACGAATTTTATTATTGCATCATGTTGGCGGAGCGTTCGGATATATTTCCGATGGATATATAAACGCCTTTAAAGCCGCTGGGTGTGAAGTTCAACGATGGGATGGTGGATATTCATCTTGGAAAGATTTTAACCCAGATTTATACATTGGTTGTTCTGGGCATCAGCAAAATATTCCAGATAAAAGCAGCCGTGGAAAATGTAAAGTTGTTATTCATGTGAATCCATATTGTGACATCAATATTGAGCCATCTATAAATGAAAACCCCAAAATTATCGCATGGGTTAATAGCCAACAACCAGATGCAGTATTTGGTTATGGACACGAAACCGATGTGAAATATTGGCGATTCTGGCAAGAAAAATCCAATATTGAGTGGATACCTATGCCGACTGGTGTTGATGCTACTATATTTAAACCCAATTTTAATAATGATAAACAGTATGATATGGTATTTATAGGCGGTCGTTGGTCATATAAAGCACAAAATCTCGATAAATATATTCTACCAATATTACAATCTACTAGGATAACAACGTCGCTTGGAGGTTGGGGAGGTTGGCCCAACGATTTGCCGATTACTAAGAATTATGGGGTAATTAATTCGGGTGATGTCCAAGCGGCAATTCAAAATGCTAAAATAGGCCCGTGTGTCTCAGAGCCGCACACTACGAAATATGGAATCGATCTACCAGAGAGGATTTTTAAAGTTGCATTTTGCGGCACACTAGTAATACATGATAATGTTGTTGGGTTGCGAAAATATATGCACGATGTTTTAGTGGCTGAAAATCCAGAACAATTTCATGATTTAATATATCGGTTTGCCAATAAATCAATGGATAATTTGAGGCTTAAAATAGCTCGTAGTCAAGCTCTTCAAGTAGCCGAGACACATACATATTTTTCACGTATGTTAACCATGTGCAAAGTATTGAAACTAAAGAATGCGGAGATTTCTTTAACTAAAGCCAAAAACAATTGTGTAGATCGAGTTAAATGCTTGCTATAGGTTTTGATTTCGATCTACTATCAACACCCTATGGAACTAAACGATGTATCTATCAATTATATCATTATTGTAGAATAGCACAATTGTTAGGATTAGATGTTAGAGCTATTGTGAATAAAGAAGTTATCAAGGCTTGCCCATATCTGAAATTGATTAGTGAAGTATGGTCTGATAATAGAAAAGGATTAGATATATATGTGTCTAAAGCTGATGCGCTGTATTATGATGATAACTGGGAAAAAGTGACAAGTAAAATTTCTGCGTACAAAATTTGTATGTGTAATTCTGATAGATGTTTTAGAGAGAATATTGGTTTTAATGAATCAAAAGCTGGGTCCCCGGTTCAAACTAGGTGTAATTTATATATGCCGGTCAATTATACTGAGCCGCTTTTAAAAAAGTTTGGGCATAAAACAATACCAATGTCTCATCCTATTGACATTAAAATATTTAAACAATTTAATAAGGACGGTTTAGATATTGCTTTTTATAATGATAATGTTGATATTATTCGATCTGAATACTATGAACCAGAAACAGCATTGGCTAGATTTATGGGGTATCGTACTCCAGATAGGGAAAAATATGCTCAAAACACGCCATGGGCTGAAATTGTTTGGTCAAGAACAACTCCGGCTAGAGAATACATTAAATTTATGATGCAGGCTAGGGCATGTTTGGATTTTAGAGGATATGGAGATAAAAGCATTAGATTCACCGAAGCGGTTTTGTTGGGAAGGACTATTATCACAGCCAATGTTACGTCTAAATATTTTCCACCTTTGATTGATAATTATAATTGCATATTAAGACCTAAATGGGGAAATTATTTAGAAACACATAAATCATTGGATGAATCGTGGCATAGAATGGCAAATATGGCTACTCAACATTATAAGACGAAATGGTCTATGCGTGCTCAGTTGTTGACGATGTTAGATCGATTCAAATCAAGTATATAGAAACTTAAATTCTGTGCAAAACTATAATAGGTAGGTAAAACACACACAAATTGATTGCTTCTCTAGAATAGGAATTAAACATGCCCTCACAACCCGCCAACACCACTATTAACACTTTTCAAACTCTGCGGTCTTATCCACAGCCCGCTCGTCATGATGCGATTGGTGCGGTTAATAAGGGTTTACGTCCTTTGGTAATGGCAATTCCGGGCAAAGAGGATTTGGTTTTTGTTGCCAATGCTAACCGGAATACCAGTTTGGTTGATTTTTCACCTTATATGGGTGAGGCTCGCCCGGGTGCCACTCGTGGTATGCCCCGCGTGGTTGGTGTTCGTGCTGCTGTCAGTTTTGAGACTGCACAAGAGGGAATCTCCGGAATCACTTACGGTTTCAAGATCGGTCGCCACAAATTCCTCAAATCTGGGACACCCACTGTGGCCACCAACGACATCTTTGCCAAAGCTTTTGCTCTCTAATTAATCTAGAGACGCACAATCAAAAAAAAGAAGCCCGGCAATTGCCGGGCTTCTTTTTTATATATTAGTTATGATAGAATAATAATGACCAAAAATATTATATAACTTAACAAAATCAAAACTATGCCTCATTACGTACCGTTTGAAATGTCTTTATCGGTTTATCCTTATTATAATAAGCGATATGAGTATATTTATGATTTAGAGCGATTGGGTATTAAAGTTTATAATGCAATATCGGTTTTGGCCAATGTAACATTGGCAAATCCACCAAGCGGTAGGAGTCGAACATATAATCGTTTTGGTACAATTGTAAAATCAGCGGCTATTAAACCATTTTTTGGCGATATACCAGCATTGCTTACTTTTGGCGGTTATTATTTGGTATCTGGAAGCCCGATTCCGATTCATCCAAATATTCAAGTTATTGTTGGCAATCAGGTCAAAACCGGAAGCCAGGCTGCTTTGTGGAAAAATAGACCCGTTTCAACTGTTGAAACAAATGCTACGACTTTAAGAACGAATATATTAGCCGCTTTGTCGGCTGTTACTAGCATCGATGGATCGGCTTTAAAAATGTACAGATATACATTTAACAGCATACAATACGGTGATTAATGGCGATTTTGGGTCCATCCGATCTACCTTTGGTGATGAAAGTTGCTACTGAGCAATTGAAAAAGGCTGTGTTATCGTCTCTTGGATATCCAAATATTAATGTAGAATTGTCTGAAGATCAATTTGAAACGGTTTTCAGGATAGTTGGTGATTTTATCCACGCTTATTTTCCGAGAGAACAAAGACTTGGCGTGTTCATGACCAAGCCTTTGCAAAATACATACCCATTACCATCAGATGCTTATTGGGTGCAAGAGGTTCAGTGGGACCCAGCGTTTACTACTATTGAAAATATTTTTGGGTTTTATTCACAAATCTTTAGTCCGGGATTTTATAATGGTGCGATACAAGTATTAACAGATATTTTTCTATTAGAATCATATCGAAAATTTGCCAAAAGAATTTTAAGTGCAGAGGGTCACTGGGAGGTGATAGGAGAAGTCGATGGAGATGCAACCCGACAACGAATAAGATTATATCCAACTCCAAAGGGAGTGTACCCAGTTGTTGTACTTTATTATCCAACTATAAATCATTTTAGAAGCCCGCGAGCTAAGATGTTAACTTATGAATATATGCTTGGTGAATCAAAACGCATGGTTGGTATGACTCGCAGAAAAATAGCCAACATGCCAACTCCGGATGGCTCAACAATAGCGTGGGATGGAGATGCTTTGGTCCAAGAGGGGCAAAAAGTTGTTGACGAAATCATCGCTAAAGCAATTAGATTGGGCGAACCAATCGGGATATACACATATTGATGGAATATCATTTGATATCTGAAGAAATAGATGATACTGCTGAAGCTAAAGCAGATATTGTTAATATTATTAATGAAATCGCGACCAAATTGGTTACAATTTCTGGTCCGAAATCGAGAGGCGGACTGGGTTTTCCAGAGCCAAAAATTGTTGAAAGCGAAAGTCCGGAAAGCCCCGCTATTGTAACGATCGAAGCTGGTAAGAATATTCTATTTGACAAAAGCGAGCCGATCACTGTGTCTATTTATGGTAATAATGATATCCAAATACAACTAACCGAAGAATTTAGATCTAAAACAAGGCTTCACAATTATTATCATCTAGACGATTATAATGAGGTGGCGGATGTTTTAAGGAAAATAAGGTTAGCAATGCACGAATACTCAAGAGTGAGTTTTGGAGAATGATATCATTCAGTTTTTCGTTGTCGATAATACCAGGGCCAAATGGTGGATCTGTAGAAATACCGGGTTGCGAATCAGAATCGGTTGTTTCTAGAGCAACGCTTTTAACCGGTTGTTGCACTTCACATATTACAGTGAATGCTATTAAGGAAGTAATCCCAAATGTCGAGATTGTTTCGTTGTCTTTGGGAAGACTGGGCCACGGTACCAATTTTCTTAGATTTCCAAGCGAAATAATCGGCGGGTGCCACTGTGGCCAAAGAAATGATTGGTTTAAAATTTTAAAAGATATTGGTTGTAACACAGTCCCAAATGAAGAAATTACGTAGTGTAGTACGATTCACGCCTCGCAACTCAAAGATGAAATAGGATGGCGACCAGCTTGATTCCCCGAGGGGGTAGTGGCACCTGCCAGCGGTACGGGAATGGCGACGTTTTGATCCCATACTCAATCGCAGTCGCCAACAAGTGCGTGAGCGTGCAAAATGGCAAGTGGTGCATGATCGCATGGATGGAGGACGAATGGCACGTGGTCGAGGTTGAGGCATCGTGCGAGGTGCCGGTGACCGTCGTCACCTCGATATCTTTTGACTCCGCC
>Ga0163144_10020946_pt1 | contig 13028 bp, 10 predicted proteins | sample OliLak19BULKMAT1_FD_123175 | JGI IMG/M metagenome (GOLD analysis project Ga0163144, IMG submission 123175) | Freshwater microbial mat bacterial communities from Lake Vanda, McMurdo Dry Valleys, Antarctica - Oligotrophic Lake LV.19.BULKMAT1 | ecosystem: Environmental > Aquatic > Freshwater >...
GGGCTACCGCGCAGGCAATCATCGCGAAGCGCTTCCGCGACCCCGTGCCACGCGTCTCGACGCTGCGCGAAACCGTGCCACCCGCCGTGGAGTCGGCGCTCATGAAGGTGCTGTCGAAGTCGCCGAGTGATCGCTTCGCGACGGTGGAGGCCTTCGTGTCGGCGTTGAATGCCGACATCGCGAGCGATGCTCCACGCCAGCCGCAGGGCGACGACTTTCGCCTCGCCGTGCAGCCATTCAAGTACCCCACCGGCAATGTCGAACTGGCGATGCTTGCCGACGGTCTCGCGGATGAGATAGTGACCGGGCTGCTGCGCTTCCCGTGGCTGCGCGTGCTCGCGCGGGGAGCCGATGCGGCTCTGCGTCGCAGCGACGATCTGGGCTCTGCAAGCGAAGCGCGCGGCGCGCGCTACCTGATGCAGGGGAATCTGCGACAAGCGGGGGCTCGGCTGCGTGTCACGGTGCAACTCGTGGATGTCACGACGGGTGTACCGCTCTGGGCTGAGAATTATGATCGGGCGTTCCGCGCGGATGCGACGTTCGAGCTCCAGGATGACCTGGTGCCACGGATCGTCTCGACGTGCGGCGACCACTTCGGCGTGCTCGCGCGGAGCATCTGCGACGCGGTCAGGTCGCGCGAGCCGAGTGGGCTGAGTCCATACGAAGCGCTCATGCGCGGCTTCGGCTATCACCTGCGACTCACACCAGAGGAGCACGCGGCCGCACGCGACGCGCTCGAACAGGCGGTATCGCGAGCACCGATCGATGCCGATTGCATCGCGATGCTTTCGTGGGTGACATCACACGAGATTGCGCACGGATTCAATCCGCGTCCGGAGTCGCTCGAACGGGCACTCACGCTCGCGCGCCGCGCGGTGGACCTCGCCCCGAGCAATCATCTGGCGCACCAGGCGCTCGCCGTCGCGCTCTTCTTCAACAAGGAGACGGCGGGCTGCCTCGCCGCGGCGGAGCGGGCGATCGCGCTCAACCCGCTGGACGGGAGCAACGAGGCGTTCTTCCTGCTCTGCTTCACCGGGCACTGGGATCGCGGCTGTGCGCTGATCCGGCAGGCGATCGAGCTCAATCCGCACCACCCGCGCTGGTACGAAATGATCCTCGGGCTGAACGACTACCGGCTCGGGAACTATCGCGCGGCCGCGGACGAAGCAGTACGCGCCAACTCGCCCGAACTTTTCTGGAACAACATGCTGCTCGCGGCGGCACACGGGCAACGCGACGACGTGGCGGCAGCGCGGCAGCCGCTCGCTACTCTGCTGGCACAGAAGGCGGACTTCGCCGCTTCGGGTGAAGGTATGCTGCTCGGGTGGTTCGAGCCGGCATTGGTGGCTGAAATAATGGTGGGATTGCGGAAGGCGGGACTGGGCGTTGCTGACCGTTCCGCCGAAGGGACGAAGCAATAGTCGAAGGGGGACAGGCATATCGGTTTCGTGTCCCGTGCAGCTTCGGTGATACGAAATGTTTCGTCATCCTTGACCAGCTTCGTGACCGGGACCGGAAAAACGCATCTCGTCATTGCGATTGGGTATCGCGTCCTGCAGCACGGCTACGACGCGCGCTTCGTGTCGGCGGACGTGCTGATCGGCGAACTCTCGCACGCCGCCCGTCTCGGCTCGCTCGACGCCGCGCTCGCCCCGTACCTGCACCCGCACGTCCTCGTACTGGACGAGATCGGCTATCTCGCGCACGCCGACGATGCGGCCAATGTGCTCTATCGGGTCGTCAACGAGCGGTATCTCCGCCAGCTCCCGATCCTCGTCACCACCAACAAACCGCTGGCGGCCTGGGGCCACGTGCTCCATGATGGCGACTTGGCCGAAGCGATGATCGATCGCCTCCTCGAACGCGGCGCGCGTTTCGAAATGCGCGGTCGCTCTTACCGCACCCGCCACCTCAAGGAGACGGACGGCGACACCACCGCCGATGCGTAGCACCCCTCACGGCTCAGCCTGCGACAGAATTTGGAGAAAAAGTGCGACAGAATATGGAGAACTCACAGGATTTACAGCGGATGCCTTTGCCGCCCGCACGGAGGCGCAGCGTGAGGTAGTGAAAATCGGCTCCGACACAAAGGTTGTTGCGCTGTGTCGAACATTCGTTAAAGCAGAATCTGCTATTCTTCAGGTAACCTGGAGGTGACCCTATGACGCACGTCGGGAAGATCGAGCAAGAAGTCCGTCAGTTGTCCGAACGGGGCTCGCGAGCTTCCGCGCGTGGTTGGACCGGAGTAACGAATGAGGAGAAGACTGCGGTTCGGCTTGATAACAACGGGTTGCAGTCTGACCGTATCGTCCCTGTCGTCGTGAGGAGGTCCGATGTCCGTCGAGTTGACCGCTGTCGTTCAACCCGTGCCAGACGGCTTCATTGCTTTCGTAGAGGGAGTTCCGGGCGCGAACACGCAAGGCTGCGTTTGCTGACCCGCAGCCTGCAGGGTGCGTCGATTGCATTGCACGTGCTGGTCGGCACCAGTGCGCTGAGCCAAACACCGGCCCGACCGCCAGCCCGATGGACGCTGACCGAAACACTTCGTATCGGTGGGGGCGACACCGGCCCTACGTCATTCAACTACATCAAGTCCATTGCGGTTGACGCGAAAGGTCGGATGTTCATCTACGATCGTCAGGCGAAGGAGATTCGCGTCTTTGGAACGGACGGCACGTTCCAGAAGACGATCGGTCGGGTTGGATCAGGCCCTGGCGAACTGCGTGACGCGGAGGGTATCGCATTTGCGCGCGATGGCATGCTGTGGATGCGAGATGCGGCGAATGCCCGCCTTACGGTGTTCGACGCCGAAGGCGCGTATCGCCACGGCTGGACTATGACGTTCTGTAGCTCACAAGGCCCGTGGAATCCGCAGATGGACAATCGCGGTCGCCTTCTCGACGTCGATTGTATGGTGAAAGGCGGCGAGGCACGGGGCGACGCAATCCTGGGGTATCACCTCGACCGCACCCGCATTGACACCATCGCCGACATGCCGGCGTGTGGCACGCGCGCCCTGGCCGACGCTGGCACGTTTATCACCAAGAGTGGAACCAGGACCACGTATCGCAGCATCCCGTACGCTCCCACGTACATGACCGCATTGGGACCCGCTGGTGAGGTATGGTGTGTTGCCAACTCGGCGAGCTACAGCATCACACGTATCGTGCCGGGATCGCGAGATACGCTCCGGGTATCGCGTCGCGTGACCTCAACTCCGCTCTCCGACGAAGAGCGTAAGACCATCATCACCCAGTTAAGCGTGAACACGCCGGGCGGACTTGAGATGGCCCGTGTTCCAAAATTAAAGCCCGCTATTGCACGCGTTGTCGCCGATGGAGACGGACGGCTGTGGGTTATGCGTTCAGCCGCCAACGACAGCTACGAGCTTGATGTGATCGACCCCAAAGGACAGGTCATCGCCACGATGTCGCTCGGTCAAGTGAAGACCTCGAGCTGGACACCGCTCACCGTACGTGGCGACAGCATGTACCTCGTGGTGTTCGACGAGGATGACGTGCCCTTCGTTGCGCGTTTGCGGATCTCACGCTAGGGTGTGCATACTGCGTCGTCGAGGCGCTTTCAGGTAATGAATCACGGAGGGCACGGGGGACACGGAGGCTCGTGGCAACCATCCTCCGCGGCCTCCGTGCACTCCGTGTTTCAACACAAAAGCATCGATCCCCAGAGCACGTGACGCTGGCGAGTTCGTTCACTGTGTTAAAGAGGGTCGCTCGTGACTGACCGCTGGACTTCTGCGCGCTACGAACGGCGTGCGTGAGATCTGAGATGCGCCGGGGCAACCCGCTTCGCCACCAGCGCAAGCAATGCATCGACACCAACCGCTAAGGCCGCGGCGGGCAAGGCACCAGACAACACGAGTCGTGCATCGGCAAGCCCAAGCCCGGTCACGATCGGTTCGCCAAGACCACCGGCGCCAATGAACGCGCCAAGTGTAGCCGTGCCTACTGTGAGCACTGCGGCGGTGCGAATGCCGGACAGTACAATCGGTGCCGCCAACGGAAGACGCACCCACCAAAGCTGTTGGCGCGGTGTGGCGCCCATGGCGGCGATCGCGGCGACGGCATCAGGGTCGGCGAGATGCACACTGGTATACGTTGCCCGCGCGATCGGAAGCAGTGCGTAGGCCCACAGTGCGACGATCGCGGGCACGGTGCCGATGCCCAGAAGTGGGATCATGAACACCAGCAACGCGATGCTCGGTACCGTTTGCACGACGCCAAACAATTGCAAAATGGGCTCAGCGACTGTCGGTCGTGAAGACATCCAGAGCCCAAGCGGAATCGCCACCAGCAACGCGAGCGCTAACGAAACAATCACCAACACCACGTGCTGACCTACAAGGCGCGCGGTTTCACCGCGACGTGCCCAGAAGAACGACCAGAATCCAACCGTCGTTTTCGGCGCGACTGCCGTCGCCGGTGCGATAGCGTCGCCGAGTCCGAGCGAGGCAAGTGCGCGCTTCGCGACGACGGGAATGGGTTCTGCATCGACCTCGATCGCACGATTCCAAGCGCGCATGTCAGACTCGGTCAGTCGCCCGCTGAGCTTGGAAAGAATGGCCAAAGCGCCGGGGTCGTCGCGCGCGAGTCGCGGCGAGACCAAGGCTGCGGCGTCATACGGCGGAAATAAATGTCTATCGTCCTGCAGTACGACCAGCGAATACTTCGCCTGCAGACCGTCGGTCTCATAGCCATCAATGATATCCACGGCGCCGCTGGCAACGGCCTCGTACTTGATGGCCTCGGCCAATGGTTTCACGCTCTTGAGCCGCACCGCGTACACACGTTGCAACCCGGGCCATCCGTCACCGCGACCGATGAAGTCGGCGGTGAAGCCGGCGACCAGCGGCGCAGACGTTGCAGCAAGATCAGATAGCGTGCGCAGACCATAGCGCGTCGCAGTCTCGCTTCGTACGGCAATCGCGTACCCATTGCGGAATCCAAGCGGCGCGAGCCACGTGACACCGAACCGTTGGAGGCTGGCGGTCGCGACATACGCAAAAGCCTTGCGCCCGTCGTCGCGCATCGCGGCCGTGAGGGTGTCCTTGAGCACGGCAATCAAGCCGGTCCCCGTGTAGTCGGGGTAGACGTCGATGGCGTTTGTTCGCAACGCCTGAAAGGCCACTTCTGTCGCGCCAAGGCCAAGCCGACGATCAACGGTGCGGCCGTTCCGCTCAAGCAACTGTGCAAACATCTCCGCCAACAGGAACGACTCACCAAACGGCTTCGAGGCGACGACGATTGGTTTTGCATTCCGGGCAGCCGGCGGCACGGGTGTGAGTTGCGCCGAAGCATCGCGGGACCTGCTCGGCAGCGCGCTGATGGCGAGCACGATAGCGAGTGTGGTGACGAGCATGCGCGAACGTCGTGCGCCAATGACAGGCGCGGGAAGCAGCGAGCGACGCGCGTGCGTCATCATGCCTCGGCCAACAAACGGGCCGACGCACGGGCGCGGTCAACGAGCGCCGCAACGTACGGCGACGCAGCGTGCTCCACGAGATCGTGGAACGTGCCCGTTTGTTCGATGCGACCGGCGCGCATCACCGCAATGGCGTCAGCCAGGCGAACTGCTTCACCCAGATCGTGGGTCACCAGCACGGCTGTAAAGCCAAGCTCAGCGCGGATGGACGCAAACGCGTCGAGCACCTCACTACGCGAGATCGCGTCAAGCGCACTGAATGATTCGTCGAGCAGCACGGCACCTTGTTGCGCCGCCAAGGCACGAGCGATGGCCACGCGCTGCCGCTGCCCACCGGAGAGCTCGTGGGGATAGCGATCGTAGAACGTTGTAGGCGACAGGCCACACAGCTCCAGTGCCGAACGCGCGGCACGCGCCGGATCGGCATGCTGCGTGAGCGTGGGGACCAGCGCTACGTTGCGTCCCACGTTCCAGTGTGGCAACAGCCCACCGGATTGTGGCACGTAGCCGATCGAGCGACGGAGTGCGACCGGGTCGACGGTGGTCACGTCGCGCTCGTCGACGAACACACACCCGGCCTGTGGTTCAATCGTGCGATTAAAGGCGCGCAGCAACGTTGTCTTGCCCGAACCACTCTCGCCAACGAGCGCGAGCAGCGTTCCTGCGGGAACGGCAATCGTGATGTCGTGCAGCGCAGTGGTCTGCGCATAACGATGCGTGAACTGGGTGACGCGGAGCGCGAGGGCCACGGGGAATCTAGCGGACTCGGGGCGCTGGTTCGATAAAGAGGTCGTCGACGAAACACCACCCCCAGTCATCACCGGGCTCAACACTTCGAATGAGCGCGTGCGCGGTGTCGTGAAAGTGTTTGGTGGCATGTTTGCCCGGAGACTGATCGCAACAGCCCACGTGTCCGCACGACAAGCACAGGCGCAGGTGCACCCACCGTCCGCCTGTTGCCAGGCACTCCCCACACCCGCCGGGCGTGTTGGCAGCGACCTCGTGTATCTGATCAAGATGCGAACAACGCGAATTGCTCATAGCAGTCTACTCGCTCCATGAGTGTGAATCACCGAATGGCACCAAGATGCGCGTGCACGAAGGACACGGCCATCGCGCCTTCGCCAACAGCCGAGGCGACCCGTTTCACCGAGGCACTGCGTACATCGCCAACGGCGAAGACACCAGGAATGCTGGTCTCGAGAAAATGCGGACTGCGTCGCAAGCTTCGCCAGGCGTCGTTTGCCAACGATGCTGACGACAACGCCGGACCCGTGACCACAAACCCGGCGCGATCCAGCTCGACACAATTGCTCAACCAATCGGAATGTGGCACGGCGCCGATGAAGATGAACAGTGCGCAGGCAGGGATTATGACATCTTCACCGGTCGACTCCGTACGCAGCGTAACGCTCGCCAACCGATCGTCGCCCTCCAATGCCTGCACCGTGCTGAAGGTGTGCAGCGTGACGTTGTCGAGGCGGGCCAGCCGCTCCACCAGATATCGCGACATACTCTTGCCGAGATCGTCACCACGAATCACAATATGCACGCGCCTCGCGTGCTTGGCTAAGAACACCGCCGCCTGTCCGGCGGAGTTGCCGCCACCAACCACGATCGCCTCATCACCGCCGCACAATCGCGCTTCCATTTCGCCGGCGGCGTAGTACACGCCCGCGCCTTCGAACTCGGCCAATCGGGCAATCTCGAGACGACGATACTCCACGCCGGTGGCCACCACCACGGTTCGCCCGCGAATCAACGTGCCATCACTCATGACCACACATTGCTGTCCGCCGTCGAGGCGCAATCCGACAGCCGTTTGCGGCACGGAGAGACGCGCGCCGAACTTCTGCGCCTGCAAGAGTGCTTGTCGAGCCAACTCGGCGCCGGAAATTCCCGTGGCGAAGCCAAGGTAGTTTTCGATCTTCGAGCTGGTGGCCGCCTGACCGCCGGGCGCGACCGCGTCGAGAAGCAGCGTGGAAAGTCCTTCCGACGCGCCGTACACCGCCGTGCCGAGCCCCGCGGGACCAGCGCCGACCACGACGAGATCATGAATCGTGTCGTCGGTGACGGCGATGTCGAGGCCCATGTAGTGGGCGAACTCGGCGAGTGTTGGGTTGCGCCGGAATTTGCCGCCGCGGCCCATAACCAGTGGTGTCTCGGCCGCCGAGACGCCAAGCTCACGCAACAAAATCTCCGCCTGACTATCCGATTCGACGTCCAGCCAGGTAAACGGAATCGAATTGCGCGTCGCGAACTCACGCAGCGCGTGTGCGGCGGGTGAGAAACGTGATCCGACGATCTTAATGCCGCTGTATCCCTCACTGACGAGTATCGCGCGACGCATCAGAAACGCGCTGAGGAGCGTTTCGCTGAGTTCTGGCAGCTCGGCGATGACGCGCCGGAACTTGTCGGGTGGAATCTCCAGCACGCTTCCCGATTCGCCAACGCGCGCCGTGACCAAGCTGGCGCGGCCGGTCAGCAAATCCGCATCGCCCACGAACTCGGCGGGGCGGTGCACCGTGACCAGTTCCGTGCGGTCCGGGTACCCTGACAGAATCTCAACGGTACCCGCAAGTACCACTGCAAACGCATACCCGGTTGCGCCCTCGGCAAACAGGATCTCACTGGCGTTTGTTGTCCGTTCGGTTCCCCATGCGCGAAGCGCAGCGATCTGGCTTGGCGTGAGCCGGGCGAAGGCAATATCGTGTTCGTTCTCGTTCACTGTTGCTCCGCTTCGATCAACGTGTGTAAAAGCCGAGAAAGGTCAAAGGCGTGGCAGGGCACGCGATACGGCACACCGTGTCTTCACCCTCACAATCTATATCTGACGAGTGGCCGCCCGTAGCCTAGACAATCCGGTCGCATCGGGTCATGCTGCACGCATGAACTCAGACGCGCTTCCGCCCTCGGCCTGGACAGAGTTTCTCGATGGGCTTGCCGCCGCTCGACAATCCACCGGTTCGGCGCATCCACTGCGCGCGCTAACGGAGGAGTTTGGCCAGCGCATGCTGGCGCTCCTGTTCCCCCAGTTTGCCGGGGTCGACGCGGCGTGTGGCCATGACGTCCACGTGGATGCCCACTGCGTGGTGGATGTGCTGACGTCCGCGCTCACGCCGGTGGTGACCGACCCTGCATCTACCGTCGCTGCGTTCCTGGCGCACCTACCAGCGCAGTACGCTCTCCTTTGCAAAGACGCCGCCGCGATTCACGCGGCGGACCCAGCGGCGGAGAGCTTGGACGAAGTGATTCTCGCCTATCCTGGATTCCTGGCGACGGCCGTCCATCGCATCGCACACGTACTGTATCAGATCGAGGTTCCGCTCGTCCCACGACTGTTGGCCGAGTGGGCGCATCGCGAAACCGGGATCGATATTCATCCTGGCGCGCAAATTGGCGAGTCGTTTGCGATCGATCATGGCACGGGCATTGTAATCGGCGAGACGAGTACCATTGGTGATCGCGTGCGGATGTATCAGGGCGTGACGCTGGGCGCGCTGGCGGTGAACAAAAAGCTGGCCAATCGTAAGCGGCACCCGACCATTGGGAATGATGTGGTGTTGTATGCCAACGCCACGATTCTGGGCGGGAATACCGTGGTGGGCGAGGGATCGATCATCGGCGGTAACGTGTGGTTAACGACGTCGGTCCCGCCGCGATCGGTGGTGCAGTTTGCAAGCGCTGTTGGACAGCGGCCGCTGGATGATGGGTTGGAGTTTCACATCTAGCGTCCATCCAGCGGACTCGATGCTAGAAGCGCACGCGCAATGTCGCGCCGACACGAAGTGCCGTCCATCGATCTCCCTGATAGCGCTGGACCACTTCAATCAGCGCCTGCGGAACGATGCCGCGCACAACGCGTTCGACTTTCTCCGGCGACCTGAAAAAGTCTTCCCAGTGCCCGAGCAACACATGTTCAGGCGCGAGGCTGGCGAGGAGAATGTCGGGATACGACGGCTCCTGATCGAAGTTGGCCGCTGTGATGACCATGATCGTGCTGCGCGCGGGCGGCAGCGTGCCGATCACTTCGACAGCGCGACGCACGACCTGCGGCGACGCGCCGGCGTCGTGTACCACGATGCGGCTCCCCACCGTGCCGTCGCGATCCAGCACATCGATGGCGTACGCGTATACGCGGCCCAACTTCCAGCCAAAGAGTCCCCTCGGTAGCGAGCGTTTGGGCGACGTGATGTTGCCGCGCGCAACGACATGTGACCCGAAATTCGGCGCGTGCTCCCACGCGATGGCACGCACACGCACCGCGTCGCCGACGTCGATCGAACGCCCAGGGTGTTCCCCGTCTACGCCAGCTACGGAATCGATCACGACGAGCCGCGACGGCCGCTGCGTGAGTGACCCGAATGTCGGGACGGCGTTGAGGGTGTTCATCACTGAACTGCTGCCGAATACGGTGGCATTCGGCAGGTACTTCGCGAGATAGGGCAGGTCCATCAGGTGATCGTAATGCCCATGCCCAACCAACACGGCTCGCACGCGCGCGAGACGCTCGATACCAGCGAGTGGATTATCTCGCAGGCGACGCTCAATGCGCGCCGTGTTCGGTGACGACCCAAAGATCCAATTGCCGAACGCGGTCCACCAGAGCGTGGGATTGGTGTAGGACGGCGGCGTGAGCACCAGTTGGGTGCTGTCGCGCCACGGTACGAACAACAAACCGCTCACACCCATCGCCACGATGTCTACCGAATCGCGACAGCTACCACTGCCCGCGCACTCACCGATCGTCTTGATCGTCGAGGCGGCAACCGGGCGCAGCGGGCTCGGGTCGCCCGTACGAATCCACCGGCAGGCAGAGAGGCTGAGGAGAGCCGTCACTGTCGCGCAGACGCGAACACAACGGAGAGCGTGAGAGGGCGTGATCATGGTGACTCGAAAGGTATCGGTCTACGGCTTTGACGGCCCTGACTCAATGCAGTCACTTGTGCGTCGAAAGAGCGTCACTGGCTGTCCCTTATGCTCTATGGGGCCACGATCGATGAAACCCAGTCTTCGAAGCACCTGCTGCGATGCGGTATTCGCCGGATTCGTCACGGCGACGAACCGGATGAACCCAAAGTGTGCCTGTGCCTCGGTCATACACGCCCGAGCAACCTCGGTGGCGATACCCTGTCCCCAATATTCGGGATCATAAGAATACCCGAGCTCAATTTCGTCGATGCCGTCCAGCGGCGTCACGCGGAGCAACACTCGGCCCGCGACACGTCCCGTGTCATTCGCACTCACAACCCATACGCCGAATCCATGTCCGTCCCAATGCGCCAGATTCCGTTGCAGAATCCCGGCTGTTTGTGCTTCAGACCGCACGCCACCGATAAATGCCATGTGCTGTTGGTCGGTGTGCATGCGATGGACGGCGTCTGCATGATGCAAGCGCAGCCGCTCGGCGCGCATTCGCCGCGTGACGAAGTCATTGGGAAAGGCCATGCCACTATCGTACCCTCAGGTCAGGCACGTCCGCAATGAAACTTCATTTTCTGAGCCGTCGTAAGCCCACCAGCTGATCGCGCGACTTGCGGGCGCGGCCTTTGTGTCCCCCCCTTTCCATCCCCGCCGATATGCGCCGATCTGTCATGCTGGTCGCCAGTGCTCTTGCGCTCGCCAGCAGCTCTGTGCTCCAAAGCCAGTCTCCTGCGCTGGACAGCCTCATCACGCAGAAGATGACAGAGGCCAACGTCATGGGCTTTGCGGCTGCGGTCATCGTAGACAAGCAGGTGGTGTGGATGAAGGGCTTTGGCTACGCCGATTGGCAGCGCACCCGCCCGTTTACACCGAGTACCATCATGAACGTCGCGTCGATCACCAAGCCGTAAAACTTTCTCGAAGCCAGGCCGGGTGAGCTTCGCGAGTACTCCAACATCGGTGCGTCGCTCGCGGGGTACATCGTCGAACGTGCACTGGGCGCGCCACTCAACGTCTATACGAAGCAGCAGATCTTCAAGCCGCTCGGCATGACTCGTTCCGGATGGTTTGTGCGAGAGGTCGACATGAAGAATCACTCCACGCTGTTCGTTTCGCAGAATGGTCAGACTATCCCTCTGCTGCATTACGGCAGCACCACCCATCCCGATGGTGGGTTGCGCACGTCGGTCGAGGACTTGTCGAAGTTCTTCATCGCCATGCTGAACGACGGCGTGTTTGGGGGCGCGCGTATACTCGACGCGACATCGGCGGCTGAGATGCAGCGGTTTCAGTTCACCACTACCAACCGGCCAACAAATTTCCCCGCCGAGGACGGTTGTTCCGGATGTTCTGGCGAACGAAATTCAATGGACTTCGTCGTGGCCACGGTGGCAACGATCCCGGCGTCGAAGTGGAGATGCTCACCGACGAGTCGCGCGGGATTGGCGTGATCTACTTCTCCAACACCTCGCTTAGCGGCACGGACCGGCGTACGACCGGCGAGATTTTTGATGCGCTTTGGAAATACGGTGAGTTGCAGCGGGGCAAACGGTAGGTCGCCGCTCGAGTGCCAGGAGCCTGCCATGGGCCCCTCGCTCGTCGTGATACAGCGTGCGCTCCGAACACGGCGCGCTGCTGCTAGCTTAGCTGAGCGAATGTCCGCTTTCCACCGACGAGGGCGTCCGATCCTCCCGGAACGTCATCACCTCTCAGAGACCTTCGATGTCACGCTTCCATCGCTGTCCCGTTCTCCTGGTCGGCGCCTGCGCGCTCACGGTGCTCGCCTCGACGGTCGGTGCGCAGAACACGCGGGTCGCGCGTGCCGGGAAGACCGCCATTCCCACGCCGGAATCGGTTTTCGGCTTCAAGGCCGGGGCAGACAGCAGTCTCTTTCTGTATGACCAGTCTATTGAGTATTTCCGCAAACTCGCCAAGGCGCAGCCAACGCGCGTGAAGCTGCTGGATGTTGGCAAGACCAGTACGGGCCACGCGTGGACGGCGGTCTTGATCTCTTCACCGCAAAACCTCGCCAGGCTTGAACGCTATCGCCAGATCAACCAACGGCTCGCGCGCCCCGAAGGCTTGACCGACGAGCAGGCGAGGGCGCTCGCGCGCGAAGGACGCGCGTTCGTAGACATCAGTGGCGGCTTGCACGCCTCAGAGATTGCCGGATCGCAACACACGCCGGAGCTGGCGTATGAATTGCTCTCGAAGATGAACGAGCCGGAGACCAAGGAGATTCTCGACAATGTGATCTTCTTCCTCTGGCCGTCGATCAATCCGGACGGACAGGACATTGTCGTGAACTGGTGCAAAGAGCGATTCGCGGGCACGTCGCCGCTGCAAGCGCCGATGGAGTTGTATCAGAAGTACGTGGGCCACGATAACAATCGCGACAGCTATATGCTGAACGTGGTCGAGTCGCGCGTGGTTGCGCGCACGTGGCGAGAGTGGGAGCCGCAGATCATCTACGCGCATCACCAATCGTCGCCGTTCCCGACGCGCATGTGGATCCCACCGTTTGCCGATCCGGTGGGCTTGTATGCGCCGGCACTGATGAGCCGCCAGGTGAACGCGATCGGCATGCGCATCGCGGCAGAGCTCGATGCCAAAGGGCAGCCGGGCGGCGTGCACATGCTGGCGACGTTCGACGCATACTACCC
>Ga0163144_10020950_pt1 | contig 13026 bp, 8 predicted proteins | sample OliLak19BULKMAT1_FD_123175 | JGI IMG/M metagenome (GOLD analysis project Ga0163144, IMG submission 123175) | Freshwater microbial mat bacterial communities from Lake Vanda, McMurdo Dry Valleys, Antarctica - Oligotrophic Lake LV.19.BULKMAT1 | ecosystem: Environmental > Aquatic > Freshwater > Lake...
CTCCGGTTTCGGAATCAGACCTTGGATGACAATCTTGAGGAGGTGGTAGAGGAGTTAAACAAGCGTTGATAAGTTGACGAGTGGCCCCCTACCCAACCCTCCCCGCGAGGGGGAGGGAGCCAGACGGACTATTGAAGGGCCGGGATCACCAATGAAATGAGTCCATCCCACGACCACGTGATGCTAGCTTCAAAACCCTGGGGCTGACGCCGCCCGCTCTGTCAAAAAATAGACACTCCTGTAAGGATGGCAACATGTATTTGTGGTTGGCGCTGCGGGCCTTTTTTGCGACGTTGCTTAACGGCCAAACCGCCGCGCGGGTCCGCGCCGCGCTTGACGGCGGCACCGCCTCTTCGCCTGCCGCATCGACAAAGCCCACAGCACCGCGCGATGCAGCCAAGCCCCCACCCGCTTCGCCGCCCCCCAGCGGTCGGAGCGACGCGTTGACGTTGCTTGCCGCGTTGCAGCGCGAAGGGCGGCTGCTCGACTTTCTGCAAGAGGACCTCACTTCCTATGCCGATGCCCAGATCGGCGCGGTCGCCCGCGATTTGCACCGCGATTGCCGCGGCGTGGTCGAGCGGATGTTCGCCATCCGCCCACTGGCCGAGCAGCCCGAGGGGAGCCCGCTCGAACTGGCGGCCGGCTTCGACGCGGGGCGGTATCGGCTGTTGGGTAACGCCGGCGGCGGCGCAGCGGTGCGCGGCACGTTGCTGCACCCCGGCTGGCAAGCGACCAAGTGCGAGCTGCCCCATTGGAGCGGCGGCGAAGGAGCGCGACGCGTGCTGGCGCCGGCGGAGGTGGAGGCGCGGTGAAGGAGGGATCGAGGGTCGGGGGGCGAGGGACGAGGAAAAACAAGAGGCAAGGGTTTAAGTCGAATCAACGTGTGCCACTGTCGTTCCGCCAGTGCCCTAATTATCAACTATCATTTCTGTAAGTTTTGCCAATCTAAAGGCAAAACTGCCAATCCACTGGCAAGACGCCAGTGGCACACGGTAAATTATGACCGCGAAATTTATCATTGGCATCGACTTAGGGACGACCAACAGCGTGGTCGCTTATGCGCCGTATCTTGGAGAAGCGCCGCAGATTCAACTCCTGCCGATTCCGCAACTGGTCGCTCCCGGCACCATTGAAGCTCGCACGCAGCTTCCCTCGTTTTTGTATCTCGCTCCGCCGCAAGAAACGGCCGCAGCGCAGTGGGATCTGCCGTGGCAAAGCGGCCGCGAATTCGCGGTCGGCGAAGTCGCGCGGCTGCGGAGCGCCGAGGCTCCTGATCGCACGGTGGTTGCCGCCAAGAGCTGGCTCTGCCAAAGCCGCGCCGATCGGCGCGCGGCGATCCTCCCCTGGAACGCGCCGCCGGAAGTCGCCAAGGTTTCGCCCGTCACCGCAGCGGGGCGGTACTTGGAACATCTCGCCGTCGCTTGGGCAGCGGCCTGGCCCGACGCGCCGCTTGCCGAACAGCATGTGGTCCTGACCGTGCCGGCTAGCTTCGACGCAGGCGCGCGCGAGTTGACGCGTGAGGCGGCGTTGGCGGCCGGATTGCCGCCGCAGTTGGTCCTGCTCGAAGAGCCGCAGGCGGCCGTCTATGCCTGGCTTGATCAGGTCGGCGATCATTGGCGAAAACTGCTTAAGCTCGGCGACACGTTGTTGGTCTGCGATGTCGGCGGCGGGACGACCGATCTCACGTTGGTCGGAGCGGCCGAGGAACAAGGCGAATTGGTCCTTCGCCGCGTCGCGGTCGGGCCGCATCTCTTGGTCGGCGGCGACAACATGGACCTGGCCCTGGCCGTCCATGTGGCCGCCCGGTTTCAGGAACAAGGAGTCACGCTCGACCCCTGGCAGTCGATTTCGCTCTGGCATTCGTGCCGCGCGGCGAAGGAGCAATTGCTTGCCGAACACGGTCCCGCCGTCCACCCGATCACGGTACTCAGCCGCGGCAGCCGCTTGATCGGCGGCGCGAAGACGCTCGAACTGACGCGCGATGAAGTCACCGCGCTGTTGGTCGAAGGGTTCTTTCCCCAAACGTCGCTGACCGCCAAACCGGTCAAACGCCGCGGCTCGGGCTTTCAAGAAATCGGCCTTCCCTTTGAACAAGACACAGCCGTCACGCGGCATCTCGCGGCTTTTTTGCTGTCGCAAGCAGGATCAGCTTCGTTAAGTGGGGCTGTGGAAAAAGAAGCAACAACCGCCGCTCGGCCGACGCGCGTCCTCTTCAACGGCGGCGTTTTCAAGGCGAACGCACTGCAACAGCGATTGCTGGCCGTCTTGGGCGAGTGGTTTGCCGCGGCCGACAGCCCAGGGCCAAGAATGCTCGACGGCGCGCACGACTTGGACCACGCCGTCGCCCGCGGCGCGGTGCTTTACGGCTGGAGCAAACAGCGCGGCGGCGTCCGGATTCGCGGCGGCGCCGCGCGGTCGTATTACGTCGGCATCGAATCGGCCGGGCTGGCGATCCCCGGCGCGCCTCGCCCCTTGCGGGCGCTTTGCGTGGTGCCGTTCGGCATGGAAGAAGGGACCGAGTTGGCGATCCCCTCGGCCGAGATCGGGCTAGTCGTCGGCGAGCCGGCCCACTTTCGCTTCTTTAGCTCGCTGACGCGCAAGACCGACCAACCGGGAACGGCACTGCTGCGGTGGACGGACGAGGAATTGAGCGAGACCGACTCGCTAGAGATGACCCTCCCCGCCGCTGAGGAAGGGACCGACGATTATGTGCCGATCCGGTTTCACGCCAAGCTGACCGAGTTGGGCATGTTTGAACTCTGGTGCGTCAGCGCAACCGACGCGCGGCGCTGGAAACTGGAATTCAGCGTGCGGGAGGAGTAGTTGTAGGGTGGGACAAGCCGCCTACAGACGATTTATTCGATTAAACGACAACGGCGCTGTCCCACCATTGAATACGCAACCATCAAGAAGGTGGGACTGCGCCGTCGATATCTTTCGTATTTTTCCAATTTCTTGGCGGCTGGTCCCACCCTACGATTCCGCATTCCGCACTAGCCCAGCACAGTATGGATCAAGAAGTGCAGCAATCGGCGGAACGGGGCGGGTTCGATTTGATCGGCGATGGCGGCGGCTTGCTCCCGGTGTGACCGGATCAGCTCGTCCGCTTTGACGAAGGCCCCCGCCTCGGTATAAAGCCGCTTGATTTCCAACACGGATGCGGTCGTGCCGGCGGTCGCCGCCAACTCGCGCAACCGCATGCGATCCTGGCCGTGCAGCCCTTCCAACGCCAACGCCCAGAGGACAGTCGGCCGCCCGCCCAACACGTCGCCGGCGGCGAGCAGCTTGTTGTGATCGTCGCCGCGCCAATCGGCCAAATCGTTAAGAATCTGAAACGCCGTCCCCAAATGCCTGGCGAACGCCGTCATCGCTTCGGCATAGGACTCGACCGGTCCCGTCAACCGCATTCCCGAAAAGAGCGCTGCTTCAAACGCCGGGGCGGTCTTCAAGGCATAGATCGTCAACGCGTCGCGCGGCGTCAGTTGCTTGTCGCGGGAATCGCGCCATAGCAATTCGGCCCCTTGCCCTTCAGCCAGCTTCAGGTGGGCATCGGCCAACCGGTCGAGAATGTCCGCGACCACGTCCGCTCCCAGCGTCTTCGTCTCGCGGCTGACCAGCCGATACCCCAGCCCGATTAAATAATCGCCCACGTTGATCGCGATCGGCGTGCCGTATTTGCGATGCAGCGTTGGCTCGCCGTAGCGAAATTGATCGTCGTCTTCGATGTCGTCATGGACCAGCGATGCTTTGTGGAATGTCTCGATCGACATCGCCACGCGCTGCACGGCCGGCGAAAGTTGCTTAACCCAGGCCTCGCCATTTGGTCCAGTCCCCGCGCCGCCGGTCAATGCGTCATAGACGGCCAACGTGATAAACGGTCGGCTGTGCTTCCCCCCGCGGGCGAGAAAGTCATACGCAATCGCCTCGGTCCCCGCGATGGGGTCTAGCCCGCTGATGCCGCGGCCGTTCGCTTCGGCCAAGCTCGGCCCGCGATGTTGACGCGGCAACAATTTCTCTAGCTCAGCACGCTCAAACATCCGCGTCGCGCCGCGGAGCAGATTGACGTAGCTGCCCGGTTGCTCCAACTGGACGCCGTTGCGCGCCGTGTCGTTGGCGGGCAAAAGCTCGATCAATTCATTTGCCCAGTCGTGATCGAAGTGCGGCGGCAACGGCACTTCGCTCTGTATCGGCGAATTACTGAGCAGCGGCACCGCCATGCACGGAATGCCCGTCGGCAGAATCTTGTCGAGCGCCTTTTCCAGAACGGTCAAATCGGCCACGCCAAGCACCGCCGCAACCGAACCGCTTAAGATCAGTTCGAGCACTTGGGGCGCTCGGTCGGTCGTCAAAACTTTGTAGCCCAACTCCTCGGCGCGGCGGCGCAAGTTCGACACCGCGTGCCAACCGGCCTCGTGGGAATGCGGGCCAATGCTGGCCCCGTTTGACCCATAATCGTTGCGACCGTTGCGCAGCACCTTGGCATGTTCCTCGGGCGGGAGCAATAGCAACCGCCGGGCAAACGCAGTCGCGGCGACATGCGGCCGCCAGAACTCGCTGGCCAGCACGACCATCGTCCAGCCGAGAGACTCTTCCGCCTCGCCAGCTTCGCGCAGCACCCGCCGGGCCGCAGCGATCAATTCGTCCTGGCTGAGCGGAGCCGAACGGGGTAGCTTGCGTACGGCGGTCGAACAGCGCAGCCGCAACTCGGCACGCAGCTCACTCCCGGCTGGGATTTGCTTGAGGCGGCTCAATGCCACAGCCCCATTCAAATCCAATTTGGCAGTCGGCAAGAGTAAGGCGCCCACGGTCGATCCCACAGGTTCAGGAGCGGCGGTAGCCAAGAGCAAATCCTCAAGCGGGAGATCAAACCGGCGGGAATCGGGCGTCAAGCTAACTGACATGGTCCGCAAGTCATTCTGGGAAAACGGATTGGAGATGATTATCAATTTCCTAAGGTGAATTGTCGAGTCCCAGCCTGGATGGCCCAAAACCGTGGGAAACGGCCTGTTTTCAGCGGGAAAAGTCGCAAAACCGGACATCTAGGGACTTGAACCGCCAAACGAACCGGGGCTTAACTTGGTAAAGTAGGCAGGTTCGCGGCGTGAGAGTGAATTTTTGCGGAATCTAGAACTTGAAAATAAAAAAGCCCCAACGGGGCGCAAGTCGAATGCCCAGGGTGCAACCCTGGGAAATTGATCGTCGTTACGAATCGTTAGCCCTGAAGGGGCGAAACTCCGCAGCACGGAGGAATTGATTCTGTTTCGCCCTTACAGGGCTGATGTTTTTTGCTAGGACATGATTCCCAGGGCTTCGCCCTGGGCTATCGAATTTCGCCCCCTTGGGGCTATCTCCACGCTATCGTTTATTTTCCATGCCATCATTCCCCATTCGCGCGTTGCTCCTCGATGTCGAAGGCACGACCTCGTCAGTCAGTTATGTCTATGACGTGCTGTTTCCCTTTGCGCGGGAACATGCCGCGGACTACATAGCGACGCACCACCAAACGCCCGCCGCGCAAAAGGCCCTCGACATGCTCGCCCGCGATGCCGGAGCCGAATCGTGGGCTGACTGGACCGCCGGGCTGACCGCAACCGCCGCGCGGCAACGCGCGCTGGACGAGGTTGCCCGCCTCATGGACGGCGACATCAAGGCGACCGGGCTGAAGGAACTGCAAGGCCTGATCTGGAAACAGGGATTCGAGAGCGGCCAGCTCCGCGCGCATATCTATGAAGACGTTCCCCCCGCGTTAGCCGCATGGCAAGCGGCCGGACTTACCACTCAAATTTATTCGTCCGGCAGCATTGCGGCACAGAAACTCTTCTTCGGCCACACCGAGCGCGGCAACCTGCTCCCCAATCTGAGCGGCCATTACGATACCACGACCGGACCCAAGCGCGAGGAATTGAGTTACCAAAAAATCGCCGAAGTGATCGGTTTGCCCACCGAGCGGATTCTCTTTTTAAGCGACATTGTCCCTGAACTCGACGCCGCGCGCACGGCCGGAATGCAGACGGCACTGGTTGTCCGACCGGGGAATGCACCGGTTGACGCAAATCAGCCGCATCCGGTGGTGAGGACGTTTGCGGAGGTGAGGATTGGGGAATAGGGATTGTGCGTTGGAAAAATCCTGAGCGGGGGACGTGAGTCCCCCGGTTTTGAGCGTTAAGAAACGGTCGAGCGTCAGCGAGGCCCACCGATGTCAGAGCAAGGGTGCAGGGGAGCAGGGGTTAATAGATCGTGGACTGGTTGTTATTCTAAAGTGTTATGAAGTGAACCCTAAAACCACCAATTCAGTCTTGCCCCCACCCCATTCCGCATTCCCCTCCAGCCTCCCTCACCCATGCCCTCCCCCGCCAAATTCTCCAACCGCCGCAGCACGATCGCCAACATCCCCATCGTCGATTTGGCCAAACGCTTCGGCACGCCCACCTATGTTTACGATGCCGCGAAAATCGTCGAGCGGATCGGCGATCTCCGCGCGTTCGACTTGATTCGTTATGCCCAAAAGGCTTGCTCGAATTTGGCGATCCTCGACCTGATGCGGCGGCACGGCGTGGCGGTCGATGCGGTCAGCGCGGGCGAAGTTCGCCGGGCATTGGCCGCTGGGTTTACGGCACACGGCGAGCCGCCGCAGATCATCTACACCGCCGATATTTTTGACCGCGAGGCGCTCGATCTGGTCGCCGAACTCGGCCTGCACGTCAACTGCGGCTCGCCTGACATGATCGATCAACTCGGCGAACGGCTGCCGGGAAGCAGCATTACGCTCCGCATCAACCCCGGCTTCGGTCACGGGCATAGTCAAAAAACGAACACGGGGGGCGAACAATCGAAGCATGGCATTTGGCATGGCGACGTACACGACTGCCTCCGCCGCGCCGATCAGCACAATATCACCGTAACCGGGCTGCACATGCACATCGGCTCGGGAGCCGATTTGGAGCATCTGCGGCAAGTTTGCCAGGCGATGGACAAAACGGCCCGCGAGGTGGGACGCACGCTCACCACAATCAGCTGCGGCGGCGGGCTGCCGGTGCCGTACAAGGACGATCAGCAATACGTTGATATCGGCACTTATTTTACATTGTGGGATACGGTCCGCAAACGGCTGGAAGACGCGTTCGCCCATAAGCTCAGCTTGGAAATCGAGCCGGGGCGGTATCTAGTCGCCGAGTCGGGTTACCTGATCGCCGAGATCCGCGCGATCAAGCAGAGCGGCAACAACCTATTTTACTTGCTCGACGCCGGCTTCAACAATTTAGCCCGGCCGATCTTGTATGGGTCATATCACCCGATGGCAGTCGTGCCAGCCTCGCCCGAGAGCGCGGCGAGCAGCGAACAGGAGGTGATCGTGGGCGGTCCGCTCTGCGAATCGGGCGACATTTTTACTCAGGAAGACGGCGGGTTTGTTTGTACGCGCAAGCTGCCGACGGCGCGGATCGGCGATTTTTTGGTGCTGGAAGTGGCGGGAGCGTATGGTTTTGTGATGGGCTCGAATTACAACAGCAAGCCGCTGGCGGCCGAGGTGCTTGTCCAAAACGGCACGCCCCACTTGATTCGCGCGCGACAGACGTTTGAGGATTTGATCCGAGGGGAAGTGATACCGGGGTGATACTGGGCGTTGGGAAAACTCCTGAGCGGGGGACGTGAGTCCCCCGGTGGCGTTTTGTTCGCACGCCAAGCGTACTGTAGTTAAGTAATACTTGATTCAAATCCTCAAGTGGCATCGGCTAGATTTTTTTGCGGCGCGTGAGTGAGCATGTCGCATTCGCTACGAACTTGAAAATCCTTCCCGCTCTCTCCCCCAAAACGGCTCAATGACTCTATGTCCTCCCTAACCCTCCCCCTTGCGGGGAGGGTTAGGGAGGGGGTGGCACGGAGGAGATTGCAAAATAGGAAATGCAAATTGCAAATTGAGTGCGGCCTGAGATTCTTGCCAAGGCTCGGTTTCAGTAAAACGACTGGCCGAATTGATCCGTGAAAATCCGTTGAATCCGCGTTCATTCGTGGCCCCGTATTTCCCATTCGCGCCTGGGTCTAATGCAATTTCTCTAGCGATTCTTTAATCGCCGCCGCACCCGTCACCGGCGCTTGGCAAGCGAATCCTTCGCAGATGTAGAGCTTTGGCAAATCCGCTGATCCGGTCGAGGTGGGTTGTTCTAGTTTGCCGGCAAACAGCGGTGCCAACGGGTCGGTCGGTTCCAGCGGCGCATCGCTAGCGCGGATCGCCAAGACGCGGCGCGGAAGCCAGGTCTTCTTCACCGCGCGCATCGCTGCATGCGATTCGACGACGGATTTCGCCGCGGCCGCATCTTCGCTGCCCGGCGCAACGATCAACGCCAATTCCGGCGTCGGGCCAAGTTGCAGATCGAGCGCCAAGAGCATCTGTGCCGCCGCGCTGGGGTATTGCTCTAGCAGCCCGGCGGCGGAGCGAATCGTGGCGGCGGCCGCGTCGAAAAAGTTCGCTCGGCCGGTCAACTTGGCCAACCGCACAAGCGCACAGGCGGCGAGTGAATTGCCGCTGGGGACGGCGTTGTCTTGCAAGTCCTTATGTCGCGCGATGAGTTGTTCATGGCCGGCGGCGGTGAAGAAAAAGCCCCCCTCGGGATCGGCGAAGTCGGCCAACATCCGCTCGCACAATTCGACCGCGCGCTGAATCTGCGCGGAATCGCCGTCAGCTTCATAGAGCGTGACCAAACCGTTGGCCAATGCCGCGTAATCATCCAAATACGCGGCCAATTTGGCCTTCCCGCCGCGCCAGGTATGCAGCAATCGCCCGTTCGCGTCGCGTAGCTCCCGCCACAAGAATTCCGCACACTTTCGCGCGGCAACCGTGTAACGTGGCTCATCCAACACGGCCCCCGCCAACGCAAGCGCCTCGATCATTAGCCCGTTCCAACTCACGAGTACCTTGTCGTCTAACCCAGGACGGATGCGCTGTTCGCGGACGGCGAACAGTTTTTCACGCGACGCGGCCAATTGTTGCTCTAAGTCAGCAACGGAAATCCCCAACTCGGCCGCCACCGTGGTCCACGGTCGCGGCCGGTTCAAAATCGAATGCCCCTCAAAGTTGCCACGCGCGTTTACATCATAAGCCGCCGCAAAGACCCGCGCGGCATCCACGCCCAAGACCGCTTGCAATTCGTCGTGCGTCCAGACGTAGAACTTCCCTTCCTCCCCTTCGCTGTCGGCGTCTTCGGTGCTCCGAAAGCCCCCCGCCGCGTCGGTCAGCTCGCGGAGCACATAATCGCACGTCTCGCGCACAACCCGGGCATAGTCGGCATCGCCGGTGAGTTGAAACGCCTCGATATAGGCCGATGCGAGCAGGGCGTTGTCGTAGAGCATTTTTTCAAAATGCGGAACCAGCCACCGCTCATCGACCGAGTAGCGATGAAAGCCGCCGCCAAGTTGGTCATACATCCCCCCGCCCGCCATTTTGTCGAGCGTGAGCGTGATCATCCGCAAGAGGGCCGGACGCGGAGCGCGGCTTTGTAATCGCAATAGCAACCGCAGGTCCATTGAGTGCGGAAACTTCGGCGCGCCCCCAAAGCCGCCGTGCGTTGCATCAAAATTCCGTTCATGCGCCGCCCCCGCCGCATACATGACGCGCAAATCGAGTTCGCTGATCGGCGTTTCGCGTTCGGCGGCGGCGTGCAGGTAGCCGGTCAACTCGGTCGCCTGCTCGAGGGCCTGCTCGCGGCGATTCGTCCAGGCGTCGTGAACGGCGTTCAATATCTGGTCAAAGCCCGGCATCCCCATCCGCCCGATCGGTGGCCAATAGGTGCCGCCGTAAAACGGCCGCGCGTCGGGGGTGAGAAAGACCGACATCGGCCAGCCGCCGCGACGGGTCATTAACTGCACGGCCTGCATGTAGATCGCATCGAGATCGGGCCGCTCCTCGCGATCGACCTTGATATTGACGAAGTTCGCGTTCATCAACGCCGCGATGGCCGGGTTCTCAAAACTCTCGTGCTCCATCACATGACACCAGTGACAGGCAGAGTAGCCAATCGACAAAAAGATCGGCTTCTGCTCAATTTTTGCCTTGGTGAACGCGTCATCCCCCCAGGGAAACCAATCCACCGGATTGTTTTGGTGCTGGAGGAGATAGGGACTCGATTCGTGGGCAAGGCGATTGGGCATGGGGGGAAAATGCAGAATGATGAATTCAGAATGCAGAATCAAGGCAACGTGATTATAAGGGGACCAGCCGCGTAAGAGAATCGCTGATAGGCAATTCACGCTGAAAGCGAGAAAGATTTTAGCCCAGCGTTGGGAGCGCAGCGACCTACCATTGGAAAAAATAAAAAGATATTGACAATCATGTAAGCGATGCTCACCTCGGCTGGTGTTGTTGATGGTGGCTGAGGCAGCTAGGATTGAGGCTGCGAAACAAAATATGGCAACGACCTCATCCGGCTGTGATCAAGTGCTTGCACCAATACAATGATTAGTTTTACGTCTACAAGAACTTACCGGACTTCGGGGTTGAACCGTGACACCAAGCGTCGGATAACAATGGCATGAACGCGGAGCCGCGTGGTACCGTCGACTCGAAACAACATTCCCGAGCTTTGGGTGCGCCGATGACAATCAAACATATGCTCCTCGTATCGATGCTGCTGTCGGCCGCGATCGGCTTCGCGGCCGACTGGCCCGCCTGGCGCGGACCGGAGGGAATGGGCGTCTCCACAGAAAGCAACCTGCCGGTGAAGTGGAGTAAGACGGAGAATGTCCGCTGGCGGGTTGAGTTGCCGGAAGGAGGCAACTCCACGCCGATCGTGTCGCACGACCGCGTGTTCGTAACGCAGGCCGTGGAGAATCGTCGCACGCTCATGTGCTTCGACCGTGCCGACGGCAAACTGCTGTGGCAGGAAGGCGTCACGACCAAGGAGAAGGAGCCAACTCACGCCACGAACCCCTACTGCCCCGCCTCGCCGGTAACGGACGGCAAACGGGTGATCGCCTCGTTCGCTTCCGATGGCCTGTACTGCTACGACTTCGCCGGCAAGGAGCTTTGGAAGCGCAACGACCTGGGGCGGCAAATTCATATCTGGGGCAATGGCACCTCGCCGGTCCTGCATGGCGAGCTCTGCTTTCTGAATTTCGGACCCGGCGAGACGACGTACCTGCTGGCTGTCAACAAGAGCACGGGCGAGACCGTTTGGAAGAAGGACGAGAACACCGGTTACGGCAAGGGCGGCGACGACGTGAAGGGAGACGCGACGTTCGTCGGTTCCTGGACGACGCCGGTGGTGGTGAAGGTCGAGGGCCGCGAACAACTCCTGATGAGCTGGCCGCGGCGGCTGGCGGCCTACGATCCGGAAACCGGCGCGGAGTTGTGGACCTGCGGTGGGCTGAACCCCCTGGTGTACACGTCGCCGATCTCCAGTCAGGGCATTGTCGTGGCGATGGGGGGCTTTGGCGGCAAGAGCCTCGCCGTGCGTGCCGGCGGCAGCGGCGACGTGACCGAGTCGCGCCGCCTCTGGCATCATCCGCTCACGAAACAACGGATCGGCTCGGGCGCGATCAAGGACGGACACATCTTCATCCACAACGACCCGGGCATTGCCGAGTGCTTTAACCTGGAAACCGGGGAGCTGGTCTGGCAACAGCGGCTGAAAGGCCCCGCCAGCAATGGCCAGAACTGGTCCTCGGTGATGCTCGCCGGCGACAACTGCTACACGATCACGCAAGGGGGCGATTGCTTCGTCTTCAAAGCCAGTCCGAAGTTTGAGCTGGTCTCAGTGAACTCGCTGGGCGAGCAGTGCAATTCGTCGATTGTCCCCTCCAACGGCGAACTGTTCATCCGCACCTTCAACGCCCTGTGGTGCATTGGCGCGGGGAAGTGAGGGGTGAGGTGGTGATACGCGGCCAAACAGCGATAACGAGTAACGTCAGGCCAACATTGCATAAGAGAATTCATTGTCTCATAGGAGTCATTCCATATGGCTCTACGTCCCGGCAATCCGATTAAGGGAATCCTCAAGGACATGTTGGCGGTGATTTACAGGAACGACCAGGAGAAGGAATACAAATCCAATTGGGTCGCTGACGAAATTGTTAGAACCGGGACATGTTTTACGGGTGGTCATGCGCTGACTCCGCCGCGATCGGTGAATATGTATTTCAATCAGCACGACGATTACTTTGAGAGATGCCGCACGGGTACGTTTCGGCTTCTAAAACAGCACTATCGCCAATCAACAGCGCCGCCATCGGCTGTTAGCAGTGCCGAACGCGAAAAACAGTATCACCAAAAGGCCCTGGAAGTTTACGAGAACGGTAAGAGGGAAATTCACTACAACGGTACGCGGTTTCTACAGAAAATTCGTACGGACGGCGGACTGGCGGCCGCTAAATCATGGTTGCGACCAACCAAAGAAGACAAGCCGACTAAAGGCTTTATGAAACTCGTGGATCATGGAAAACTGGAATTGTCGCTTGAAGCTCTTGTCTTGCAACATCCTTGGGATTCACTTTTTACGACCGAACAACTGGATGTTGCCAGACAACGGCTGGCGCAATACGGGTACTTTGATCCGCAACCTGAAGACACTGACCGCACAGAATTGCTGCCTCAAGAAATTGACGGCGAGACACGCACTGAAGGCGGAGTAGTGTCAGTTAGAATTAACCGCTACGAACGCGACCCTGCCGCTAGAGGAGCTTGCATCGCATATTGGGGTGCTCAGTGCTGCGTGTGTTTATTTGACTTTGCGGCGGTCTATGGCGGTGACTTTTTTGGATTCATTCATGTACATCACCTGATACCGCTTAGCTCGATTGGTGCTGAGTACAAAGTAAATCCAATCGCCCATCTTCGTCCGGTATGCCCCAATTGCCATGCGGTCATTCATCGTAAGAGGCCGTGTTATTGCATTGAGGACGTTCGGCGAATGATGGATGCCGCTAGTGCTTGATTTCCAGCACACGGCCCCCGGAGAACGGGCTAGAAAAAGGTGTCGGTGCAAGAAAAGAGCAATAAAAGTTGTCAAAAACTGTTTCATCACCTTTGAGGATGAC
>Ga0163144_10020951_pt1 | contig 13026 bp, 14 predicted proteins | sample OliLak19BULKMAT1_FD_123175 | JGI IMG/M metagenome (GOLD analysis project Ga0163144, IMG submission 123175) | Freshwater microbial mat bacterial communities from Lake Vanda, McMurdo Dry Valleys, Antarctica - Oligotrophic Lake LV.19.BULKMAT1 | ecosystem: Environmental > Aquatic > Freshwater >...
GGCTTGGAGAGCGCATCGTCGTCCTCTATGAAGATAAGGTTGACCATGAGCCGGATGACTTCGCGCGGCGTGAAGTGCTCGCCGGCCGTTTCGTTGGAGAGCTCCGCGAACTTGCGGATCAGCTCCTCGAACACCATGCCCATCCGCGCGTTGCTGACGTGGTCGGGGTGCAGGTCGATGTTCGCGAATTTCTCCGTGACCATGTAGAGCAGTTCCGCCTTGGCCAAGCGGTCAATCTGCGTGTGGAACTCGAACTGCTCGAAAATATCGCGCACCGCGGGCGAGAAACCCTGCATGTAGGCGCGCAGGTTCTCGCCGATATTGACCTGGTCGCCCATCAGCTTTTTGAGGTCGAGTGGCGACGTGTTGAAGAAGAGCTGGTCTGCCTTCTTGAGCAGAAAGGGCTCAGGGTTGACGCCGGCCTTCTGGCGCTTCTCGAGCTCGGCGAGAATTGCCGTCTTGGTGGGTGTCAGCACACAGTCGAGGCGGCGCAGCACCGTGAATGGCAGGATGACTTTGCCGTACTCGGACTGCTTATAGTCGCCGCGGAGAAGGTCGGCCACGGACCAGATGAACGCGGATAGATTCGGTTCGGCCATTGGGGTAAGGCTCCCGCGCTGGGGGTACGCCGAAGCCGCTCTACGACCAGGCGGCCGGCGCTTTCGAGTCTGGGCGAGTGTGGCTTGGCGAGGATACCTGCTCCGGGGGTAGCCGCCCAGGGGCGCGGGCGACGGGCCTGAGTCCCGCCTGCTGCAGCGGTTGCTACAAATTCATCGCGAGTACCCCTGAAGCTGAACACCGTTCTTAGAATCGTGATCCCGAACGCCCCGGTTCCGATTCGGAACTACCCGCGTCGCCACCTGCACGCCGTCGACTCCACTCACGCCCGACTCGCGCCCATACGTTATCTGGCGGCACGGTAGGCAGCCCTCCACTATCACCGACAAGCCTTGGTGCCTTCGGCTCCTACAAATCCCCCGTGACTCCCCCGTTTCAGGTATGGCAGGTGTCAGGGCTCTGGCACAATGCGCCTGCGTCAGTCCATCACCTTCCGGGAGTCCATATATGCCAGCCACTAGCTTAGACCGCCCCGCATTCGACGACCTTGAATCCGCATGCTCTGTTTACGGTGCCAAGGGTCGTGCCCAGAGCGCCAGTCTCCTGCTGTGGTTTCTGGAGCACATCCTACGATTGGATGAAGTCGAGGCCCAAGATGCCGTCTGCGATGCTAGCGGCGACCAAGGCATCGATGGCCTCATTGTCTCCGAGGTCGATCGCGAAATCATTCTGCTCCAGTCACGAAGAAAGAAACAGCTCAAGGGCACGCTTGGCGATTCGGACCTTAGGACCTTTGTCGGCTCCAAGGTGCACTTTGCGAGCGGCGCGACAGTTCGCAACCTCATCTCCACGACTGAGGGCACAGAGCTTCACAGGCTTTTGGTCAGCCACAAGATCGATGAGAAGATTGACGCTCAGTACACCTTGCGGCTTGTCTTCGCCTGTAATGCGCCCTGCGACGACAACGCCCGCAGATACATTGCAGCGGCCACAGCACAGGACGTCATTCTCGACGTGTGGGATCTCACCCGGCTAGCTCCCGTACTCAGACAACTCAAACGAGAGTGGTTCGTTCAGGACCGCTTCCGTGCCAAGCTGGAGCGAGCGCACTTCTTCGTGGAGGGCCCAAAGGCCAGCCCAAACCTCGTCATAGCCGCGATACGGGCCCAGGACCTGATTAAGCTGCCAGGTATCTCTGACTTTCGTGTGTTCGCTCAGAATGTCCGCCTTGGCCTCGGGCGGACTCGTGTCAATAGAGATATCGACCGGGCCGTCAGCAACGAAGATGAACATGCCCGCTTCTTGCAATTCCACAACGGCCTTACGATTGTCGCCAGAGAGCTTTCCATTGGCCACAACTGGCTGACAATGAAGAACTACTCTGTCTGCAACGGCTGTCAGTCCTTGCTTAGCTTCTGGAACAATAGCTCATCTCTTACGCCTGACCTCTGGGTTCTGGTACGCCTCGTGAAGGTCGGCGCCGATCGCGACCTAGCGGAATCTATTGCTTATCGAACAAACAATCAGAACCCCATTTCTCTGAGAGATCTCAGTGCCAATGATGCCGTGCAGCTTCAGCTCAAGGCCGAGTTCGACGGCTACTTCGGAGATCTTTGTATTTACGCAATCAAGCGCGGCGCCGCCTCTGCACTGGACGAGCTCCCCAATGAAACCGCCGGCCAGCTTCTCCTCGCGTTGTACAACGGCAAGCCGTGGTCGGCCCATCAGAAATATCGGATTTTCGAAGACTTCAGAGTAGTGATCTTCCGATACGGTCGCACGGCACCGCAGATTCGCCTCGCTCAACTCCTGATGACGCTGGTGCAGGCTGAGCTTTCCGAGATTAAGAACGAACGCATCCGCAAATACGGCCTCACGCGATTTGTTGCACTGTGGCTGGTCGGCGAAGTTCTCCGTCTTTCCCCAGATGGAGGCAGCCTACTCGACTCGCCACTTCCGTACCTGCGGATCAGAGATGACGTGGGACGGGATTTCGAGAATCAGCTGTGTGAACATCTTCGCCCCATTGTTTCATCAATTGTGGTTGACCTCGACGTGGCATTTGAAGAGCGCGGCACCGGTTTCGATTATAAAAGTGCGCTCAAGTCCGAGAAGGAAGTTATGAGCATCCGAATGGAGGTGCTCAGAGGGCTCAAGAAGGACCTCAGGACGGGACGCATGAGCGCATTTACCCTCCCCGTGAAACACCACACCGCGAGGAAGAAGAAGTAGCGCACGCCTTCATTGGACTAGACGGTCTCGCCATCGGGGGCGATCAGAAGCCCGCCATCCCCATGGCCCACATCCAAGAAGTGAAGTTGGAACTCTCCATTGCTAGCAGCAAGGACCGAGCTCCGTCCCTATAGGCAGCAGACGAACAGGAGAGCAGCTCAAGCTCGGCTTCCCTGTCAACGGGCACCCAAATCTCCCCACTCATGGGCATCGAAATTTCCCCACCCGGGGTGATCAACCGACGGCCTCGGTGGCCGCTTGGACGAGACCGGCCTTGAGCTTGTCCTTGAGCCGGTAGCTGTTGCCTCGGATGTTGACGGTGACGGCGTGGTGGAGCACGCGGTCGAGTATGGCGGCGGCGAGGACGCGGTCGCCGAACACTTCGCCCCAACTGCCGAACGCCTGGTTGCTGGTGAGGATGGGCGGCCCCTTCTCGTAGCGCCGGCTGATGAGCTGGAAGAACAGGCTGGCGCCGCTCTGGTCGATGGGCAGGTAGTTGATCTCGTCGGCTTATGTGGAGCTCCACATGAATCGACTCATGTGAAGTTCCCCGTTATGTGGAGTCGCCCTCACCGACCAGCGTAGTCGTTGGACTCCGGGGCCGGAACAATCCACATGACGAGGACTGACCGCTACCGGTGACTCACAGAGCCTCGAGCCACTCGAGGATGGAAGCGTCTTGGCGAGGGCGGCTCGCTTGGTCTCGAGATCTACGGCTGCGTCGCATGGCCGAGCCAGTGGCTGATCGTCACGAGGTCGACGCCGGCCTGGAGCAGATGAACCGCCGTGCTCTGCCGCAGCGTGTGTGGGTGTACGCGCTTCGCGGGCAGCGTCGGTACCGCGGTTTGTGGCAGCTTGGTGTACTTGCGCAGCGGGTGGCGGACTCCGAACCGTGTCAGCGGCCGTCCGCGCCGGTTGCGGAACAGTGGCTCGGTGGCCGCGGGATCCGATCGGGTCTCGACCAGCAGCGTGCGGAGCGCCTCGGCGGTCTGCGGCCACAGCGGGCAGAACCGCTCCTTGCGCCCCTTGCCACTGAGGCGGACTTGGAGCGGTCGCACGAGCTGCAGGTCACAGGGTCGGACATCCATCATCTCCTGCACGCGTGCGCCGGTGTTGAACAGAGCGAGCAGCAGTGTGTGGTCGCGCCGACCCTCCGCCGTCGGCGATCGGGGGCGTCGAGAACAGCGCGGACCTCGTCAGCCTCGAGGTACTCGACGACACGTTGGTGGGCCCGCTTGAAGGGCAGGGCGAGGAGTCTCTGACAGCGTTACAGATATTCGGGGCTGTGGGTGGCGGCATAGCGAGCGAACGCGTGGATGGCCGCCAGACGCACATTCCGGCTGGACGCGCAGTTGCCCCGCTCGGTCTCGAGGTGGTCGAGGAAGGCGAGCACTGCTCCGGCGCCAGGTCCTCCAAGTCGAGCTTGACGACCGGGCGGCCTCGGTGCGCCGCGAGGAAGCGGAGCAGGAGCGCCAACGCATCGCGGTAGCTTCGGGCGGTGTGAGGGCTGGCGCCCCGGACCCTCGGGAGATTGTCGCTGAAGAAGCTGCGCAGGGCGCGGGCCAGGGCGTTGGGGAGCGCGGTATCATCGCTCACCTCCCGCGCCGGGAAGCAGCGCGAGCCACCCGGCGCAGTGTTGGGCGAAGCGCTCGCTGGCGGCGTTGGCAACGGGGTCGAGCAGCGCAAGGTAGTAGGCCGCGCACACGACCGAGACGTGGCCCATCGAGGTCGCGAGGGCGGGAGCTTCGGTTGCACGTCCACTCCCGCGTGATACCAGCGCAGCAGCACGTGCACCGCATGGGTGTGCCGCAAGTCGTGGACGCGGGGCACGCGCCCGGAAGCGGCGCGCAGACCCGCACGATCGAAGAGCCGGCGCAGGCTTTGGCCGAAGCCACAGCCCGAGCGAGCGCGCAACATTCGGAACTAGCACAACAGGAGTGGCGAGTCGGCATCGTGCGGGCGGCGGCGCCGCACGCGCAGATAAGTTTCCTTGGAAGATCCAGTGGTTCATCGTGTTTTAACCTCAACATGAGGCAGGAGATGCCGGGCCGGCGCTACTAGCGGTACCAGAGCAACGGTGATTAGGAATCTTCCGTTCGGCCTGAGGGGTCCGAGCCTCACCTGGTTGAATGGTGAACGTGGGCCACGGAGGGTGTCCTGAATTCTGTGTAAGCGCCTGACCGCGTGGCGCAGGTAGTCTCTTCCACGAAAGGAAGGGACACCATGAAGAGTAGGATTCGCAAGGAGATCCTGGACGAACTCCTGGCCGGCAACACCAATCCCGAGGACCTGACGGGCCCGGACGGGCAGCTCAAGCAGCTCACCGGCGCGCTCGTCGAACGCGCGTTGTCCGACGAGCTGCCCGACCACCTGGGCCACGAGCCCGGCGGGACGGCCGTCAACGGGAACACGCGCGAAGGGACGACGCCGAAGACCCTGACCACCGAACAGGGTGATGTTCCGATCGAGGTGCCTCGCGACCGCACCGGCACGTTCGAGCCGCAGCTGGTGAAGAAGGCGACTGGGTACGGCCAACGACGCTGCGACGTTAGTGGGCATGAATCCGGTAGAACTTCGCCCTCAGGCACCTCGCCGGCTTGATTGTGATCGATGCGCTGCTGGCGGGAAGCAGCAAGCTGAAAATGGAACGCGTGCCGCTGGACGACCAGCGGCACGCGCAATGGTGAGCGCGAACTCGGAGAGGCTAAGCGCCGATCCGCCCGTACTCTCAGAAACTCCGCGGCATTCCATCGATTCCGCTCTTACGCACCATAGCCAGCGAGATCGTACCCAGTTGTTCAACGCCCTGTACTTGGGATAGCCTTCCCAGCGAGTTCATGTCACTCACTAGGAGCCATCTTGGCACCACACCAATCGGTTTCTCAGGCGGCGGCACGTCCGCGCCACTCAGCAGAAACAGGAGTTCTCTCCCAAGGCTGCTCACCTTTCCTTAAATGGGCGGGCGGCAAGCAGTGGTTGCTTCCTAAGCTCCGGCAGAGCATTGGACCAATCCGGGGAAGGTACTTCGAGCCGTTCCTCGGCGGTGGCACAGTATTCTTCGCTCTTCAGCCGCAATCTGCAGTGCTCTCAGACGCCAACGCCGATCTCATCGCCACCTATGAAGCAGTTCAAAAGGACGCCACGCGTGTGGCGCAGCTACTCGGAGCATTCACGTTCTCGCCTTCGTGCTTTTACCGCGTCAGAGCACAGCGGCCGCGAGCGCTTGCGCAGCGTGCTGCACGTCTGATTTTCTTGAACCGGACCTGCTGGAATGGATTGTACCGAGTAAACGCACGCGGGCAATTCAACGTGCCGATTGGGACGTTTTCAACTCTCCCCGATATCGTAGGTCTAAGCCGACTACTCAAGGCGCAACGAGCGCTCACCACTGCAACTCTATCAATCGGAGATTTTGCGGATACCACAGCTACTGCCCAGCAGGGCGACACCGTCTACTTCGATCCCCCTTACGCTTGTGCAACCAGGCAAGGGTTTGTGCGCTACAATAGCGTCCACTTCTCGTGGGCTGATCAGGTTCGTCTCGCAATTCATTGTCGGGCGCTCGCTACGCGGGGAGTACGCGTAATAATCTCCAATGCGAATGACCCCGCTATCAGGCGCTTGTACGCTGGATTCCTCATCGAGCGCGTCGCGCGACGGAGCTTGGTCGCGGCGTCATCTGAGCACCGCCGGTCGGTGACGGAATTGTTGATCACCAACCTCTCAGGGGTATCCAATGGCCGCCAGATTTGAAGGGGTTCTGCTGCAGGATAACCCGTCGATAGTGCTTGCCGCGATCCCCGGAGACTGGCTTCTGGATCACTGCACACCAGCATGGCGCATCAAGAAGCCCCGGAATGGATTTCAGCGAATGGTTCCCGAGCAACGAGCGCGACTAATCGCCCTTGCGGTACTAAACCAAGGTCGCACGTTCCCCAACGCTATTGTGCTCGCAACCGATTCCAAAGGAGTAGTCGTTTCTGGGTGTAATGTTTCTATTCCAACAGGCACTCGTTTTCTCGTCGTGGATGGTCAACACCGTCTGTACTCACAACAGTATGCCACACGCGTTGCCACATTCGCATGTGTTGTTCATGTCGGCCTAGCCATACCCGAGATGGCGCGCTTATTCGTGGAAATTAATGACAATCAGAAACGGGTCCCATCATCGTTGCGCTGGGACCTCGTCCGACTTGTTCGAGCCGATGGAAATGAAGCCAACGTTCGCGCGTCAGATTTGGCCGAGAGTTTAAATTCAGAAGAGCGCAGCCCGCTGTATCAGCGTATCGACATGACTGGCGAGCAGGCACAGCTCACCATCAAGCAGGGCTCACTCGCCCCGGAGCTTGCCACGCTTGTTCGCAGCAAGAAAGGTGCGTTTCAGGCCGAAGGGTTTGAGGGTCAGTTAGACATCCTCATAAAATGGTTTGATGCCATCCGAGATCGCGATCCCGACGATTGGAAGACTGGGGAAAGTCCGCTCCACACAGCCCGGGTTCTCCGCGCGCTTGTTCAACTGCTACCGCGCGCGCTGAGAGAGCTCGAGGGCAGTCCACGCAACATGTCCGCGAAAGAATTTTTTCGACTTACCAAACGCATTAGGCTCGCCGAGCTAGACAACGCGGTGATCCGCACCATGCATGGCAATGCCGGGATCGCTGCAATCAGGACGACGCTCGAACGCCAGATGTTTGGATCATGAAACTATTTGGCAAGACCGCGGCCAAACACTTTTGTGGTGCGTTTGATCCAAGGCAGCCGTCCGTCGCGATCGAAGAACTCTTCGTTCGCAGCCTGGCCAAGCGGTCAGTACCTTTCGTTGAATCAGAACCACTTTTTCAGTCTTACAGGTCAAACCTGCTCCGCAATAGCGACAGAAACTTTTTCCTCGGCGTCTCTGGCTTCCGGAGGGCGCTAGACATGTTCACGCCGAGCGCAGTCGCATGGGCCAATACCTCTCTTTACTACGCAGGGTTCTTTGCCGCTCAAGCGATTCTCGGCATGCATGGATGCTGGGTTCCAGGTCCCATACGCAGGCGACGCGTTGTCGTTGGCCCCGTGAAGGAGTCACCCGGAGCCCAAGCGATCGCGGTCGAGAACGCTTTTCCGTCGTCATACACCGGCTCTCATCAGGTCTTCTGGGATGTCTACTACAAGGCAATGACTCCATTGGCGACGTGGGCAAAGCCGGAGCATGGTAGCGCCGTACTACCCATCAGCAATAACCCACTGTGGTCTATTGAGAGACGTAACAAGTATAACTATAGGTCGTTCGATTCATTTCTACTCATGAACAGATGTCGCAGCGGATTCCAAGCAAATCGCTTCCCGACAACGCTCGAGCCTGACGTCGCGGGACAGTTCGATCTAACGAAGGCCCTCCTTCTGTATTGTGCCGATAGTGCGCAGGAGCACGGACTCGAGACAGATGTGCACGAGGGGTTTAAGATGAGGGGCGCCGCAATCCGCTCTCTCATCTTCAACACGCCGACTCCGAGCCTCGGGCAGCACGGCCAGGAAAGAATGCTCGCCGTGTGAACTTCATTCTCGCTGGCCACAGATCCGGCTTCAGCTTCCCTGCTCCAGATCGTTCCCAGATAATCCTGGCCTCCGCAATTGCAGCGCGCCCGCCAACCCCTAAGGTCACGCGGCGCTTAGATTCAAGGGCTGGCAGCGCCTCGACTTGGCGCAGCTCGGATCGAGTGACGATCGCTGATCTGAATTTACCCGACACCCGGCTGGTTGCGGGATGGCGGTGAAGAAGTCGCGGATATCCGACCGATAGTAGTGCACGTGCCCCGCGCTGACCGCCTTCGCAACCTCCCGCATCGCATGAACGATCCCCCGGCCCTCGATTCCTCCGAAGCTGTGTTTCGTTCGAAGCAATACAGTGATGCGCGGGTCGCGCTGCAGGACGTCGAGAATTGCGCGCTGCACGACCCGGTTGCGCACCGGGGCAATGACAATGGGGCGCGGCGACTTGCCCGGCCGGACAATCGGTCTTCCTTCTTGCCGCAGGAACCGAAAGCGGCACTCACGAATCTGCCGCGAGACAAGCCAAAGCTCGCGGCTGGCAGTTGTCGGTGTCAAAGCCTCGGAGAGGGAACGGGAGAACCTTTCGCAGCCTCGTCAGCCCTTCGACGACCAGAGCGCCGTCGCGAACGACCAGCGGCACGCACTCCGTCCAACCGCTCGCGATGTCGGTGAGGGTCAGGGTATGCGCGAAGCTGCCCGCGGCATTTGGACCGAAGTGTGAGACGAGATCGGCCTCGACGAAACCGGGCAACGGCTCCTTCCAGTCGGCAAAGGTCCGGACCGGGACGCTGCGCCTGATCGTCGACCCGGCTGCCGAACGTCGGCGCCCGCGTTCATTCCCTTTGTTCCGCGGAAGGACAAGCAGACGGTCTATGGTTCCCGCGCTCACTGCGAGCACGCCTTTCCGGACATCTTTATCCAGGAGAAGGTGCCCATGCCGCTCCAACGACTGGACCAGTATCGGAATCAGCGGCTTGAGACGCTTGCTGCAGATGCGATCCGCGGCTTCCCAGAGCAAGACGAGAACTTCTCCAACGACGTCACCGTACCGCCGTGGTCGGGTTCTCGGGGCATGCGGCGGTTCCGCTTTCCCGCTCCTGAGTAGTCGAATCGCGTGCTTCCGGTGGTAGCCGGTGACGGCGACGAACTCATCCAGGATGCTGCGCTTCACCGCCCGTGTTCCTGCCCGGTACCGTTAACCCACTGCACTAACCAGCTCCCGTCGACTTGCCATCCCCAGCCGCCTCTCCATTTGCACCTCCGCCGTAGTTCACGGGCGGTAGCAGGATAGATGAGGCAACGGGGCTTGTTCGGTAGCAGTTCAAGCGACGAAATGCGGCGGTAATAATGGTTGTCGCCAATCACCACGCCGTCACCGTCAACATCCGAGGCGACAGCTACCGGCTCAAGGACAAGCTCAAGGCCGGTTTCGTCGGGGCGGCCACAGAGGCCGTCGGTTGATCACCCCGGGTGGGGAGATTTCGATGCCCATGAGTGGGGAGATTTGGGTGCCCGTTGACACTCGTGATCGACGAGGTCAGCTATCTCACGGTCGGCGGCGACGCGGCGAACCTGATGTTCAAGGTCGTCAACGAACGCTACCTGCAGAGACGACCGATGGTGTTCACCACCAACAAGCCGCTCGCTGCGTGGAGACTCGTCCTGCATGACCCCGACCTCGCCGAGGCGATCCTCGATCGCGTGCTCGAGCGCGGGCGGCTGGTCGAACTACGCGGCGCGTCGTACCGTACCCGGCACCTCAAGCGTGCCGAACCCCACCGGAGCGCCCTCGGCGAAGTGGCCAGAATATCCGGACATCAGACGCCAGAGTTCTCGGAACCCACACCTTTCGGAAGATGTCCACGTAAACGAGGCAAGTTCACTTCTACCTTCCGGGGCAAACGTCATCCGTCGCCCCTGGGCCTCCCCCGGGCATGAGGTCTGCGACGACCGCGACGCAGATCCCACCTATCAAGACTGAAAGCGACTCATACTCCTCTTGGTTCAAGGGGTGCCCCTTTGGCCTTGGACTTGAGGAAGAGAAGTGATGAAGGTCGCCCCGCATTTGAACGATCAGCCGGATGGCCCCCTCTGGGCTGACCTCACAGCCTACGCGCTGACCTAGACGCCACAGTGCAGCAAGGTGGTTTGCCCTATTGTCTCCACCAAGTCGCTCGAGCGTGAACTCAACTGCTCTACGCAGTTGGGCTGATCCAAGAAGGGCTTGCTCCACGGCGCGTGTCTTGAACTGCCCCTCCGCAAACAGGTCCTCGAGGAAAAAGTAGTAGTTGAAGAAGGAGTAGAGGTAGCGCTTTGCCTTGTGCTCGCGCTCCCCCTCTCGATAGAACGCGAGCGGCACGGTGTACCGGGACAGCGTGGGCCTCGACCCGAGCAAGTATTCGAGGAGGTGGTTGGTGACGCGCACGCGGTTCGGTTCGTACTCACGCCTGATCGAGAAGGTGAATAGATCCAGGAGTTCACTCTCCTCGTCAGTCTCAGCGATCCAGTGAAACTCCGGCTCCCCCCAGTTGATCCGTTCGCAGCTGAGCCAGAAACTCCCCACTGACTCGAGATACTGCAGAAGGGCCCGCAGATCTTCGAGCCGCGGTGCTGGCGGGACCAAGAATACAGGCGTTGGACCGGAGGGCCGCGCGCGTCCTCTCAACGAAGCGAGAATCTCGTTTGCGGGGACCGTAAGAGCCACGTGGGTGACACGGTGCGAACTTGGCTCCACGCGAAGCTCAATGTCGATCCCGTCCTGACTCGCAGCCACGGCCTCTTCAGCGTACGCCTCGCCAATGACCTCCGCGATTACCTGGAAACGCATGCTGGCCCTCGCCCTGCTTGCTCGGTGAGGCTGCGCAAGATACGAGAAGCCGTCTCCTGCACAAGCGCGTCGTGACTTGCTGCGGCTCAGTAGCCTTCTTCTTCCTCTCGCAGCTTCGTCCGGACAATCTCCTGTTCCAGCCCCGGGACCAACGACGACGCCCATCTGCGAATCACGGGCTCCTTATCCTTCGCCCAGCTCCGGACCCACGCGAGACGCTCCTCAAGCCAGTGATGATGCTCGCCCGAGAAAGTCCCCGTGTACATATTCGATAGCAAAGCCGAGCGCAGATCTTTGGACTCGGGGAACTCCGTCAGTAGACGTCGCTGGAGCTGACTCAACACCGGTCCGACACCGCTCAAGTACATGACCGCTACGGCGCTGGCTTCGCCATGTTCACGGACCCAAGCCATGACTGTAGACACCGCAATCCCGTCGAGCACTCTCCCTCTGAGCGCGTTGCGAAGAGCGTAGACCTTGATATTTTCACCGAGTAGCGCCTTCGAGAGTGCCGCCCACACTGCGGAGGGTGCGAGGCGGATCGCCTCGCGAAGTATCTCAAGTCTGGGATCGCTACCTGAGATGTATTCATCGCCCTGAAAGACCAGCACGACGAGCCCGGCGATGCGTCCCGGATCTGCTCCCAAGAGGGGCTTCGCCAGCACCATCCAGTGGTGCGACGACATGGTGTCCTGCGTGCCAGTAACAGTTCGCGCCAAGACCTCCCACACCAACGACTGGAAGCGAGCATCTTCCTCCTTGTGTACTCCAAGGCGCATCCCGAGAAGATGAAGCGCAGTCTCGTCAGCCTTGTCCGAGTGCTTCGCGAGGAGTGCCCGTACAAGATTGCTGCCAGCTTCGACACTGACCTTGCCGATCCAGTTGCCGTAGACGAGCCGACCAAGTTCTTCGGGCTCGACAGTGTCGCCGCTTATCATCTGCGCCATCAGCTCTGCGGCTTGCTCCCCCGGCTCGCTTCTCCAGAGTGCCTCGAGAACGCACCAGCCGGTAGCCTGGGAGTTCGCCAACCGCTCGAGGTGTTGCCAGGCCTCGGTTGCCCGCTCAGTTCGCCGCATCCCCTCGAGCATTGCAGACCACTGAAACACCGGAGCTGTCGACCGATCTGGCGCGAGGCGCTGCTCCAGCCGCTCCAAGAACTCGGTTGACGCATCCAACTCCCCAAGACGGACAAAGAACCACCATGATCGCTGCGCTTCGGGCGAGGACAACCACACCCAGTTGCGTTCAAGCGCCGGTCGGTCGCACCATGCCTCTTCGGCTAGGTGAACCGATTGCTCCTGCGCGTGTGACGGATGGTTCAGGTCGTCAGTAAAGTCGCCCGGCCCAGGTTTGCCCAGATACCTTCTCACCTTTACGTCAAGGTCGCGGCCCAGCAGACCATCCTGCATCTGCTTGGCCTGGGCAGCGAGTCCCGCCGGCATGCGATCCGTGTCATACGCGAGGAGACCATTGAGTTCCTTTGCGATCGCAGCTCGAAGCTCAGTGTCAGCCGTTGGGGTTAGTGCTCCGTATGAGGCAAGTACACGCTCGCCTAGGCCCTGGGCAAACAGCGTCCGCGTGTTGCTCAACAGTTCCTCCAAGGCAGTAGCCCGGAGATCTGAAGACGCGTTCATTGCGACTCTCTCGAGCATATTGAATGCGGCCTCGAACGCTTCGAAGAGCTCATGCTGGGTTGTTGGCCGCCACTCCGGGGGTAATGGCCGCCCTCCAAGGCTATCCATGACCACTGATCGCGAAACGTGCGTCTCGAATACGTTCCCGAGCGCTCGAAGCGCGAGTCGGCGCTTTTCCACGCCGAGTTCCGGCGAACTCAGCACGCCTTCAAGGAAGTCCAACCTGTCGATGGCGGGTAC